>JAABUU010000044.1_pt1 | contig 287515 bp, 508 predicted proteins | sample 5559301 | NCBI WGS metagenome assembly JAABUU01 (sample SAMN10711884, study PRJNA513360) | rock metagenome | isolation source: Antarctica rocks | place: Antarctica: Victoria Land, Richard Nunatak white | reverse complement strand
CCCCCCCCCCCCCCCCCCCCCCCCCCCCCCCCCCCCGCCCCCCCCCCCCCCCCCCCCCCCCCCCCCCCCCCCCCCCGCCCCCCCCCCCCCCCCCCCCGCCCCCCCCCCCCCCCCCCCCCCCCCCCCCCCCCCCCCCCCCCCCCCCCCCCCATGTCAAGTGCTAGATCCATGCGAGTTCCCCCTTGATGCATGCAGCGCTCATCAGCCCCCTGCCTTTGCTGCGCACTGCTCGCTGCCTACTCAGACACCCCGGCAACATGTGCGTGGGGCACAGGTGCCGAAGAAGGACCGGTTGGGGCGAGAGATCAGCGCGGCCGCGTCGGCGGGCCTGCGGCGCAAGGCCGCGGCCAAGCGCGCGGCCGGCCCGCTCGGCTCCCCGCTTCAGGCTGGCCGCGCCACGACGCCCCTCTCGGCCGCCGGCCGACGCCTGGCGTCCAGCCTGCGCGGTCACACGGCGGGTGGCGGCGGTGGCGGCGGCGGCAGCGCGGACGCGCAGCTGCGGGCCAGCTACGGCGGAACCCCGAGCGCGGCGGCGCGCAGGCGCACGGGCACACCCGGCTTTGGCACGCCGGCGGGGACCCCGGCCGCGGCGGCGACCCCGCTGCGTGCCGGGCGACCTCTCGCGGCCGCGCATGGTGCTGCGCGGCGGCTGGCGACGGGCGGCGGGGCTGGGGAGCAGGATGCGCAGACTGGCACGGCAAAGGCCAGCCTGACGGACAACCTGCTCAACATCTGAACATGTACAAGGGGGTTATTAGGGTCCGGGCAGTTCCGTTGAAGAGTGTTTCGTTGAGAGTGTACACCTATGTTAGAGAGAGACTGTGAGCACAGTGGGTGGTAGTGCGCACCAAACTTGTAAAGCAAGTTGCCCTTCCTAGTCTGCTTCTGGAACCACCTAGCGCATTGCATGGTGGCTCGCCTGCCAGAGCCAGTCCACCTGCAGTTGTGTCCCACAACGTGGCGCTGTTCGACCTGCTGTAAAAGGCCAAGGCAGAGTCGCCAGAGTGCGAGAGCGCCGCGAACAGGACATGGTGCGCCGCCTGCTCAACTCTCCATCAAGCTGCGGGCCGTATGCATAACTACTCAATGGCGTGTGGCACTGGCAGTTGTCCGAGGTGTGGCGCAGCCTGCAGCAGCACAGCTCGCTGCTGCGCAGCCCGCTCGAGCGCCAGCGCACACGCCTGGCACAGCCGCGCAGCCCGTGGGCGCAGAAGCTCCTGCCGCCAGCCAGCATGGCCGCCTGCAGGAGCTCGACATCAGCAGCGACCCCGCCACCTCCAACATGGCTGGCCTGCAGCTGTGCTTCCTCGGCACCAGCGCCGGCCACCCCACAAAGTTCCGGTGTGCTCAGGCGCCTACCCTCGCCCCTGTTAGCGCGCAGTCTGCGGACCGCACTGTTCGCGTCAAGGCGAGCCTTGAAATGTGAGCGTGCGGCCAGCACCTTTGAACCCGTCTAGCTAAAAAGTGCTACTATTGTGACAGGCTGCGCTGTTGTAGATGCTAGTCAGGCAGCGGCTCGCACTCCTGCAAAGCGCCGTTCGGGTGTGCAGCGCAGCCGCATTGGCGCCGCGCAAAAGGACCACTGTCACCACTGGCCTGTGCTGTCTGCGCCTGCTGCGATAAACTCACTGCGGCGGCCTGCTGGTCAGTCTGAGCTTGTCTGCGGCACGCGCAGGAGCGCGGCCGCGCTGGCGCTGCGCAAGAACAAGGCCATCTGGCTGTTTGAGTGCGGGGAGGACACGCAGCGCCAGCTCATGCGCCAGCCGCTCGTGCGGCCGGGCAAGGTCGACCGCATCTTCCTCTCGCGCGCGACCGCGGAGTGTGTGCTGGGGCTGCCAGGTGCTGCTTCGGCTGCTTGCGTCCCTGGTGCTCACAGTGCATGTCATGGCTAGGCGTGCGTCACAGATGACGTTTGTGACAGCCAGGCCTGCCTGGTAATGTGCAAGCGTGGTAAAGCTGCCGCTCTGCTCACACTGCGGCACGTACACCACTGAATCCTCTGCGGTTAGAGCTTGCGGTTGCTCGTGATTTACCTGAATACGCTGGCATGTCGGCAGCTACACTTGAGGATCAAGCACCCCTGTCACTTGTGCGTGCCGCAGGCATGCTGTGCACGACGAGCTCAGCGCGCGAGATAGGCCTGGACGCGTCCGACATCCCAATACACGTGTACGGGCCGCCAGGCCTGGCAGACTTCATCGGGTGAGCACAGCTCACCTGCTGTGTTGTTTCATCTGTTTCACCCGCAGGCTGCTCGTTGCACTCCCACAGTCCATTGCATGCCGGAAATAGCTTTGCTGTGAGCTGACTTGGTGCAGTATGGTGGCTGCTCCAGCTGAGCTGCTTGCGTGCGTTGCATCTGAGACTGCAGCCTACATGCATGCAGCGCCCTTGCCTTTTCAGCCTGCCAGAGGAGTGACGTACTTGCGGTTAACATGCTCGCGATGTGCGGGTCGGCAGGCCGATGCTGGCCATGAGCGATACGTACATCACGATGCCGGTCATCGTGCATGAGCTGGTGGACGGGCCCGTGCCGGAGGACGAGCTGGAGGAGCCCGAGGCGCTCGACCGGCGCTCCTGCCTGTACCGCATCCGCGTGCCGCCCGACCAGCTCAACCCCCTGGTGCCGGCCCCGCGCGCGCGGCCCATATCGAGCAGAGCGAGCTTCCAACCAAGCGTGTACGTGTGAGGCCCTGCGGAGCAGTGACTCCATCTCAGCGCTTATCGTGACGCTGAGGGCGATGCTGATGCCGTCTCTGGCGTCTGCCCGGTGCACAAGAGGGCCTGGACTCAGCGCTTGCCAGCATGCTTGTGTCCTCATCACTGGACTGCATTGTTTTGCACCGCATTGAACTGCACTGTCTTTCACTGTGTCGTACTGTGTTGCGCTGTACTGCATTGCATGCACACTGTCTTGCACGCGACCATGGCATGTGCATGGCTAGGGCTACTACGACGGCGAGCTCAGCCACTTCCTGGCGCGGCACAAGCGCAAGCGCCGCGCGAGGGGCCAGGACCTGCGCACCAACCTGCGCCCTCTGATCCTTCCTGGACTCGGTGCGCTGTCCCTGGGTACAGCAAACGCAAGAGGTCTTTGCAGGTGGTGTCGGTTAATGTCGACTTTGTACCCTGTGTGTGGACTTGAATGAATGTTGACCTGTGCGGATACTCAGGTACGTCCCTGGCTGATGTTGCAGGCTGGCTTGGTTGCTAGTGTCGCAGGGGCCCTGTAGCAGCGCAGCGCATTTGCATGCTTGCAAGCATGCGGTACAAATTCAGCAAGCATGTGTTGGTTGGCGGCTGCTGCAGCAGAAAGCATCATTTATGCGCGGCAGGCGACCCTGCGCTTACTGATGTTCGTCCAGAGGATATGTCCTGGACAATACGCTGCGACGACGAGTATGCAGTGACGGCTGTGCGTCTCGCCGCGCCGCAGCCATCGTGGGCGTTCATCGTGCAGGAGGCGGACAGGTGTGGCTGCCAGTGTCGCTGACCGGGTTGTCGTGGTGGTATTAATGCCATCCTGATGATGCGTACTTGTGGAGCCAGGCGCGCCAGCCTCGCCTCAAACGAGCCAGTAAGGCAAGCACTTTGGTTGTAATGTACCACTGCACTTGCCACCAGTTGCCTGTTGCATGGTAGACTTCCACGAGGGCGCCCTGCCTGGATGCTGTGTACGCCGAGGAGGTAGGCATGAGCTTTTGCAAGCCCTCAGGCTACCACAAGTGCACAAGTGCGAGCCTACCCATTCTTCTGACCGCTGTACATACGCGTCACGGGCCTGCGCGGCAGAAACGGCCCGCTTGGTTGCCGTGCACGCCCTGAGGCTTGGTGCAAGCCAGCGTATCAAGCTGCCGGGCCTTGTGTGCACGCCGCCAGGGTGGGTCGCTTGGACATCGTGCGCGCCCAGGAGCTGGGCGTGCGGGGCAAGCGCCTGGCGCTGCTCAAGGACGGCGAGGCCGTCTTCAACGACGCCGGCACGGAGATACAGCCCCGCCAGGCGCGCTCCCCATGCGCTGCTGAGCTGCATTGTGCAGCGAGCGAGGCAGGCGCGAGCTGGTCTGAGCATCTGCATGAAGTTTGCACTTCATGCAGATTGGCGCAACACTCTCATCAGGCATTGGGATGGTGGAAGTGGCAGTGCCTGGGTCTTTAACTCAATGCTGAGACATGGCCACTGGGCGGCAGGTGATCGGCCCCGACCGCGCGGGCCGGCGCCTGGCGGTCGTCGGCGAGTGCGCCGACTCGAGCGGGCTTGCGCGCTGGGCGCGCGACTGCGACGTCATCGTGCATGCCGCTGCCAGCAGGGTGCGCCCGCCTGGATGACCGGCATCTGGTGAGAGTGCCGGGGTTGAACAAGCAAGTGCTGCGCAAGCTCAGGTAGCGCTGCCGTAACTGGGCCGCGGAGCGGCGTAGAGGACTCTGGGTGCCCTGAATGACAGGCGTCAGTACCGTTTCAGGCCTTTCATCCATCACTTGCCCACCGCTGTTTTTGATGCTGTGTGCGGCGCCCTGCGCCTGTTCAGGCTTTTGCAAGCCCAGGGCGCTGCGCGCCCCAGGACGTGCTGGGTCTTGCGGAGTCGGCGGCGATGGCGGGCGCGGCCGCTGTGGCCGCTGGCACGCGCCAGCTCGTGCTCACGCGCTTCCCGCCGCCCGCCAGCGCCGCGGCCGCGGCGGCGGACGCCGCCGCCGCCGCCGCCGCGGCGCTATCCGCCGCTGCGGCTGCCACTATAGTGGCAGATGCCTCTGGGGAGGCGGCAGGGACGGGCACGGGCGTGCATGCAGAGGCGGGGCCGGCCGCGGCGCTGCATGTGGTGGCCGCCTATGACATGCAGCTCCTGGCGCTGGACCGGCGGGACGCAGAGGGGGTAGCGCACGATGTCATGGAGGGGTTTGAGAGGGATGGCGTGGAGGGGGGCAACCTCGCCTCGGCGGGGGGTCTGGCGGGTGTCTCTGGGCCAGGGGTGGAGTGGGATGCACTTGGGGCAGTGGTTCCCATGCCCGATGCAGGTAGGTCCCAGGCTGGCGGGTCCGACCCTGCGGACGGGCCTGCAGGGGAGAGCGCGCGCCTCAGCTGGGACGAGCAGCGCGCCGCGCCGGCGGCCCAGCAGGGCGCAGATGCAACGCCTGTGCAGCAGCTGCCGCGCGCTGCTGAGCGCGGGCCGGGCAGGCGCGGCCGCGGCGCGCAAGCCGGCGACGAGGCCGGCCTCGATGGCGACGGCTGGGCTGAGCTCGCGGCCGGCGAGCAGCTCGCGCGCGGCGGCCCCGCGCTGGGCGGCCCCGGCTTTGGGGCGGGCGCCGATGGCGCAGGCGAGGACGCTGGCGCGAGCGGCGAGGTGGTGGTCCAGGAGTGGCGCCGCGGCAGGGAGGCCGCGCCGCTGAGCGACGAGGAGGAGGATGCGTTCTGGAACGACAGCGGGACTGGGCGCGGCGCGGCCGGCGACGTCGAGGACGGCCGCGCGGCCGGCGGGCTCGGCACCGCGAGGGAGCCTGGCAGCCTCGGCGGCCGGGGGGCGGGTGCTGCGGCAGAGCTGGCCGGCGGCGGTGGCGGCGAAGAGGCCGTGCCCTGGAACTGGCGGGGCGCCGACGCGGCAGCGGTGGGCAGGGAGGGCGGGGGTGCAGGCCTGAACGGAAGTGTGGCCGGCCGGCCGAGCTCCATCGGCGGCTGTGAGCCTGAGCTTGCTGACAGTGTGCAGCATGCTAATGCCGGTGCAACTGCGCAGTGACTGCACGAACAGTGAGTTGTGTTCGGTCTGCGTGAACATGTCCTGGTTGCTTGTCAATCAGAAGAGTAAGTCCTTCATTGTACATGGCCTGCAGTGCACACGCACCTGCGCAATGAAGTAGCAATCAGAATCTTGCAGTCTGATGATTGAGCGCGGGTCCACTGCCTTAGGCATGTTCAGGCAGGTTTTGTGCGCTGCTTTGCTGAGGGGCCACCACAGTCTCTGGTCTCCTGTTCACACCTCATGCCGGGCGGTGATTTGCTCACACCGCAGGCACTGCACCTTAAATGAGCTCAATTGTACGGATGATGCGCAGCGGCGTCCACCTGTCCCGGCAATTCACATGAGCCTTGCACCCAGTTCAGATCATTCCTTTCTCATAGAAACTCATGTTTATTCCCAGATCTCAGTTAGCATGTGCTTGTTGTTGCTGAGAGCACTGTCTGGTTGACGGGCGTGGTTTCAACAATGTTTGGCGATGATGAGGCATAGTGTGCAAGTATGTGTGTGCCAACCCTTATACCAGCCCGCTTGGCCAGTGGCACTTACAGGCCAAGTGCAGCTGCATATATGCCTATGTATGGGTTGCTTCAGTAGCTTGGCAAATACAGCATTGCATCAGGCGGTCAGCGCGAGCTTTCAGCCCTGCATCAGTTTGCCCAGACACTTGAAGCACTTCACGGATGCAGTGCTGCTGGCGCTGCTCGCCGGCTATGCTGCAGATAGGCATGAGCTCTGTCATACAGGCGGCAAAGCCGCCCGCACTCATTCTGCCTGTTTGAGCTGTGTACTATGGTTTTGCTGCTGCTCGGCTGATGAAGCACACACAAGCAGGCGGGCCTGCAGCGGGAAGCTCGGCCGGACGCCTGTACGCCAGAGCTGACGCACTGCGTGCGGGCTCCTGCACCTCTTTTTGGCTCTGTTGGTACAGCTTCTGCAGGCCCTGCATGCATGGGCATGGAGCCTCCGTGATGGAGGCGAGAGCATGCCTGCAGAGGCTCTGCCAATGCAGCCAAACAATGTGCTGGGCCCCGCATGTAGCTTGTCAGCTCTGCGCACGCAGGCACTCTGCCGAGCTTTCCGCTGCAGCCCCGCCCTGCTTGTTTGTGATCCATCAGCTGTGCAGCAGCACATGCACTTGTACACAGCTCAACCATGCAGAGTGTGTGCGTGCAGCACTGCCGCCCCTCACCAAAGCAGAATTTATTCTGTGGCATGGGAAGTGAATGACAAGCTCCCACCAACTAAGCTGCTGCACCAGCCTGCCATGCCGCCACAGCCCTTGTTGCTCTCATGCACGCAAGAAATGTGCTGCGTGCATACGCACACGCGAAGCATCAGCAGAGCATGTGTACTGCGCCAGGCAGGGTGCATGCAGCCTGGTGACGTTATTGCGCATGGCCTTGCACAGCAATAGCCCTGCTCCCTGCGACGGTACGTGCCTGGAACACGGCGCCAGCACCTGCCCAAGCTCACGCTCTCCTTTTGCGGCCGGATATATGCAGGTCCCGGTGTGTTGCTGCCTGGTGTCGTTCCTTTGTTATTCCTGATCTTGCACGCAAGCATGTGACCGGGAAGCGTGCGTGATCATGCAACGTAGGTGGCATGGCGATCACTGCCTAGATCACTGCCGTCCTTGGATGGCGCCACATCACACCCTAGCTATGAACTCAGCTGTCAGTGGGATTATCAGCAAGCCACACGGTTCATTGTCGGTGGTACGCACACATTCGCCGCGCTTTGCGTTGACGTACAACTGTTCTGCAACCAGTCAGGTAAGCGAGACGTACAGGGAGGGAGGCTGCTGTGTTTCAGCGTCCTGTATCACCTGGCCCAAAAGTCCATCCTGACGTGAATCTGCCGCCGTAGGAGCATACCGTTGCAAAGGCAGAGCGCAGCGGCCTTTGCAAGCGCTCTTGAAGTTCAAGTGCAGGCTAAGCTGTCAGATAAGCAGCAGAGCACTGCAGGATGGCTACGCTTGGTAAAGCTGTTGTGGAGACTGCCAAGGAGTGGTACAAGGCCGCTTCCTGGGACCGCAAGCAGATCCCGGACCTTTCCGGCCGGACGATCCTGGTGACGGGGGTACGCGCGTGATGATGAGACTTGCGCAGACGCGAGTTGCGCACGTGTCACACGAGCTTGGCAGGCGGATCCCAAGCAAGAAGTAAGTCCCTTAGGCTGCGCCTCTTTGCCTGTGTGGCGCAGGCCACTGACGGGGTGGGCAAGGTGTGTGCGACCAACTTCGCCGCCAAGAATGCGCATGTTATCATTCATGGCCGCAATATGGTACGTGCTCCAGGCGCCCAGCCCCACCTGCGTCGTGTGTGGCTGCGGCCTCCTCCACCCGGACTCACTGCCGGCCGCCGTGCATTGCGCGCAGGCAAAGATGCAGCAGTGCGCCGAACTTACGCACATTGGGCGTGCCTGGCGGCGCTAGGCAAAGCGCACACAGCACATCAGCGTGTTATTTACTCTGAGTGCGCTCTGCAGGACCATGTCTGAGATTAAGGAGAAGTCCCCGCACGCAAAGCTGGACCTCATTGAAGGCGACATGACGTCCTTCAAGTGCGCACTGCCCACTTGTGAGTGTGAGTGTGTCTGTTGGCTAACGTGCTGCAAATAGGTGACAACGTGCTGCGGTGAACAGGTCTATCCGCAAGATGGCGGACGAGTACATGGAGCGGGGCTGGCCCCTCCATGTTTTGCTGAACAACGCTGGCATCCAGGTGCGCGGTGGGCATGCGCATGCATGAGCCTGCACATGGAATGCTCTTGGCCTAACTATGGGGCCGCTGTGAGAGTGGCTGCTGCGCAGGCGCCGAAGGGCCAGCGGGGCCACAAGACGGAGGAGGGCTTTGAGGTGCGCCTGGCCTCGTCAGTGTGCCGTGCGTTGATGCGCTCACCCACATGTGACTGCAGCCTCTACGCTCACACGGTTGCCTTTATGTGTTTCGATCAGACAAGCAAACGCGTGGCTGTGCCGGCGCAGATCACGTTCGGGACCAACCACTTTGGGCCCGTCTACCTGACTGAGCTCCTGATGCCGCTTGTGAAGAAGAGCGCGCCTGCGCGCATCGTGTGGGTTGACTCACTCGGCAGCCAGCTCGTGAACCCGCCGATCGTCGGGGGCGACGAGAGCGGCAATGGCGGCATCGAGCTGATCCCCTGGGACGACCTGAAGTGCGCCGCGCGCCACCATTGCCGCCAGCACAAACTGCGCATGTGTCGCTTTGTGCCTGGTGCAGTGCTAAGACCTTGCTACGGTGTGGTGTGCAAGAAGTCAAGTGCGTCACCAATCTGGCAATCTCGCAGCCTGTGTTCAACTCTGTTCGTAGCTTCTGCACATTTCATGCGCCTGTTGCGTGTGCACGGCAGGGGCGCCAAGGCGAAGGACTCAGACTGGTGGGCGTACTCGCGGTCAAAGGTGAGCTGTATGAGGCCAGCTTCCCTCCCTGCCTGGGCAGGGCCGTGCGCTTACACACCCTCGCTCCCCCGCTCAATTGCATGCGCTTCCCGCCATGCTGCTGCCGAGAGCAACCAGGGCGTGGCCGCGGCAGCTGTTCAACATCATGACGGCCAAGGAGGAGGCGCGGCGCCTGACGGGCTCCGGCGTGGAGGTGTTCGTCGCGCACCCGGGCCTGTCCATCACCGACCACTTTGGCAAGGTGCGCTCCACAGGGCCTGAGTAGCACAGCCTGGCCCTGTAGCCAGGGCATGCATGCGGGCGCGCGGTGAAGCCAAGCCAATAGTGTGTTGCAGCATGGCTCGCGGCGTTGCCTTGCGGCCTAGAGCTGAGCTGAGTTGAGAAAAAATGCATCGCCGTGCCACGCCTCACCACATGAGCTGCTGCTGCAAATGCCAAGTCCGCTGCAGCTGGTGTGGACAAGACTGAGTGCGGCGACCACGCAGGCTGACACTGAGGGCAAGCCCGGCAGCGCGTTCGTGGAGACCTTTGCCAACTCGCCTTTCGGCCAGGACGCCGAGAAGGGCGCAATTGCGCTCGAGTACGCATGCACATCGCCCGATATGGACGGTACGCGTTTATGCCTGTTGGCTGCGTGGCCCCGTGAACACAGTCTGCGCTCGTATAGCCTTGTGTGCACATCACTGAACACTGAGCACTTGCAAGGCGAGATAAAAATGTACCAAAGCCAGTATGAAGCAGGAAATCAAGTGGTGTTGCAGTGCTACCAATGCCTGTGGGTAGAGTGCACTACTTAATGACGGCACGGACTGTGGGGGCAGTGACTGGGGAATCATGCTATGGGGGCACGGACGGCGCATGTAGACATAGCGGCTACCTCGTAAGTAGCCCCCTGGGTGGCCGTCGGAGGTGGGCCTTTCAAAGTGCTCTATGAGCATGCGGCGCTGCAATACACAGGCAAGTCCGGCTGGTACTGCGGCTCGCCGGAGCTGGGCCTGGTCAACATGTTCAACGCGCACGCCAAGGAGGACGCCAACGCGCCGGCCGCCAACGACCCGGCCACCTGCCAGCGGCTGTACAACGAGACGCTGCGGCTTATCAGCGAGGCCGACCCGCGCTTCCAGCCGACCACGCAGGACTCGCCCCTGGAGCAGTGAGCAGCATGCATGGGTCTGCCGCTAGTGCTGCAGCTGGACGTCCCGTATGCTTCACACGTGGGGATGGATGGATGGTGTGTTGATGAGTTCTTGTTGAAACATGACTGATGCTTAAGCTATGGTGAGTGGTGCTGCCAGAGCGCTCAGCACAAGCGCGCCCTGAAGATGATTGTTTTGCGTTGCATGGACAGCAGCTGGTGTATGGTGTGACACTGCCGTGCCCCTGACCGTACATGACTGCGCCTGTGGATATACAAACACCCGCACTTGCTGTTGTCAACAAGATATAAGTGCAGTACTGCCTGGCTTGTGCATGCTGGTGCGCACGTAGTCTTTGCGGAGTGCAATCACGCCGGCCAATGCCTGTCACTTTGCACCTGAAGGTTGGCTGGTGAGCTGAGAAGTGTATGCGTTTGTAACATGTGGTGAAGTCGCGCTTGCGTGCAGAATCTTTGCGCAAAGAGTCTTGAATGGACGCAGCGATTGAGTTGCCAACAGTTCTGTTGTAACTGTGAGAACCCTGGCTGGCTGTGAGCTTGAGATGTGTGCTCAGTCTGGTACTACGCGCTCCTGTGAAGACATCGAGCGCAGGACGGCAAGACATACAGAACAATGCCAGCGGCTGAGTGCCAGCTGTGTGGGCGGCAGGCCGAGACACCCGTAGCATGCCCAACCTGTGGCGCCTTCTACTACTGCACTGAGCAGCACAGGCAGGAGCACCAGCGGCTAGGCCATGCCGCTGAGTGCCACAGACTACGAGCCCAAGTGCTGCGGGGAGAGGTGTGTGCAGCAGCTTGCTTGACAGTGTAGAGCTTGATGAGAGCTGTGCTGGCAAATGGACACGTTGTCGCCCTGCCAGGAGCTGCGACGGCTACCCTTCAGCTTTGCGGCGGAGGCCACGTCTGCGGTGAGGAGCGCACTGCTGTTTCTGCTCCGCTGTGCAGCTCACCGCCCTGGCCGTGCCGGACGCTGCCGACTGGCTTACGTGCTGAGAACAGCGGTGCCCTCGCAGCTTGACGAGCGGCGGCTGACCCCCTGCGACCTGCTGGAGCGCTGGGGCTGCCACAGGGCGGGCCTGTGGCGCGGCGAGTGCGGCTGCGAGGCGCCTCACACGGCGCTGGGCGTGCCGCTGCCCAGTGGGCCCGTCGCTCCGGATATCCCGGACCTGGCGGCCCTGTGTAGCCTGCCCGCGGCGGCCGTGCCGTACTTGCGGTCCTGCGCGTACGCCCCTACCCCTGCTCTGTGCTGAGGCTCGGACTGCTCTGGTGGGGGAGTGAGTGTGGTCGCACCCTGCTTTCCACGCGAATCCCTTCTCTTTCTCTTCCCTCTGCTCTTCTTTTGCTCTTGCTGCGCGGCACTCCTCGCGCTGCAGTTCAGGTTGCGGGGCGGGATCAAGCCCAACGTGCTCTCCGCAGGCCGGACAGTGGCGAAGCTCTGGAATCGTGGGCTGACTATTATGCAGTCCGGGGGCTGCCTCTGTCCTCACCAGCTGGTACTCCCGCGCACTTTCCGGCTGTGCTTCTGTGCAGAGCGCCCTGCCTTAGGGCAGAAGACGCGCAGGGCGTTCATATCGTTGACAAGGCGCCGTGCAAGAGCAGCTGCGGAGCATGTCGATACAGACGTGTGTATGGACCTCTGCAGGTGTCTTACCTGCGTATTTGCTTGGAACGCGCGTGTCAAGCGGGCGGGCGCACTGAGAGTCGCCTGTCTTGCACCAGCTTGCGGGGCTTTCAGCCGCCGGCGCTGGCCTGTGGCGAAGTGGGGTGAGGGCGCGCGTGTGCAGCTGCGCAGCGCTGCTGCTGCACGTGCCGCTGACGCTGTTGCGTGCTCTGCGCTGGCTGGAGCGGCAGCCGTGTGGGCGCGGCCTGCTGGCCGACGGCGCCTGCATCACTGTGCACTGCCTCGGTGCGACGGCTTGTGGAGAGGGCTGGAGCTTGAGGTGCTGAGGGAGAGCAGTAGCCCATGTGGCCAGGTGCTGTGATGGGTCTGCACCGGCTCGGAGGGGCTGTGTGGATGCGGGCACAGCATGGGCGGATGTGCATGCCACCGCTTGCTGTGCTGGCCAGGCCCAGGCTGGGCTGTATGCGCCAGTGTCATGTGGACCTCATTGTATTGTCTTGTCTTGTGCTCTCCTGGCCTTGCAGTGTGTGTGTAGCAGGCCATGGTGCTCGTTTCAGGTCCTGCCGGTTTACACGGTCCTGACGCAGCCGCGCGCGGCGGCGGGCGGCAGGCGCGGCGGGGGAGGCGCGCCAGTGGCCGGTGCTGCTGGAGCTCGCCGCGCTGCTGCCGCGCGTGCACCTGCACCTGCTGCTGGCGGGCCCGGAGGTGCCGGGCGCCCTGGACGGCCGCTCGGTGCTGTTTGCTGCCCCAGCGGAGCGCGCATGCGGGCGCGCCGGGTGCAGCTGTGCCAACATGCCTCCAGGTGCCCCGCTGCGCTCTCTCTGTGCTGCCACTCGTTTCCAGTGTCACTCCATGCTCGTGGCGCGTAAAACACATGATGTATGTTCAGCCGCATGCACAAAGTGCGATGTGCGGCATAAGTTGATGCCCTGAGGAGTGCTGACATTTGTGGAGGCGGCGGTGGAGGCATCCCACCTCCTCGTGTTCACTCAAGCTGCTGCGCTTGGTGCAGAGGGCGGGCAGCGCGACGCCGCTGCCGCGGGGGCCGCCCGTGGCCCAGCGCGTGGCAGCATGCGGCTGACCTTTGCGCGCGGGCTGTACCATGACGTGTGCGACCGCCTAACGCGCGAGCTGGGCGCCCCGCATCTCGTCTTTGGGCCCAACGCAGGCGCGTCCTCGGTTCGGCTTGCCTACTGATTGCTTGCCTGCAGGCGGGCTCCGGGCGCCCGACTCGCTCAGTCCTGGCCATGTACCCGTCGCGGCGCGAGGAGTGGCGGCAATTTTGTTTTTCCAAGCAGCCCGCGCAGCGGCGGCCGGCGCTGCCTGTAGCGCAGCTCTGTATGAACTGCTCCTGCGGATCGCTTGCATGCAGGCGGGCGCCGGGCGCCCGACTCGCTCAGTCCTGGCCGCGCGCCTGCCGCGGCGCAGGCCTGGCGGCGTACGCGTCCTGGCAGCCCACGCTGCGGCGGCTGGCCGCGCCCGGCGCTCCGCCCGCCGCCTTCACTGACTTCTGCGAGGAGGCGGCGCTGCGCGCGGCCGCGGCGGTCGCCGCTGCGCTCGGCGCTGGCGGCGTAGCGCCGGCCGGCGCTCCGCACGGGCTGCCGGCGGCGCAGGGCGCGGCCGGGGCTGCTGGAGGGCGCGCAGCGGCAGCGGCGGCCCCGAGCTGCGCTCTGCCGATGGCCGGGCCCTGCTTGCCGTGTGAGGCTGCGGCGGCAGGCGGAGTCGGGGCGAGCCCGCGCAGGGCGCCCGCTGCTGAGGCTGCTGCTGCGCCGGGCACGCCCCACGTGGACGCAGCCTCGCAGGGGGACAGGGCGGCGCCAGCCTGCTGCAGCAGCGCAGCGGGGGCACGTCAGCCCGGAGCCGGGCACGGCTGGCGCGGCCCGCGGGGCCCGGGCAGCAGCGGGGCGCGCGCGTCGCCGCGAGATGGTGCCGGGGGCCGCGCGGGTGCAGGCCAACACCCTGATGCCAGGCAGCAGACAGGGTTCGCAGACCCCAGGGGCGCAGGCCTGCATCCCGGTGCACCCGAGCCTGCTGCAGCGCCGGGCTGCTCGCAGCCTGGGGAAGCCGCGCATGCGGGCAGAGCGCCGCGCGTGGGCGCGGTGGCCGCCAACCCCTTCCGGCAGCCGCGCAGCTGCCAGGGCGCGGACAACGCGCTGCCCAGCTACAGCAACGGCTTCCTCTTCTACGTGGGCTGAGCGTGCGCGTGCTGCTCTGGACAGGGTGTAGCTATGTATCCCCCACTTCTTGCCCCCCAAAATTTGCAAGGGCAAGCTGCAAATGACTGCCTCAGTGTGGCGCCTCCATGTCAATTTACATCGAGGCAGGGATGACTGTGGTGCATAGCAAGACATGAACTTCAATACCAAAGCACATTAGCATCCCCAACCAATACACCAGCCCCAGCGCTGACAGCCTGACCAATGTACACACAACTCTGTACAATTATGCATCCGTGGCCGGCACAGATTTTGTGCGTGGCAGGGAGCAGTGCGTCAACAGTAATCTGCGCAATGTGGCCATGTTGTACATCGGGGCCTGTCGATACACAAACTGGTGCACACAGACAGTGGGCTGCACGTAGTCACCCTCAGTCAATGGTCAAGAACCGCCTGCAGGTTTGCCGCGCTCGCGCGGCGCCGCAGGGCCGCAGGGCGGCACGAGCTCCACGGCGCCGTGCTGCGTCTCGAGCACCTCCGGCGCCGCATGTACATGCGCGACCTGCGCCCACTGCTTTGTCAGAGCAGCGTGCAGCCAAAGCGCCCCATTACCATCAGTGCATCCCCATGATGCCGAATGCCAGCAGCCAACGCGCGTCCAAGACCACTGCAATGACAGGGGCGACGCCCACGCTCGTCACTGAGAACGTTGCAGCTTGCTGCACTGCTCAGCAGCACAGCACCTGTCGTGCACGCGCGCACGCTTCACATCATGAGCAGAGCTGTGCAATCCCAGCCTGGAACAAGGCACGCTCACTCCCGCCACCAGCTGCTGGCAGGGACGACGGAGCCGAGGCTGCCAGGCGCCCGCGCGCCCGCAGGCCGCGCCAGCACGAAGAGCGCGCAGTCCCTGACAGGCAGCGGCGCCTGCCGGCTCAGCGGATAGGGCAGCACCTGCTTGTACTGGTACAAGTGCGCGACGAGGAGGAAGAAGAGCACGTTGGCCGCGCTGAGCAGCACCAGCACGGTGTAGTACAGGTCGAGCCGGCCCTGGTTCAGGTTGTTGGGCAGCCAGCCGGGGCGCCCGCCCGCCGTCGTCGCCGAGGTCACCACCGACGTCACGCCCGTCGCGGCGTAGCTGCGCGCGCGCGCGCGCCGCGCCGTCGGCGCTGCGCAGCGAGGCGCGCCTGCAGGGTGGCTCGTTTGACGCTCGCACCGTATGCCCCAGGCCCAGCACTTCGCAACACGCTCGCAGACTTCTGCCCCATGCAGCAGGGACACGGCGCATGACATCCGTGAGGAACGTTATGCTCGTAACAGCGTCCCTGGTGTGCTTACAAGGGTACATTTATAAGCGCGGGTCAGACGCACACATGCAGGTCACCACGGCCCGCAAGACACCCCACTCGATGTGGGGGCTATGCACGGCGCACTTTCCGAGCGCCACGGTCAGCAGCTGCAGCGCGGAGGCTGTGGAGCGCATGGCGTCCGGCGCTTCGGAGTAAAACAGCTCCATTGTGCCTGCAGCGTACATAGCATGATCGTCGAATTCTATCATGGTCTCGCTTTATCAAGCACAGGCAAATAACATGTTGAGGCACGCCCTGCACCGGTGTACGCTGATGCAATGCTCCTGCGGCTTGCGCATGCGCCCTGCGGCATGCTGGCAACATGCATGCCGGGACGCAAGCGGCGCGCGTGCCGTAAGAGCCCGATCCCTCCCCCGACCTCCACGGCGCCCGGCGCACATGCAAGCCCGCCAGCAGCGCGGCGCAGGCGCTGCCGGCTCTGCGAGCGCCTGGCGCCGCCCAAGCCTGCCCTAACCCGCCCATACCCGTGGCGGCGCGCGCTAGTGCGCGCACCGATGTTGACCAGGATCTCGGCGGCGCCGATGATGGCGTACTGCGGCACGAGCCAGAAGACGCTCATGGGCACCGCGTCCCGGCTGTTTTCCAGGCCCAGCGCGTGCACCTGCGCATCGCGGCCGCGGCGCGTCGCGCGCGTGAGCCACGCCAGCAGGCGCGGGGCGCTTCCCGGGAGCTGGTCGTCCATCACAAGGGTCGTGCAGACAGGGCATGTGTGATGGGAGTCGCATGCCGTGCGCCCGGCGCTCTGCAAATGGCCCTGAGAAAGGAGTCTCAGGTCCATGCGCACCCCTCAACTCCAGGGGCAGCCTCGTCCCTGCAACACGGGCGGCCGCTGCGACAACATTGTCACGCGACTGTTGCTGTCCACAGGCGGTGAGCGCACGCGCGGGGCGCGCTTTCAGCGATGAGAGGGCGGCGTGCGCCTGAGGGGCACGCCTGCCGCAGCCTGACGACCTCCACGATAGCTGCCGCCACCATCGACAGGATGGATACCTGTCCCGATGCACCCAGACCTCAGGAGTAGGTGTGCAGCACAGGCCATGCAGTGGTACCGCCTGCCTGGCGCAAAGCTCTTGTTAAATAAACCCTGGATAGTTGTAGCAGGGCCTCAACACGTTTTCGCACAAAGACAGTGTCCTGCTTTGCTCCTAGTTGGCACAGCGCCAGCGTCTGGTAGATTTTCACTATTTCTGTTTTCCTGGCCAAGGGCAGCTCTAACAAAATAGCTGAGGCAGGCGCACCACCAGGCCCCAGCCGATGCGCTGCAGGTAGGTCCAGCGCAGCCAGGGCGCCAGCAGCCGGTCGTAGACCGGCACGAGCGCGATGATGGCGATGGTGTCAAAGGCCGACTGCGCGGCGCGACATGGCAAAATGTGAGGCTCTTTAGGGTCAAGCGTGCCAGACTGCGTGCCAGACTGCGATCGGGTCTGCGCATGCACTCGCCGCCGCGACGCTACTTCCCACTGTTTGAAGATGTGTCGCTTGGCAGGCACACATGACGCGCACTGCATGCAACTCGCCCTGTGCACGGGCATGCGCAGCACAGTGGAGCGCGGCCGCACCAGCGAGGCCGAGGCGATGGACATCCGGCCCATGCGCAGGTCCATGGTCATGCCCTGCCGCACCCCGCTGGCGATCAGCCCAGTTGGCCTGGCTCCCGCCGTATAACACATGTTCAGACGCCCAGCCTTTGAAAGGTCTCATTAGTTTCCAGATGCACATCATGGATTGAATTTGGCAGGCGCGGAGGCAGCATGCTCCTGCTGCACCAGGAGAGCCGCTGCCGACATAGGCAGCGCGGCCGCCGTGCTGCAGGCTGCAGAGAGGCAGCCGCGCGGATCAACTGCCGCGGCGGCACCACACCTGCTCCACGAAGACGGTGGTCATCTGCGCGTAGACGGTGTTGAACATGATCGTGGCCACCATGACGGGCACGAACGCGGCCATGCGCTTCGCCTCCTCCACCTGCCGCGCAGCACGCCCGCCCCAACCCTTACGCCCAGAGCCTTCCGGAGGCCGCATGAAATCGAGCGTCACAGCTCTGCTCGTGGGCCAGGCCAGTTGTGCTTGGCACGCGCATGTCCAAAATTACCGTGGACCCTATGCCCTGTACTTTTCGGCACTGGCCTAAAGGACAACTCGACGGTGAACTTCAGCTCCTCATAGGCACAATCAGTGGGGTACGGCGGGCGCGAGCAGCGGCCAGCTGCCGGGCGCGCGCGCCTGCGTGACGGTGCACAGCCAGCGGTCCGCGCCGCCGCCCGCCGGCCGCTTGGTAGCAGCCCGGTCCAAGAAGCTGCGCGCCACCCCATCAGATCAGAGTGGATTATAACACAGACCAAGGCAGGCCATATGCGGACCCAGCACGTGCTGATCAGCCGCACATGTCTGGGCAGCCAGGCAGGCAGCCAGCCCGAGCTCCGCTCGGGCCCAGAGGGCGGGCGCGCGCTTGCAGTAGTTGGTGTGCGCAAGCAGGCGGCTGCCGCGCACGGCGGACTTGCCATCGCGCAGCTCGTGCAGCTCCGCCGGCGGCGCTGGCCGCAGCCGCCACTTCACGGCTGCAGCACACAGCACCTGTGGTGCGTTGCAGCGCACACTTAATTTTGCATCATTCCTGAGCCGGGCGCAGGCAATGCTAGTGTCACTAGGCGCTGCAGCGGCCGCTCCAGGGCGATAACGGTGCACAGAAACTTGACACTTTCGCCCTTTTTGTTTGCAATTGAGACACGCAGCGGCCGGCTTGGCGTGGCTGCCAGGTAGCACATGAGACTACTGCCTATTGGCCAGCATGCAGTTGGCGACAGAGCGCCGTGCAGCAGCAATGCGTGGCCCAGGGCGCGCCCGCGCGATGCGCGTGAGCGCAGCGCCGCCCGGCGGCGCGCGGCGGTACAGCGGCGTGCCGGCCAGGTAGACGGCCAGCGCGAGCGCAAACGCCGCCAGCGGCACTGCGTAGCCGACCGCCCACGAAATAGACGTCTGCAGGTTCACAACGACCAGGCTGGCTACCTGCGCAGCACCGACAGTGGCCATGACCGTGTCATTCTTATAATGGCAGCTGACATGCAGGCGACGCTCGCATTAGAACAGTCAGGTCTTGGCTACCTGCACCGTCATGAACCGCTGAGTCAGAGCAGGCGGGCAGGCTTGTCCGGGGCACCCGGCCTAGGCCAGGTCGGGTGTTCAAGTAAGCAGACCTGCACAAGCCAGGCGTGTGTGCTTCAAGCGTGCCAGGGCATCATACAGCAGAGCGTGAAAGGAAGCAAAGCGAACGGGCTTTTGTGGCCAAGCGCGCACCAGGGCGCCGATGTTGATGCTCCAGTAGAACCAGTTGAAGAAGGACGACTTCTCCTTGCGGTCGCGCGGGTCGTCCTCGTCGAACTGGTCAGCGCCAAACGTGCTCACGCACGGCTTGATGCCCCCTGCGTTGCGGCGCGCCCGCGCGCGTCACGCACGGCCCCTGGCGACACAGGGGCGATTAAATGACTTTGACAGATGCAGCTGCTGACGAGCAGGGCCGCCCTGTGCCGGCACACTTGAAAAAGATTAAGAATTTAAAAAGAACATATCAAAAATATACCAACGTTGGCGACAGCGCAACTGCCCGCCAGACCTTGAGCGTGAGCTGTACAGCAGCCGCAGCCTGCACACTGTACGCTCTGGCTTGTGCTGAACCGGGGTGCGGAACAGTGCATGGCAGCAGGTCGGGGCCGGGGCAGGCCAAGCATGCAGCACACCGGTGCCTATGGCAACGATATACAGCGCAGCAATGAAGAAAGCGCGCTGGTTGACGGCGGGATGCTCCCCGTGCAGCGCGGGCACGCCGGCCGACAGCGTGACGCCTGCCAGGCCCTGCAGCGGCAAGCGCAGCGCATGCGTGAGCGCTGGTGCTCAGCGAGGACGGTTGGGTAAGACCGTGAGGCGCTGCTGGTGCGCGATACACTGACAGCCTCATACAACCAGGCCCTGATGCTGCGGCCTTGGTTAAATGCATCTGCAAGAGCCCGGGTAGCCCTGAAGCTGAGCGGAAAGAGGCTGTGCAACGCGGGCCTCTGGACAACCCAAGCGTATCATGATGAAACTGCCCCTGCACACACCATGCCACACGCTATGCATAGAGCATGCCTACTGCTTGTGTGCCTGCAGTATCAAGGCACGCCACGCAGTGTTTCAGCATACGTAGCTCTCTGCGGTAGAACATAACAACCGCTCTTTGCACTGACGCCGGTGTGACGGCGGGCTATGTAGTGCTTAGCAGCCGCAACGGGCTAAGCGTGAGGTGTGTGCGCACCATCAGGTACACGACGCTGAAGATGATAATGGTGAAATAGCGGCCCCAGAATGAGTCCGCCAGAAACGCGCCGAGCAGCGGGAAAATGTAGCATGTGCCTGACCTGCACAGCGCGACAGCAGAGCGTGAGACTGACCTCCTTATAAACCTGCCCTGGACCAGCTGCTGCAGCAGACTGCGCGCACGAGGCGCCATACCACGTCGTGACGGTTTTATTTGCTTCCGCGACGCCATAGCCCAGCACGTCTATGAGGTACTGGACCAGGTTTGTGGCAATGCTGCGCACGCAACACAGGCGTCAGGCCCCACCCAATTGCTCCGACAAACTTGCTTGTTGCCATAGCGCGCAGGCTGACCTGTAGTAGGCGAGGCGCTCGCACAGCTCGTTGCCTGCACACACGATGCGCGGACGGCTTACTTCAGTCCAAGTGTTTTCGGCAGCAGCAGAGGCACTGGCGCAGGGCAGTGACGCGCACCCAGAATGAAGGGCGCAACAGTGAGCAGTTTGCTGCGCCGTCTGGCCTTTTGCCCCTCTGCGTCCCTGCTGCTGTCCCGGTCAGGAAAGCGTGCATAGGGCTGCTGGCCGGACAGCTTTTCCTGTATGCCCTGCACCAGGCTGTCGCCGCTCCCGGCCATCTTACACTATTCTGCACCTGCGCTGCGCACAGCCGCACAGGCCGTGCTGGCCGTCAGCTCATGGGCAGCCAGCAACCTCGACAGGCACATCTCCTGTTCCCCCAGCAAATAAAGATGCAAAACAGAAATTTCTGATTTTTCTTTTCATGGGATTGCCAATCCCGGATTGGGGAGGAAAGGCCCGTCTGCAGTGAGGTCGCCTGCACTGACCAAGCTCAATTTGAATGCCGAGAGCGCAGCGCTGCTCACCGACGGCGACACGCGCACCTGTGCGCTCGCCCGCAGAGGTAGTGCGAGGGCGTGCTCGCTGCCCGGCTTTGGCTGCGCCCGCGAGCCGTGGCGCGCGTGCAGGTACGGCCGGGGTCCGCGGCGCCCGCCACCGCCGTGCCGACGCAGACGCTGTTGGTGAAGAGCCGCGCCCCCCGGCGTTGCCCGACAACGGCGCTGCTGCGCCGTCCGCGCGCAAGACCGTCGCGCACGAGACGGCGGCCGCGGCGGGCGTCGCGCGTGAGGCGGCGGCCGAGCCTGAGGCGGCGACCATGATCGCTGCTGCGCCTGCCGCGCTCGCGGAGGGCGCGCACGGCGGGGCAGGCGGCGGCGCTGCTGCGCTTGCGGTCGGCGTGCCGGCGGCGGCGGCCAACGGAGCCGCCGTGCTCACGGCTGCGCCCGCGGCGGGGGGCGCTCTGACGCAGCAGCCGAATGGCGGCGCGGATGCGCCAGGCGCGCGAGAGCCCGCCGCGCTCGGGACGCCGGCCGGTGCGGCCGGCGCGCTTGCGGCCGCGAGCGCGCGTGAGGCGGCGCTTGCTGGCGGCGACGACGCGCGCGCTACGGTTGTGCCAGCGCTGCGCGTCGCTGCTGGCGCGCTGGATGTGGGGCGCCAGGCTGCCTATGCTGCGCTGCCAGATGCCGGCTCCCTTCCGGCTTTTCAACTGCTCACTTTTTTTGCTATTCGGCGTGTGGAGACGACCGAGCACCTGCGGCTGCTCCCACACATGGGTCCCGCGGAAGTTCGAGCCTGGTTTGACACCGAGCGACTGCAGTGCGCTCTGGAAGTGCGGGCGGGAGAAGAGCTCGTCTGGCCGGTGCGCCTGCCCTCGCGCACAGCCAGGCGCAGAGACGGTACCTGTCACCTCCGCCGTGCCGCGCAGCAAGTGTGGGTTGCATGCTTGGGCGAGGATAGTGACTGTCTTGCCTGGGAGGGCGTGGACGGCAGGGCGGCACCATCATATTGGGGGGGGGGGGCACGCCATTACGTATGCTAAGTACGTATGACGCGTAACAATGGGTTGCGCATCCCTGCAGGGCAGCCGGCCTGGCGAGGAGCGCAGTGCCGTGCAGCCGCCGCCGGCTGGTGACGGGCTGCGCGCCCCGGCGCCGCCTGTCAGCGGCGCTACTGGCGTGGCGGCGGCGGCCGACAACGCGGCGGCTGCGGGCGTACCTGCAGCGCCTGGAGACGGCGCTGCGGCGCCGTGGCCGCCCGACGGCGGCGCTGCGGCGCCAGGCGCGCTCGAGCTCGCCGCGCCTGGGGCAGCCGGGGCGGCGGCCGCGGCGAGGGCGATGCGCACGAGCGCGAAGCGCTGACCAGGACCGCTGCGGTGGGCGGGCTCGCGGAGGGCAGGACCGCCGGCGGCGCGGCTGCGCCTGCGGTGGCCTGCGGGCCCGGGCGGCGGCACCCGCAGACGAGTTGCAACTTGTGCTGTTGCACAGGCCAACTATATTGATGGGTCCATGAGCAGCACGCATGCTTTATCATACTTACTACTTGTGCAAACATCTGGCTCTCTGCTACACAGCCAGGCCGAGCAGAAGTGCTGTTCAGCACAGCCGGCATCGCGCTCTCTCACTGGCACCCACCATGATGCCAACACCAAGCTGAATACCCGTGGCGGTCCTATGCAGCAGGCACACCAGCACGGCCACACCAACCCGACCTTAACCGTCGCGAGGGAGACATGAGCAGCAACACACCCCTGCTTCGGCGCCCGCCGCGGCATGCAGGCCGGCAGGCCTGCCCGCACCGGGCCAGCCGCCTCGCAGGCCTTGGCACGCCGCTGCTGCACGCAGACAGGGCTCGTCTGAGCAGACACGCAGCAGCCTCACAGCAGCATCGTGGACAACTCCTCCACGTAGCCGCGGTGCTGCTGCATGCAGACAGGGCGCGTCCGAGCGCGGCGCCGCGCCCTCACAGCAGCATCGTGGACGGCTCCTCCACGTAGCCGCGGAAGGCGGCCAGCCACTGCGCGCCGAGCGCGCCGTCCACGACGCGGTGGTCGCAGCTCAGCGTGGCCGCCAGCACCTGCGCCTCGCCAAAGCCGCCCTCCGGCAGCGCCACCACGCGCGGCTGCGCCGAGCCCACCGCCAGGATCGCCGCCTGCGCGCGCGCGCCCCACGGGCCTCAGAGCATGCATGCATGCAGGCAGCAGGGGCTTTAAAATCACTCCCAGCTTGTTGAGCTAGGCAGCGCTTCACTGCACCCTAGTGCACAGGATGAGGTCAACATGAGCAGAGGCGCGTGCTCAACAAGGTCCTCCTTCACATGGCTCGCCCGCTGCACCTTGCCAGTTGAGCTGCACTGTGCTGTCCCTGCACCAGCAGCATGCCCCTATCCCTATCCACATATGCCCCTATATGCCCCTAGATACCCCTACCCCTATCCCTGTCCAACCCTGTCCCAATAGGGTAGGTGGGACGGGCCTGCGGCGGGTTGATGATGGCGGAGAACTCGGCGATGCCATACATGCCCAGGTTGGAGATGGTGAAGGTGCCGCCGGAGAACTCGTGCGGCTTGAGCTTGTTGGCCTTGGCCTGCGCGCGCTGCCGGCCCTCAGGACGCGCGCCTGTGAGCGTGCTGGGCGGGCGCCGGCATGCTCGGCGCGACGCTGCATCTCAGGCACAGCGTGTCATGCTGGATAGGGCATTGTCGCTAACAGTAGCCTCAAACAGGCATGCAGCACGGAGACCCCTGTCCAACACGGTGTGTTGAGACCAACCGGGGAGGCTACTTTTTTTGCGGAACTGATGAGAGCGTCTTAAAACACAACCTGCAGACACCCCGCCCAGCAAGCCCCGCTGCTCGCGCACGGCGATCCGCCAGCGCGAGCAGCCGCGGCGCGGCGGCCAGCGCCGCCCGGCCGGGCCGGCGAGCGCATGCGGGCCGCGGCGGGCGCACCCGGCCGGCCAGCTCCTTGACGGTCGCGCCGATCTCGGCCAGGCCCAGCAGGTCCGCGTCGCGCACGACGGGCACCATGAGGCCGCCGGGCGTCTGCACCGCCACGCCGACGTCCACGTCGTGGTACTGCCGGATGAAGTCGGGGAACCAGGACGCGTTCACGCCCGGCACCTTGCGCAGCGCCTGCGCGCGCGCGCTGGGCCTCAGTAGGTGATATATAAGTCAACTAGGCTTGGCCGCACGGCAGCAGCAGTCTGAGAATGCCTGACTGATGAGCGATGCTTCTCATTACTTGTGCATTGTTCATCGCAGACGTCCAGCTCCCTTCCTACAATCCTACTACATATGTCTCTCACTCACCCCTCACCTGAAAGCAGGGAACCCCCTGCTGAGAGCGGCAGCAGCGGGCGTGCCGTGGCAGACGCCATCACGCTGAGGTCACTCACACTGAGCTTGCTGCCTGAGAGCAGAGAAACCCCTGCTGAGGGCGGCAGGCGGCGGACGCGCCATGGCGGACGCCTTCACGATGAGGTCGTTCACGCTGATCTTGCCGCCGTCCTTCTCCAGCGCGCGGTTGAGCTGGGCGCGCAGCGCGAGCAGCTTGTCCATGCGGCAGTCGACGGTGAGGTAGTAGTGCGGCACGGTCGTCTTGGACTCCAGCAGGCGCTGCGCGGTGATGCGCCGCACCTGCGAGTGCGCCTCGTCTGTCCAGTCGCCGCCCTCCGCCCCGCCCTCCGCCTGGCCCCGCAGCAACCAGCCTGTCAGCGGCCGCGGCTGTGAACCCTAGTCATGTCTGTGAATGCCTACCCTAAACTTGTAGCGAACCCTAATCTAGCCAGTGCACAAAGGGCTTCTGCAACGCGACTGGCAACTCGACTGGCACGATCACGGCTTTGCCTCAGCTTCCGCGTCGCAGAGAACACGCGTGAGCAGTGTAGACATCCGGCCCGAAGCCGGGCCGGCACGCCGGGCGTGGACCAGGCGCGGGCCCAGGCGCGCACACGGCCACAAAGTGGCACTGCAGTGCATCGACCTGGTGTGTGCACGCGACAGAAGCGCGCGCAGGCATGCCGCGCACGCCCGGGCGCACCGGGGCAGGCGCCGCCTGGCTGGGCTCGGCAGCCGGCGCCTTGCCGCCGCCCTCCACCAGCTTCTGCACGTCCGCCGCCACGACGCGCCTGCGCGCACGCGCCCGCACATCAGGCCTGGCATAGTCAATACAGGCGGGGTGAGTGCGCCGGGTCACTGCTGATGCGCGAGTGCGATGTGTCAGGGTGCAGTGCGGCTCTTGGCAGTGCGCCACCATGGTCCTTGGCAGTGCGCCACCATGGCCCAGACTGCACTGTGCGTGTGAGGGGCAGCGGGCGCATCCAGCTGACACAACATGCACCCTCCATACAACTAGCAGAGCTCAGGGCTCGCCCATGCACTACTTATAATGCCAATGCCGATGCCGACCCAGAACACTCCTAACCAAGTCACATGCACCGAGCTTGCAGCACGCACCCGCCCCACGCATGCCTTTATGCCATGACAAAGTATCTCCCAAACACTGGTGCCAAGCCACAAGCGCACCCGCCCGGGCCGCTGCCGGTCGCGTCCGCCACGTCCACGCCCGCCTCGCGCGCCAGCTTCCGCGCGTACGGGCTGGCCACGACGCGCCCGCCTGCCGGCCACGCCCGCGCTTGTGGACAGCCTCACAGCCTGTAGCTTGCAAGCGGAGGCAGTGGCGGACATGGCTGCAGAAGCTGGGGTGTTACCACGAAATCAGACTCCCAATAGGCAACTATCGGGTTGCACGCTGAATGTTCTGCACAGCTGAACATGTCCGCATAGCCATTGGGGCATGCTTGCAGGCGCGAGCTGAGACGGCGCGCAACTTACGACAGCCTTGCACTTTCAAGCGCGCTGGCATGTTTCAGGTGGCACAATCGTGTGGAATTGCACCAACAGCTGGGCACACTGATTGCAACCTACTCCAAGGGTTTTTAGTCGCCTCACCCTTTCTCGGCTTGGGCGGCGCCGGCGCGGCGGCCTTCTGCTGCTGCTGCGGCGGCGCAGGCGCCTTCGCCTCGGGCTCCTTCTTCTTCTCGGCCTTCGCCGCGGGCTTGCTGGGCGGCGGCGCCTTCTTGGCGCCGCCGCCCTGCGCGTCCTCGAGCGTGTAGCCGGAGAACGCCCCCACCGCATCCTGCCGCCCCGCCACCAGCTCAGGGGCCGGGACAGAACTGGTATGCGTCTCAATGCAGCCACTGCTCTGTGCGCCGATGCCTGGCTAGCATACCAAAGTCGCCAAGTGGCAAGCACACGCAGCTCCTGCTTTCACACGAGCACAAAGATGTGACACGGTGTAGCGAAGTGTTAGCAAACCCTCAGCCACAAAATGCGCGCGGCAGCATGGGGGAGCCCAAGCGGCGCGCCTGGTCCTCCACGAAGACGAGGACGGGCGACCCGACGGCCAGGTCCTTGGCGCCGTCTTCTACCAGCAGCGCCGCCACGTACCCGTCGTCCTGGCTCTCCCAGTCCATTGTGGCCTGCCGCGTTTGGGGGCGCGACATGCGCGCTCACCCCGTGTTTTGCCAAGCAGCATGGCAGGGCGTGGTGCACAGAAAGGTCACCGGGACATGAGGCGCCGCTCATGTGTCCGGCGACCCGCATGCTCGACGCACAGCGGCAGTGACCGGCACGGCGTTGCCATGCGGCAGAGAACACGGGCTGCGGACTGCCAATGTGTTGTGTTTCCCACAACGGGATGCTGTCTCCCACCTGGCCATACACCTGACGCTATTGTGCCACAACATCCATGATGCACTGGCTTGAATAGCCTACAAGGTTCATCACGGACTCTGCCTGCAGCGCTCCGCCTGCAGTGCTCAGGCGCCTCAAGTCCACGTACGTCGGCAGCGCTTTGCAGGCTGTGCGTGGCTGCGCGCGGGCGCGCGCCTTGTCTGTCTCGATCTCGGCCAGGCTGTCACCGGCGGCCACCTCGTCGCCCGCCTTCTTCTTCCAGGCCGCAATGTTGCCTGCGAGCGCGCGAGCGCGTAGCCCTCAGGTGCGCTGACCTTAAACCTATGCACAGCCGCACACCCCGGCGCCCTTGACGCTGCACCACCAGCCTTGCCGCCCGAGGCAAATGGCTGCACGCATGTTCCAGTGCCCATCTTGAACGTAACGTTGGGGCCACACTGAGGAGATAGGCCGCGCTTGCATGACATCTTTGCGCCTTGATAATCAGAGTGCTGGGTGCGAACCCCTGCCTCACACGTCTGGAACTTTGGTTGGAGCCAGGCAACAGGCACCACTGGCACCTGCGCAGCCACGGCCTGCCACCTGCACAGCAGCCTCTTGGTGAGGCACCGCACGCGCGCACCCTGCGACATGGTCGGCGACAGCGCGGGTAGGCCCATGACGGTGTGCGGCGGGTAGTCGCCGCCGCCGCCGCCGCCGCCGCCCTCGCCGCCGCCGCCGCCGCCCTCCTCATCCTCGCCCTCCTGGCCGGAGGGCTCAGGCGCCTCCTCGTCCGCAGCAGCCTCATCAGGATCCGCCGCGGCCGCCGGCGCCGCGCCCGGCGTGTAGTCCTTAAACGCGCCCACCTGGCCAGCGATCGTGGGGTCAGGGTGACCCTGGCCCACCTGCCCAGCGAGGGTATCCGGGAGGGGTCGATCAGAGCAACCCGCAGCCCTCCCTGAACAGATTTGGGCCGGGCAGGTCAGCCCGCAGCCCTCGCTCCTCACATTTGCGCGCTGTAAGCCGCACATACAAGCACAAACACCTGCATCAGCTGCTCGGTGGGGACGGCGGCAAGCAGCAAGCATGCCCGCAATGCGTGCCATGGTGGGACCCAGTGCTCAGTCACAGAGCAATGAGAAGAGCCACCGGGTTGTGGCAGGCATGCACGCAACAGGATCGCGGCAGCAACGGCGCAGAAGTCAGATGACAAACAGGCGGCGCATCAGAGCGGCGTGTCGCGCACGCTCTCGGCGTCATCGACAACGACCGCCACGGGCGTGCCGACGGCGATGTCCTTGGCGCCGTCCGCCACCAGGATCTTGGCCAGGAAGCCCTCGTCCTGGGCCTCCCACTCCATGGTGGCCTGGCGCGCAGGCGCTGCAGCGGTGAGGGCGCTGCAGACTATCAAGTCGTACAAATGTGTACGACTGCCCACGCAAGCAGGCTTTGAAGTTCCCAGCCCCCGTCCTGGGCCTCCCACTCCATGGTGGCCTGGAGCGCACCGAATGCTGCAGCGGTGAGGGCGCTGCAGTCAATCCCACCCCAGCCCTCCTCCAAGGCCTCCAGCTCCAGGGATGCCTGAACATGCAGAGTACTGCAGAGGCGAGTCGCCTGCAGGCAAGCCTACCCCTGCCCTCGTTCGAGGCCTCCCACTCCAGGGTCGCTGATTATGCATAAGTACTGCGGAGGCGAGGCGCCTGCAGACTGCCTGGCCAAGCGCATGCCGAGCAGGAGGCACGGAGAGGCCTTTGTACAGGTGAGGAACAACGCGTGCCAAGTCCCTCCGCATCCGCACATGCCCCTTTGCATTCACAAGGCATGTGCACCAAAGCACACATGCAGTACTCACACCCATGCGCTGATGCTGCCCTCCTCAGTATGCTGCGGAGTTCCTTGGCCTCAGTACGACCTGGATTCCTGCATTGCAGGCCATGGAGGGCAACGACTACCCGCCAGGTGACGCGCCTTGTCGGTCTCGACCTCGCAGATGACGTCCCCCGCGGCGATCTCGTCGCCCTCCTTCTTCTTCCACGACGCGATGTTGCCCTGCACAGACCGCGTCGCATCTGTTAATGCACCTGAACGCAGCTGCTCCTCTGCGACTCTGCAGAGTCAGTTCTGAGCATCATGCATGTGGCTGTAGCACGGTTGACCATTAGGCAATGGCGTGCTTTGACGCTTGAGAAAGCTCCTCAGCCCCCATCCTACACCACAAGTGCGACATCCTGCACAAGCAGGCAGCAGGCCAAGCTCTCGATGTAGGTCAGTTGAATCTGCAGACATACACTAAGTACTGGCGGCTGGCAGCAGACGACATGGCCTCGCAGCTGAGAAGCTTCCAGCGGCGCCTCACAGCAGCACCGCATCAGGGGCGGGTCTGGACCTGCGACATGGTGGGCGACAGGGCCGGCATCTCCAGCTCGGTGTGCGGCGGCAGACCCGACTCCGCATAGCCCCGCGCGTAGGGCGCTGCCGCACGCGACAGCGCACCCGCGCCTACCCTCGCAGGGCTGAGACACCCTGCTATGCCCAGGGGCGCATCCAGCGCTGCAGCGCGGCACCGATGCGCCCCCGCCGCGGCCGCCAGGCCTGCCGCACCCCGTACTGAAGTTGCACGGCAAGCCTACGGCTATGAGAGCAGCTGCAGCACGCACACCCACGCACTGATCCCCTTGCACTTTGGAGGCTGCCCGTCGCTCCCAATAAACTTCCCAGAGCTATGACAAGAAAGGGGGACAGTGTCTGTAGCACTGACGCGCGCCCGCAGCAGCTCAACCACAGCCCTGCGAGCAGTGTCCGCACCTGTTGCCCTCCTGCCGCCTCCCACGCCGCATGACCGCAGCGCGCTGGCCGCATGCAGCGCCAGGCGGCGCGCTGCCTCCCGCATGACTTGCCCCGCCTGCCCCACCTGCCCGGGCTGCAGGTCGCAGCACTACATTCAGCTCACCGTGCTGCCTCACTGTGCCGCCTTATGTGACAACAGGACACATGCGTGTGTGGTGCTGGCTGCCTGCAGAGAGAGCTTGTAGGTGCAACATCAGACGGGCATTGAGAAAGCGCGCAGCCCTGGCAAAGCGTTGAGTGGGGCTGATGCAGTCGGCACACTGGCAAGCTGCCGCGCGTGCAGAGCAACAAGCACAGACTGACACATACTGCTTGTGGTTTGCAGGCGCACCACTCAGTGACTGCCCCCGAGCGCAGCCATACAGAGCGCTCCGCAGGCCCAGACGCTGGGGCGACCTGTGCGGCACCAAAAGTGCACGTCACCAACAAAACAGTGCTGCACAGCCAAGCTCTCTGCAAGCGCTGCTGCAAGGGCTGCGCGGCGCAGCAGGACCAAGGCGGGCCATCACTTTTAGGGCAAGTACGGGCGCGCACCCTGCTTCAGAGCTGATAGCGCTCCTGGAGGATGCCCGTTGCGCGGACCGTGCTGATCATGCAATGGTACGATGCCTGGCGTTCGGCCAATGCAGGCCTCAGCTAGGGTTGAGCAGGGCTGAGGGGAGCTGTGAGAGGATGGCTGTCATGACATGGCATTCTGCTGTACCAGACAACAAACAAACCTGGATACGGCTGCAGAGCAGGCCTGACGGCCTGACAAGCGTGCGCGGGCTGCCACTCTGAACTGTGCAGCACGCGCTCAACCCATATTGCAAGCACTGCACCATTTGGTACAGCACACATGTATACAAAGTATGTTGCAGAGCACAGACAAAGTAATTTACCAAGCACACTCATGTGAACACCCTGATTAGTTGACCGCCTCACGAGTCTGTCGTCACCCCGGCCACGCGGGGCCCTGGCCATATGCGCTGCTCACGCCCTCACAGCCGTCCGCTTCGCCGCTGCCTGCCTCGGCCAGCACCGCCGCGACAGCAGCAGCCGCAGCCTCGCAGCCGGCCGCGCCCACGTCGCGGTGCGTCACAAAGCGCACGCCCGCCCTGAAAGGGTTGGCCAGCACGCCGCGGCTGCGCAGCCGCGAGCACAGGGCCGCCGGTGTCAGGGTCCCCGACGCGAGTACGAACACGACGATGTTGGAGTGCACGGTGGCCGGGTCGATGTCGACGCCCGGAATAACGGCGAGCGCGGCCGCCAGCGCGCGCGCGCGCGCATGGTCGCCCGCCAGGCCACGCGGCCCATCCCGCAGCGCGAGCAGACCCGGCGCCGCAATCACGCTTGCCTGCATACGCTCAGGTCAGGTTCTGAATACAGCAGGATGATGAGACAAAGAGGGCGATGCGCCAGCACTGCTGCTGCTTCACCTGGTAGCAGCCCCAAGGGATAGGTATGCTAGCATATCACGCTCTCTAGGCGCAGCAACCCTGCATCACCTCAGCAACTGCTGGGCACACAATGCATGCAACATACATGAACAGAGGTGACTGGGCATCGACCTGCAGTGTCGCACAGACGCCTCTGCGCAAGCTCTGGCGCCTCGCAGTGTCCACTCTCTCCCGTCACAACCATTACTACATACCTGACCATATGCTGACAACGCGGCAATGGAGTCGGTTTTTGCAAGCATGCGGCCTGACTTGGCAGAGGGCTCAGGGGCTCCAGGATGCCCACCTGGCGCATTCCGCCGCCGAGCATCTTGCGCAGCCGCCGCCCTCGCGCAACCAGGTCTGCTGGCCCGGCCAGTATCGACCCCACTGGCGCGCCGAGGCCCTGCACGCAAGGCCTGACGTCGGCTGCGCAGGGCTTCAAGGCGCTACAAGCGCATTCGACGCCCCATGCTCTGTAGTGCTGCTGTAAAAAGGTCTTACAGTCAGATGTCAGTGTTGGCGCTGTGCCACATTTCATTTGTGCAGCCCCGCAGCTGCACAAAGTCCCGCTTGCAGAGGTAAATCAATAAGCGCGTGCAAGCCGCAGATGTCTGTGTCCCTCGCTTCCCTTTAACATGCGACGACCACGACAGCTCCTTCACCTCAGACAAGCGACCCCAGCCATGTGGAGGATCGCTCGAGGCCACAGCACACTGGAGGCGAACAGTTCTGGTCGGCATAAATAGACCCCGGTCCTGCCCACGCGCTGAGGGCCGGCCGCGCCTGAGGGCACCGTGTGCAGGCAACAGAGGGAGGGCAACGTGCGTGGTAGCTTTACAAGCTGATAAACCCGATTGGAGGAAACACATGCGGCACCTTGGACAGGCAGAACTGGACGCTGGTGACGTGCTTGGCGATTGCTTCGACGCCCACGCCGAGCGCCTCCGCCGCGTTGAACAGGCGTGCGCCGTCCATGTGCACGGGCAGGCCCTGCGCGCGCGCATGCGTCAGAGTGCTGCACACCCCAGGCAAGCGCCCCAAGACATGTCCTTCATCATGTGCATCGCAAGCACGCTCCTGTCATGGGCTGTGGAATAGTGCGCCGGATTACCCGAAGCGCGCGCGCCTGCCTGTCATTCCGGGGCCTGTCAGGTCAGTGAGTGGCGTTGCTCGCACTGAGACATTCAAACCGCTCAGCGACGCCCACTGGGCACTGGTGCCAGCAACGTGGCATGCGCTGCAGCGGCAGGGCAGCCAGTGGCGCGCCCGCTCGCGGGCCCATGCGCCGAGCGACGCCATGTACTCCAGCGACAGCACGGCCCCGCCGCAGCGGTTGTGCGTGTTCTCGATGCACACCAGCACCGTGCGCGCGCAGTGCATGTCATCCGGCCTGCGGGGCGCCTGCCTCTGGCGCGGAGAGCATTGCATGATGCCCATTGATCATTGTACGGACCCATGAAGCGTCTTTGCCCTGTCCTCGTAGTGTGGTTCATGGCCTCTAGGCAGCATACCCTCCATCTGCCACGTTTGCAAGCTACCAGTGCGCGTCGGCAGGATGCATGCAGGGTTTGACACCTCGACACAACGGGGGGCGCACCGCACGGCCGCGGTCAGGCGCGCCAGCGACAGCTCGCCGCTCGGCAGCGTGGGCACCACGTTGAAGGCGACGCCGCCCAGGACCTGCGCGCGGCAAGGTTGCATGTGGGACAAGCCAGCGCATGGTCGGTCAGAGAATAACACTTACAGCAGCACTGGAGTGCCAAATGAGTGCAGCCTGTGCTCCGCAACTTGGCGGACCAAGGTGTCATGAGGATCAGGCTTGTCCTTTTCACTCTGGCAGACAGCCCCAAGCCATGGCAATGCCCGCACAGGCGAGCCAGCAGCCAGGCCGCAAAAGAAGCAGAGCTGGCCGGCAGCCAGGGGCGCGCCGACATGCCACCGGCCTCGTACACGTACACGTGGCTCTCATCGCCCACGATCACCTCCGCGCCGCGCTCGTGGCAGTGCGCAAGCACGGCAATCAGGTTGCCCATGGTGCCCGACGGCACCAGCAGCGCCGCCGACTTGCCGACCGTGGCCGCCGCCGCCGCCTCGAGCGCGCGGACGGTGGGGTCGTCCCCCAGCACGTCGTCGCCCACCTCCGCCTGCGGCAGCGCCGCGCCGAGGGGTGTGTCCGTGGGCACATGGCTCACTGATTGAATGCCTTCGCTTGGCGACGGAGGTTCAGTGCACAAGCGCGGCTGCCTGAGTCTGAGAGCGCTACGCTTCTGTGAAGACGGTCGCCCATAGCATAAAAGGTATACACGCATACTCACTCGAGTGCGAGTGTGAGTGCAAAAACTTTACTTAGCTGTACTTGGTGCTTCCTCCGTCTCTTTGACCAGTGGAGCACCTCGGCCATCGCCCGCCGCATCGCCGGGGTCGGCCTTGTGACGGTGTCGCTGCGCAGGTCCACCTCGCCGGCGCCGCTCGCTTCAGGTCGCCCATCCTGAAGTGCCTTGCCGTTTGTCGCAGCATGCCTTGCTTCGGCAAGCTCGGCAGAGCAGTCTGCGCCGCGGCGGGCGTCCGCGACGCCATTCGCGACCTTGCGGAGCTGCTGCGCAGGCGGCACGCCAGCGTCCAGCGCTGCCGGCCCGGCCACGTCCTCGGCGCGCGGCAGCGCGGGCTCGGCTGAGCCGAGCTGCCCGGCGCCTGCGCCGCCGGGCGCCTGCGCTTGCCCTGCGCGCGCCCGCGGGCTTTCAGGCTCCAAGTGCAACGTCAAAGAGAGGTTGATAGAGCGTAGCTCTCGCAGCGCGTGCCTTCTGCTCCCCGGGACGACTGCGAGTCCGTCCCGCACGGACTGGTGCGCGGCGCCTGCATATCAACCATCACAGACACTGCCGAATGTATACTGCGCGGCGTCTTGCTGGAATTTGCATATGCAAGGACTGAAATGAATAGTGTGTGATGTGATTGCTACATCATATGCTATTCCACTTGTACGACACGGCTTGAGCAGGGCCTTCTACCCTAGGGCAGGCCTGCCTCCAGGCAATGCAGGAAGGGGAACCTGGACCGCAGTCGCAGGGGACCAAGGCAAAGCGCAGTCGGAGCTCAAAGTGCAAACAGCGTTGTAGGTGCCGAGCCACACAATCAGCACTGGTGGCAAGAGTCTGTCCAGTCGCTCCTGCACAGAAGGAGCTCCGTGCTGGCCAGGCGTGCTGGCCAGGCGCTATAGCAAGCCCGTGAAAGGCCGCAGCGGCAGATTGTGTGCACTCCAAGGAGCACGGCTCTCGACCATGACTTGAGGGTCGCTGGCTGCAGCGCGCGCGGCGCTGCGTGAGGCGCAGGGTGGCCCGAGACCGCGCAGCGCGCGGCATGGCCTCAGACGGCAGCAGCGAGCGCGCCGTGCTCCTGCCGAGCAGCGCGCCCTCCAGCACTGCGTTCCAGGACGTGCCGCTCGGCGACTCGCCCAGGTGCGCGGCCAGGGCATCCGTGCGTGTCACCCGTGCCGCGACGTGTGCAGCTGTGGCGGCTGGCGGCCGGCGACTCAGTGCCTTGCGAGATCTGCAGCCAGAGGCAAGAGCCAGAGGCGGGCGGTGGTGCACCCACCGTGGTGGCGACTGCCGCGCAACCGGAGCGCGGCGCGCTCTGCCAAGAGCGTTTGTGGGGTGGGCGCTGCGTGTCGTGGGGCCGCAGGTGCAGGCGCGGCATGCCTGACGCGCGACCGGTCCGGCAGGCTCGTGAGCTGGACGGCCATTTCGCGCAACAGCGCGCAGAACATCCCGGTGCCGCAGGCCGCGCCGGCGGCGGGCCCGTCGCCGATGCGCACGCCGCCGCGCCCGCTGCCGCCCCTGGCCGCCCCGCCGCGCGCGCCGCCCGCGCCCTCAGAACCCGACATCAACACGTTTCAGGTGCTGGCCGCTGCTCGCCAGCGCCCTGCGGGCCGCGCGCCGACCCTGCAGCGCCTGCCAGCGTGCTTGACAGCAGACACAGAGCGCGTATGAGCGAACTGGCGTTGAGGGCGGCAGGTGTGCGCGCCGCCGCAGGTGGGCGGCCGCGCGCAGCTGGCGGCGCCGCCGGCGGTGCTGCTGCCGCAGCACCACCTGCGCAGCCTGCCCGCCGGCAAGAGCGCCGCGCCTGCGCCCAGCCCCGTCGGCCAGCCGGAGGCCAAGCCCGGGACGCCCAGCGCGAGCGGCCAGGCGCGCGCGCGCTGTCGCTCGCTCCGCCCTCGCATCAGGCCAGGCCCTACGTTGTGGTGCCTCCGGCATGTCGCGGGACCTCCGGCGTCACCAGCCAGGCGCAGCCCATGCTGCCTTGCGCAGGCATGCTGACACAGTTTATCCTGCAGCGCTGTAATTGTGCTGCTTGCTCCACGCAGCCCTGAAAGTGACCTGGTGAGCAGCCAGGGGCCCGCCTGGTGAGTCGCCGCACGCGCGCGGCTGGGCCACCCTTTCCCTGAAGAGCGCTTGCGGGCAACCAGGGGCGATGTGCATGGGGTGCCCGCGCAGGCGCCCGCGGGCACTGCGGCTGGCGGCGACGCCGACGGCGGCGGCGCAGGGCCCTCTCAGGGCCCAGGCGGCAATGGCGCGAAGGGCGGCGGCGGCGACGGCGGCGACGGGGGCGGCGGCGGGCTGGCGCCGCCCGAGCGGGGTGGCGCCGCCCGAGCGCCGGGCTGCTGCGGGACTGACCCGCTGCTGGCTGCAACCTTGGTCGGTGCGCGCGTCGGACACATGCATCACGAAGGGCAATCATGGCGCTCCATGCCGGGCTCATAGCAGCAAACGTCCTTCCCGCCGCGCGCTTGCCTGTGCTGCTGCTCATACCGAGCACCAGCCAAGGTCCGGTTGCCAGCCCATTTGTTTTGTCGCTGCAAATACTGGCAGAGAGACACTAGCAGTAGCGGCCATCCCCAGGCTCCATGCGCTCCCGCCAGGCACGGTCAAGTGACCATCACGGAGTGTGCAGGCGCGGCGGGCAGGCCCCGCGGGCAGCTGCGCGGCGCGGCCGGCGGGGCCCTGGCGGCAGCCCGGTAACGCCCCGCGCGCGCCGCGCAGGCGTGGCGGCGGGCCTGGCGGGCGGCGGCGCGCTGCGCGCAGCGGCTGGCGGGCCCTGGACCGGCCCCGCGGCTGACCTGCTCGGCTTCCCGGGCGAGCTCATGCTGCGGCTGCTCAAGATGCTGGTGCTGCCGCTGGTGGCCGGCTCGATGGTGGCCGGCGTGTGCGCGCTGCGCGGCGCGGCCGGCGCCGGCGTCGGCCGCGTCGCGCGCGCCACGCTCGCGTACTATGCGGCCACGACCGCCGCCGCGGTCGGCCTGGGCGTCGCGCTGGTGGAGCTCGTGCAGCCGGGTGCGCCGCTGCCCTAGGTGGGAAACACCCTATATCAAGCGCTTATGAAAGTACGCGCGAATTAGGCAGCGCTGGCATGCGGTACGAGTTGCGGCTCGGCGGTCTCATAGCATGGAGGGCTACCTGGGACCTACGGATACCCTGGTGTGCGCAGGGGCTGGGCACGCGCTGGCAAACGCGGCTGCGGGAGCCTGCCCGGGCGAGCAGCACGCGGCGAGCGCTGCGGCGGCCGCTGCGGCCAGCGGCGCCGGCGGCGGCGTCGACGCGCTGGCGGCGCTGCTGGGCGTCGCGCGCGCGGCCGCGCCGGACAACCTCGTGCGCGCGGCCGCCGACATGAATGTGCTGGGCGTGATCACTGCCTCGCTCTTCTTCGGCGTGTGCCTCGCGTCGCTGGGCGAGGCCGCGGACGGCTGGGTCGCCGGCGTGGCTGTGTTCAACGCGGCTGTCGCCAAGATGGTCACCGCGGTGCTGTGGACGAGCCCGGTGGGCGTGGCGTCGCTGATCGCGGCGGCGGTCGTGCGCGCGTGCGCGTTTTCGGGCGTTGCGGCCGCGCTGGGCCTGTGGGCGGGCACGGTGCTGGCGGGCCTGGCGCTATTCGGCGGCGTCGTGCTGCCGGGCGTGCTGTGGGCGGTCGCGCGGAAGCCCCCGCTCGCGACCGCGCGCGCTTTCGGTGCGGGCCCGCCCCCGTCGGCGGCTCACAGCTCTGGCTCCATTCTGCGAGGGCGTGGCAAGGCTCATGGGTGCGTGGGCGCTGCCGCATGCGGCCGCGCAGGCCGGCGCAGCCACAGGCGGCAAGCCTGCTGCTTGACGCGCGGAGCGCATGGCGGGAGGCGCTGCTCGTTCGGGCCATGGGCGTAGGGTGATGGGTTAGGGTTTGACCCTAGCGCACGATGATGGACGCGTTGGCGCAGGGCGCGCGCTGGCCATCGCGTTTGGCACAAGCAGCACCGCGGCGGCGCTGCCGGCCGCGATGGAGGCCGCGCGCGGCCTGGGCTGCGCGCCCGCGGTGGTGGACTTTGTGCTGCCGCTGGGCACCACAGGTGCCGCCCTGTGCCATGTTGCGTGTGCCAAATTGCTTTGATGTGTGGTGCAGACGCGGCATGAAATCACGCCGCGTAGGCACATCATGTGCGCATGAAGTGTTTTGTCACGTGGCGGCTGACAGGCCGAGGCGCCCAGCTGCGCTGGCAGTGCGCCGCATGTCCGGTGCTGGGCTTCACTTCTGCTCCTGTACATGTGAGGCCTGACGCCGCGTGCGCGCGCCGCGCGCAGTCAACATGAACGGCACCGCGCTGTACGAGGCGCTCACGGTCATCTTCCTGGCGCAAGCGCACGGCGTGGCGCTCGGGCCGGCCGGCGTCGCCGTCGTGGCCGCCACCGCCACGCTCGCGGCGGTCGGCGCGGCCGCCATCCCGAGCGCGGGCCTCGTCACCATGCTCATGGTGCTGCAGGCGGTCGGCCTGGGCCGGCTCAGCGGCGACCTGGCCCTCATCCTGAGCCTGGACTGGCTCCTGGACCGCTGCCGTACCGTGGTGAACCTGCTCAGCGACGTGTTTGGCACGGTGCTTGTGGACGCACTGTGCGCGCCGCCCGGCCCCGCCTACGCCGCGCTCGAGCTGGTCTAGGGTATACACAAACCCTATGCTCGCCGATGCGATCGGCATGGTGCTGGTGGACACACTGTGCGCGCCGCCCGGCCCCGCCTACGCCGCGCTCGCGCTGGTCTAGGCGCGGGCGCCGCGGCGCGCGGGCGCGCCCCGCGCGGGACCACGCAGCCTGGGCCTGAGCCTATCGGCGGTCCGCGGCTGCACGGCGGCCATGGCGGGGGCTAGTAGCTAGGGGGTGCGGCTGGGCGCATTTTGGGCATGTGCAGGTTGGCTCGGCCTAGGCTTTATGAGGCTCCCGGCACGCCTTCTTTCCACGCCTTCCTCCCCCGTCCCTGAACACGGATCTTTTGCCCGCTGTCAGCTGTAATCATAGCCTGGACATTGGCGCATGGCAAGGACAAGCACTGAAGCCAGTCTTGCAGTATATGCATCTGGAGGATGTCGCGTCAGTACCGCGCGTCGTGTGCAGGCGAGCAGATGAGCACGAGGCCTGACACAATCACGCTGCAGCAACTTATGACTCTACCACTCGTGCTGGCGTCACAGCACTGCCTGCAATGCACGCGTCCATAACTATTTCTTTAATAAACAGACGGTGCAAACTGACTCCACTGCAGCCTCGCTCCGGACTTGGCTGCAGCGCGGCTGCCTCTGCAGTGTCCATGTCAGCTTTGGGAAGGCTCGCCAGTGCTGCACACATACACTGTCTGCTGCTGCAGCACGGCCGTCATTGCTGCCTCCCACTATGGGAGTCCCACACACATTCCACCACAAACTCGGCGGGTCCAGCGTTGCATCAGCTTGGTTCTACTGCTTTAGTGCTTTAGTGCGACCGCCACAGCCGCCTCCACGTCGTCCACAACAAGGTCGGCGGGCGCGGCGGCGCTGTTGCCCAGGCCGGGCCACACGCTGGTGGCCGTGACCAGCACGGGCACCCAGGGCGCGCCGGCCGCGCGCGCGCCCGCCACGTCGCTCGCCGGGTTGTCGCCCACTGCGCCCACGTTAGACGCGCAGGTCTGGCTAGAAGCTCGGCCCACTCGCATCACGATCAGAGACATGGCAAGGCGTATTTTTGCTGTTGCTTTAGCAGGGCTGCCACAGAACGTTTGTTGCTACTGGCGCACCGCACTGCAGTACGGGCAGCACCATCTCTGCCAGCCCTGGCATCCATACAGTCACTTGATGCATGTAGGTACTTTGTTGAGCACAAGCATTCAGTGGGGAGGAACCACTCTGGCTAGACAGATAATTGCATGCGGGACAGCGGTACGATTCAGTAAGCTGCTGAACAGTGAGCTGCTAAGCACATGTGCCTGCAGCGATTGCAACATTGTGCAACAAACACACACCTTTCAGCCCGCACGGGTGCCCCACTTCTCGCAGGAAGGGTCGGGGAGGTCACGGCGTACGCATCACAACTTAAAAGGCGCAGCACAGACGCGGCGGGCTGGGCAGAGCAACGAGCGAGGGCGGGCGAAGGGTGGCGCGCGCCATGGTAGATCGCGCTGAAGGGAGCGGGAGGGGCACGTGATGCGGGCGCGGCCGCGCCGCCCGCGAGCCGCCGCGCCTGCGCTGCCAGCGAGGCCGCCGCCAGACGGAAGGGCTCCGCGTTGGGCTTGCCGAAGGACGTCACGCACTCCAGCGGCCGGCCGGCCACCTGCGCGCCGCCCGCCGCCGCCGCTGCCACAAGATACACATTTTGTGAAGCAGGTTCGACGCCCGCTATCTGCGTAAGGTGCTGCGTAAGGTGCCTCCTGCGAGCGGCGGGTCTCTATTGGTAGCGACCACAGTAGCGGCGACGTGAGGACCTCCTCGGGCAGCATGGGCAGCCGCCAGCCAAGAACGCTCCAGCCACAGCCACACGACTATGCAATGCGGCGCCCTGCGCACCTGCGCATGCAGGGCCTACATGGCACCCTGCCCTGGCACCCTGCCAAGCGGTGCGCACCTGCGCATACACGGCCTGCACGGCGGCCGCGAATGCGCCCTGCCCCAGCCGCGGCGTGGGGAAGTCGTTGGCGAAGACCAGGTCCGGGTTGCTGAAGTACACCGGCGGCCGCGGCGCATAGTCCGACGGCCACCTGCCCACCACGCCGCCTGCAGCCACGCCAGGAGGTCACAAGGTATCTAAAAAGACTGCTGGATAGGGCTAGCATAGGGTTAGGGAGCTGTCAATGCTATGTCCTTGGACAGGTGCACGGATGCATGACAAGCTCACCGGCCATGTGCCAAACACGGCGCATGTGAGACAGCACATGACTGGCATGATGCTGCTGTGCGGGCCTACTGCGTGTGTGCAACATGCAAGCTGCGTACGATGACCCTCGACCCTGTGCGCTGCCCGCTCGAGTGAGGGTGCCAGTATGTCACCTGACGACACGATGTCCACAACGAGTTGTAAATCTCTGTACCTACGTGGCGCAGCCTCAGTGCCTGTGCAGAGCGCATGCGTGCACCATGCGCAGCTCAGCGCTCTAGCAGTGCCTCCAGAGGAGTCCATGGCCTTTACCAGGGCATGTGGCGTGTCAGCGCGCACAGAAAACACATGCTGAAGCTGTCGCACGCTTGGAAAGCCCTCACCATGCACACTCGCAGGCATGCATTTGGCTGGCTGCAGCCCAGCCAGGAGATGCGCCATCACGGTGTGAATGCCCACGAAAAGGAAGCTTGCGCGGGCAAACAAGCGGAATCCTCACCAATCAACAGGGTCGTTGAACACCAGCACAGCCGCAATGGGCGCCGCGGCGGTCCCCAGGGCCGCTGCGCGCTCGCAGGACCCGCTCTCATCGCCGCCGACCTCGGCGGCCCACGCGGCCCGGATCGCGCGGCTGCTGAACGGCAGCATGGACGGCGGGTGCGCGGCCGCGAGCGCCGCGGGCGTCACCACGGAACGGAAGCCGTACGCTGCCGCCACCTCCGCCACCTGCAGCCATAGGGTTAGGGTCAGGCACTCAGCTCCGATCACAGCAGTGGCCGGCGCCTGCGCCAGCTGTGCCACAGGGTGCCCGGGGAGCCGCCAGCGCGGAGCGGCAGGCTTCCGCGGGCGCTGAAGCGTGCGCCGCCGCCTGCAGCCTGCAGAGTCTGCTCGCCGGCTCAACCTCGTGCCTCGCATGCCAGAGCGCACCCGCCATGTCGAACCCAGAGCAGCCCTCGAGGCCAACCTGGAAACTGAACAAAGCCGGCCCAGGTGCGCATGTGGAATGAATTCTGACTACAATCATGCCAAGTGAGCTGGAGCATGGCAAGCTAGTGAGAGAAGAAGACCCCTGCGCACCTGCCCGCGGCCCACCGCCAGCACGGGCCGCGCCTGGTACGCGCCCGGCGTGGCCAGGGCTTGGAAGGGCGTGTGCGACAGGATGACCTGCGCTCGGAACGCGGCCGGTGTACAGCGAGGGAGGCGATGCATGCGGGACACCAAAACCAAGCTGCCGCTGCGATGGCATGTCCTCTAGGGCATGCATGCAGCCCAAGCAGAGGAGAAGGTGGCCCTGCGTGCTTTGACAGCTGGCTCCGGCGCTGCTTGGTGCGGCCTGCCTGGGTGGACCGGTAAGCAGGTAGATGATATACGCATGCATGCTTCTCGGGCACAAAGTGCCACTTGCACACCTGTTTCCAGGTCCACCGTGCAGGGAAGACATGAAAATGCATGTGAACAACCACACTTGGCATATGGCTGTAATTCACTCATCCATAAGCCATAAGTACCGGGGCCCGCCTGCTCCGCGCTGACGCGGACGCCCAGCCAGCCGGAGAGCTGGTCGGCCTTAGCCTGCTCCGTCACGCCGCCGCCGTTGGTCAGGAAGCAGGTCGGATACCGCGGCTCCTGGCCTGGTCCCCGCCGCACCTCCAGCGCTTGTGGCGTCTGCCGAGCGCTGGCAGCGGCAGCAAGCAGCTCGGAGCAGGAGGGGGCTGCATGGGCTCACCGTCCTGTGAATACAGTCGCCGCAGCGCGCGCCGCGCTGGCGCCAGGACCTCCCCGCCGCGCACGAGCACGCCATCGATGTCGAACGAGAACGCGATGGCTGGCAACTGAGAGGCTGCTCGCCGGGTGAGGAGGGAGTATGCCCGAGCGCCGACGTATTCCCAAAGAAGCTGGCGGGCAGCAAGCATGGAGGCCTACGCAAGCACGCTGCTCTACACAATGATGCTCAGCATTGCTGCGCACAAGTGCTGATGATGTGTAGTTTGAGCCCCCCTCCGCTTGCTATTTGCCCAGTTTCAGATGGTCAGCGCAGACCTCCCATCTCCCAAAGCTACAATTGCGCAGCCGGTTCACACAGCGGCACTGCCAGAGAGCTCCGGCGCAGGCCCCGTCGATAGGATGCATCTCTAACCCTAATGTAACTCTGCTTAAGCCGAGATGGCTTGCAATAGGCTTGCAATTGAAGCACCCGCCAGCCCTCTTTCTGCAGATGCGCGGTCTTTGCTTGCTTCACACTTTGTCCCTAGCGACTGTTTATTAGTTGATTAATGAGCAACTGTGTCAAGGCATCCTGCACAGCCTGCAAATCAAGTTTTCATCAGCATATCCTGTTCCTGCATAGGCCAAGCTGATGGCCTTTTCCGCCTTGCGGCAGCCCGGCAGGCACCTGGTGCATAGAGCATGTGCACTTTTAGAGCCTGCCCATGGCTGCGCCTCCACAGAGCTCTCGCAGCAGAGCTACGCAGCCTTGCAACTGCAAGCAACCCGCGGCTTGCGTCTGTTTGATGTGCGGCTCCTCACGTGCTTGCTCTGTAGTGCACGTACACGCACGGTCCACGGTCTTGTTAAGCTGCGGCTGAGACTGGCGTGCTCCAGATCTTCAGCAAGGAGAAGGCAGCGGAGCGCCGGCGTGCCCTTCAGGTGGAGCTTCGCTGTGGCAGATGTGCACCTCCATAAGCCACGTACCAGAGCGCTGGCAGACTTATGAACCGCGTCTGTTGGGGCTGGTCAGGACGAGATGCGGCGCGGCTACTTTGACGACTTCACTGACTTGAAGGAGACCGGCGGTCGCATGTTTCCGCCAACCGAGGGCCTTGCGCCCGCGGAGTCCGCGCCTGCCTTCCCGGCGTTTGCAGTGCGCTCGCCACTGGCCACTGCCAGGAACACATACTGCTTTGGCACGGGCCTGCAATGCAGCAGAGAGGGGGCCTGGCTGGTGAGCAGTGAGACAGAGAAGGGCTTCTACGAAGACTTTGTTTATACGGATGTAAACAGTGTTTTGAAGGGTGTCTATTACCAGGACAACTAAGTGCAGTGATATGTGGGCCGCAGGCACTGCGTGCGGACGGGACGGAGCAGGCGATGCCGCCGCCGGCGGGCACCGCTGCGGTGTCGCTGGTCTGTGTAGCATTCCGAGCGGGGGCTGAGGTATGAACCATCTTGTCACATGAATGTGCCTGGTCTGCTCTGTGCATGCATGCCTGGTAACATGCGTGCTGTCATTGCTGCTGCAGCTCGGCAGGTCTGCGCCGTCCTTGCTGCAGCTCTGCAGTTTCCCACTAGCAAGCATGCGCTCAACGGAGTTGTCTAAGGTCCTTGCAAGACCGTACATCTTCTTATAAGCTGTTTGTAAATTGCTCCTTGAAGTTGCTCTTGTAATTTGCAACCTGTGCAGCGTCAGCTGTGCACATGACGGTGTGCCGTGGCGTGGCTGGGGTTCTACACTGGACCTTTTTCCACCCCTACCCCACCTTTTGTGTGGCGGCTGTGCAGGATAAGCTGGCGTCCTGGAGCACTCCCTTCAGCCGCTGCTTGGCCGTGCACACGGGGGCGCGCTGGTTTGAGCTTTCGCTGGTCGAGTCGTCGGTGCGCCGCCTTGTATGCGCTGTGCTGTCCTCTGTCTGTTTGAAGTTGCGTACATGATTGGGCTGTGATTGAAGGTCAACATTTATGTCAAGGTCAAGGTCTAAGGTCATCAGCATGGGTACGTGGCGCGAGCGTTAGGCAGGGGAGCGCCATTGGTATACTGTGAGCTGTGAAACAGCCCATGCCCTGCTGAGCAGCAGCACTCGGGTGCGCACAGTGCTCAGCAGCAGCCCCTGTGGCTGCAATGCCCAAGGGGCTGCAAGCAGCAGAGCACAAAGGGCAGGTCAACTTTTGTTGCTGAAGTGCCACTCTTCTCTCTGGTGGCTGATTACTGTGCCTGACTCTCGCGCATGCGCATCGCGCCAGGTCATGTGCCTCTGGCCCTTCCGCAGCATGATCATGCGCGGCGGCGCCGACGCGGCCGCGCGCGCATCGGCCGCGGGCGCGGGCGCGGCCGTTGTGGCGCCCGAGCCGCTGTTCCACTTTGGTGACGCGACCGCGCTGCGGCAGGCGCTGCAGATGACCAACCGGCTGACCGGGTGCAACCTGGGCTCCAGAGCTGAAGGCCCTATCAGGCCGTCAGGACTAGGGCATGAAACATTGAGTGTGTGGTGCATGGCGTGCATGCTGCCTGCGCTGGATCCACCCATGTGAACGCAAGTCAGTTGATTGCCTCAGATCCTGTGCGCTGAGCAGGTACGTCTACCTGGTTGACAGCCGCGGGCGCGTGCGCTGGCGCGCCAGCGGGGGCGCGCAAGGCGACGAGGCGGGCGCGATGCTAGAGGCGGCCCAGCAGTTGCTGGGGGAGCCGGACGAGCTCGAATAGTTTGCCGAGGGGCAGATTTGGCATGTGTGACCGGAGCTTGCATGTTGACGACTACGTCGTAGGACAGTAGCCAACAATGCCACGCGCGGCGTCCTCCGTCCAGGGCTTGTCATCCTGACATTACACTTGCCAGACCCTGACATATTTCATTATGCCCTCTGCGCCCGAAGCCCAAGTCCCGCGACATCCCATCCAGCATACCCACTCGGCAACGCACGAGCGCCGCAGGTTGCGCTAGTAGGGCACGTTGCGCGGCAGGTTGCGGTTTACGTTCGCGCGCAGGGCGGTGTTGAGGTGCAGGCGCTCCGTGCGCCGCCGCGCGCGCTGCGCGCGCTTCTCGGCGTCCGGCACCGCAGACACCGTTGCTATGCCTAGAGCGCGGTACCTGAACGCACCACAAAATCACCGCCGTCAGTGCCTCATACACATCGCCAGCCATTGGCTGCCTGCGACGCCTATGGTGCGTATATCTCGACATATGCGAGTTGAGTGCAAAGGCAACTTCTGACATAGACACAGCAGCCCCGCTGCAACACCGTGAGGCCAACCAAACGCGCAGCAGGTGGGAAGACACTCAGGTCTAACAAGCCTCCTGTTGTGTATGGCATGCTGCATGCAGTGCACAAACCTGACTCTCCTGTAAGAGTAAAATAGCAGCTTCAACTGCCTCAATATGACGGAAGCCATTTGATATAAAGGCGATGGCGCACTGGGCGAGGACGCTGGCGACCGCCACGCTGCGGCGCGAGTCGCTGGGGCGGTACGACTGGCGGTAGTACCGCGCCAGCTGCCGGCTGCCCAGCACCCTGCCGCTGCCGCCCCCGCCGCCCACGGCCAGCTCGTAGCCGCCAGTGCGAAGCTGCGCATCCGTGTCCTCGCCGTCTGCCACAGCCAGCTCTGTGCCTGTGCAACGTAGATTGCCTTCCTCAGCCACTGCAGCAACGCAAGCACAAAAAACCCCAGCGCGCTGCTGTACCTGAGCGCACCATCAAGCATAGGCGCTCATATGCACGCCTGTTTACATGCGCACCAGCTCACAAAACAAGCAGCGGTCACTTGCACAGCGTACGCGCTAAACACTGTTGCAAGACTGCACCAGCCTCCCGCCGCGACACTTGCGCACGTAGGATTTTGGAACAGGCGACAGAGCAGCACCTGCTGCATCCGCCTCCTCATCCTCGGGCCACACGTAGAACTCGTCGTACTCTTCCTCATTGTCCTCCCAGGCCATCTTGAAGCGGCCAGTGTCCGCCATGTGCCGCTGCACCGCGTGCAGCGAGCCAAACTGGCGCGCGTGGGCGTCGTCGCCGCGCACATACAGCGGCACGTGCCCCACCGCCAGCTTGGCGGCCTGGGTCCCCCACACATGGCTGTGCTTTCAATGCAGACATATGTCCGGGTCAGTACACAAGCGCTCTGTTGCAACTATGCGCCTCAATGCGCTGCGGGTTTCCATACAGCAATGTCTGCACATCATGCTCACAATCCCACCACTACACAAGCACATGCACAGGCTCTCACAACAGCTGAAAGGCATGGGCTCCCGTGGGAAGCAACAGATGCGCCCCACGCGTCGCGGGCGCGCTCCAGCAGCTGCCGCGCACCAGGTACTTGAGCAGGCCCTCCGGGTCCACCAGGTGCTCCGCCTCTGGGAAGTAGAACCCATAGCGCTTCCACATGTACTCCAGATTGGCTGCCATGCTGGGCGCCGCGTGCGCGTCGAAGAGGCTCTGGCGCACGTCCCACTCCGGCGCGCCGCCGCCTGCGCCGGCGGTTGGCGCGTCGCCCGGCGCCGCCGCCGGCTGGCCGGGCACCGCATGCGCGCCCGCCGCGCTGGCCGCGGGCGCCGCGCCGCCCGGGCCGGCGGCGGGCGCGTCGCCGTCGGCGTCGGACGCGGTCTCCCAGCCGGACTCGTCTGTGTCGCCCCCGTCGTCCTCAGCGTCCTGGGCGGCCGCGTCAGCGGCGACGGCCTGCACACGCCGGTAAAATGTCATCCCCTGCTGGGCGCAGCATGCGTCAGCCTTGTAAAGGGGCAACATACAGCATATGTAGGTTGCGACGTGCATAATGAGCAGCAACACACGCGTGCATTGAAGCAGAGCCTCACACAACAACATCTCTTTCAAGTGATAAAGCAAGAAAGTGTGAATGCCAAGGAGGGCAGCCAAGCAGGGCGGGTGCCTGGCGGGTAGCATTGGTGGGCACGTCCACGCCGTTGGGCCCCTTCATGACATACGGGGCGCCCGCTGACAGCGGCAGCGGCTGCTGGGCCGCCCCTGCCCCGCACGCACCCAGCAATGAGGACATTTCCCTGTTTAGTGTTGAACTATACCCCCCATCTTTCGCATGTCTTGTTCAACAGACAGCGCGTGAACGCTGGGACCAGCACTAGAAAAGAGTAAAGCTTTAAACTAGGCATGATCAACTAACAACGCTAGAATGGAAAAGCTTTTTTCCATCACTCCATGTAGTCCTGCCCTACTGCAAAGAAGCACAGATACTTGTTCAGTTCGCTCCAGCTTGCTGGGACACGCAGCGGCTGCTGCAGGGCCAAGCGCACCAGACGCCTCTGCGCGCCGCAGCATGATCACCGGCGGCGGCGCCTCTGCGCCGCTGCGCCTCACCAGCTCCTTGTACTTGTTCGAGTTGACGTACGCCAGGTATGTGTTCTCGCTGCCAAAGCGGCGCCGCGTGAGCGGGTCGATCCACACCTGCACCAAGGAGGTAAACGGTGGTGCTGCAGAGCAGGTACAAGAAGCATGTTGTGCCTCTTCAGCACGCTGTGCACGCCAGAACCTTCCCGGTTGTGACTCACGCGGGCCCCACTGCGCCTCGCCACATAGCACCGCCTACACAGCTGCCCAGTGGCGCTTGCCACTTCAGGAGTGCACAACAGAAACAATGAGCGTTCCTACCACCATACCTTTGTTGCGGCGGTCCGCGCGCTAGCACTCACGAGCTGCTCCTTTCGTGCATCAAACCACTCGCGCGTCACCGGCGGCAGGCCAGCTATCTTCCGCTTCAGGTTGTACCTGCACAGCGGTCGCACCCGTGCGTATCGTGCAGTCTGCGCAAACTCACCTCTGCCTAACACGCGCGTCGCTGCAACGCACCTGTGGAAGTCGCTCCTGTAGTGTGCGGCCAGAGAGTCCTTGTCTGTAAAGTACGTTCCAGAGGTGCTGCAGTACAGCCCAGCCTGCTCCTGCTCAGACGCGTCCATGCTCCTAATTTCTGACCAGCGCACGGCCTTGGTCAGCAAAGTTGCCCTGCTCAGCAGTATTATGTTCAGGGGCGCTGTACTACTCCCAGTTTCTGCTCTACTCTAGCAAAACACTTTGTTGGGCAAATAAGGCTAGCACCCTAGCTGCGGCCCTGGCCCTGGCCGCCAGCAGCAGACGGAGTGCGCGCCTTTCCCTATATGTTGATTGCACACGCTACTGCAACGTCTGCAGCATACAGTATCCGCATCGCAATTCAGAGCCGCGCCATGACCAAACTATACAACAACACCTGTTCCAGTGCGCCCACTGCTCAGGGCAGGTACAAGTGAAGTGCAAAGGCCATGGCTGCGCCCTGGTAGCTGTCACTAGCGCGCCTGCCGTTGCATCCAGGTGAAACGGCAGTGGCGCTGGCGGTGTGATCCCTGGCATGCAGGAAGGGGTTGGCGGACCACCACTGGGTAGTCCCTCACAACGCGTGGCTCCTGACCAAGTACGATTGCCACATAAACGTGGAGGACGTGGTCAGGAGTGCCGTCTGCAAGTACCTGACAAGTACACTTGTGCGCCTGGCCTCAGACTGCTTCAGCCACGCATCTCTGGCCGCCTGCTAGGGCTGCGTGGCTGATGCAGTCCAGGGCCGGGTGCGTACTTGTATTTATACAGGTACTTGCACACGGCAACGGTGGCCACGACCTTCCACGTTGATGTGGCGGTCATACTTTGTCAGAAGTCATGGGTTATGTGGGACCACCCAGTGGTTGTTGACCTGCTCGCTCCTGCGTGCCAGCATTTTAAACGTCAGCGCCGCCGCCGCCTCTGTCGCCTGCTTTGGCAGGCGCGCTGGTGATGTCCACTACGGCGTATTCAGGGCCTTTGTAGATGTTTCTGATTGGAGATGTTTTTTATCAGAGCAATCTGCGGGACACTGCAAGGTGTATTTTCACTTGAACACTTGTAAGCACTTGTTATGCGTTTCCCGTCTGCAATTGTACTGCCATGCGGCATAGTCTGCTCAAGCTCTCAGGAACGGCCAAGCTCTATCACTGATCAGCATGTATGATTCAACACGCATGCGTTTGCGCACGGTCACCGTCTGTCTGTTCACACTCTAGCACGGGTGGCAGCGCGGCCGTGTGCCTGCAAAGCGCATCTGCTGCGTCCTCTCCCACCGGCGACTGCTCTTGCGTAGCAGCACTTTGCGCTGCAGCTGCCACTCCCTGCAGTGCGTTCTCGCCAGCACCATAGCCGCCAGACACCATGTGCTGGTCCAGCCCTGCGCTCAGAGGCTTTGCATCCGGCATCTCGGCATCCTCCTCGTGCACGCCGCCAGCAACAGCTGGCTCAGGCTCCAGCTTCGGGGCATCGGCCTCATTCGGCCTTGCCAGATGCCCTCCCTGAGAGTCTGCCACCTCACCAGGCCCTGCACTCGGTGGCGCCGTATGACCGCCGCCCATGATTTCCCTCACCTCTGTGCCCGCAGGAGCTGGCGCGTCGGCGGCCGGTGCTCCCGCCTCCATGCCGCCTGCAGCGCATCAGCCACTTGACATGTTGGAAACCTGCGGCTGCGTGCTCAATCAGCTTTCCCTTTGGGGATGTTGCGTTATTTATTGCACCACAGGCACGACCCCTGCACAGACAGCTTGTCAGCATGCGTGATCATGCACGGTTCCTGCATGTAGGATCCTGGGCCACAGCTCAGCCGCTGCTTCTAAGGTGGTGCGGCAGGGAATGAAAGTGCGTACATGCCAGCAATTGATCCTTGACGCGGGCTAAAGCAAACCAGAACATGCCCCAAATAGATCACCCTAGGCACCACCAGGTCTCGCACCTTCGGGCTCCCGCTTGAGCTCTGCCTCTGGCTGCGAGCGCGGCTGCGGCGGCGGCAGCACGTCGGCGGCGCGCGGCAGGCCGCACGCGGCGCGCCGCGCCACAGCCTCCAGAAACGCAAGCGCGGCCGAGCCGAGCTCCGCCTGCACGGCCGCATCGGGCCCGCGGTCCTGGCCGGCCCGGAAGCTCGCGCTGACGTCCTGGCCGCGCCGACAGGCCGCACGTCAGTCATAGGAGTTCAGCTACAGGAGACATGCCGCACAAGAAGCGGCGCATGCTCGGGGGAACAACACATGGTGGCTTTGCACAGCGGGGTCGAGCGCACCTCCAGGACAATTGCGTGCACTTGCGCCGAGGGCATGCGCGCGACGGCGCCCGCCAGCTCCGCGGGCGGGCAGAGCGGGTCGCGCGCCGCCACCACGAGCAGGCAGGGCGCCTCCACCCTCAGCAGCGCCGCCTCCTGCAAGCCGGGCCGTGCGCCGACGCATCGCTGGGGCAACATCGGCGAGCACAGCACATGCAGCTGCCAAGTGCTTGCCTGGACAGGGCATCACAGCAGCCTTGCTGGCGCACTGCATGGTCTGTGCAGGTGCACCAGGCACATAAGTGCACCAGAGCGGCCATAGCCCTGCGCAGGCGGCCAGCGCTTTCCAAGCGCGCGCGCGCTCGGCGTGGTGAGGCGGCGCCGCACCGAGGTTTGCTGCTCGGTGGGCGAGGGCGGGTCCGCGCCGGCGCGCGCGCTCTTCCCGAGCGGCGCCGCCTCCTGCGCGCGCTGCCCGGCGTGACCCACTGCTTGGCCGACGGGGCACGCCTGCATGCTATTATGCTGAGCATGCAAGCAGGCGCCACGGCACCGCGCCTGCCACAAAGGGGGTCATAGACTTCGGCAAAATGGAGATCAAGGGCACAGGGCGCCGCGCCTGCAGCGGGTATGCGAGCAGGAGCACGCCGGCCACCTCGCGGCTGCAGCGCGCGCTCACGCTCGCCGCGGCGCGCGCCCCGGGCCCTACGCCTGCGCCCGAGCCGCATGCATGCGCGTCAACCCCTATGTGCGCGTCTGATGCCCTCGGAGGCCATGCATATCACGACAGGCCCTGGCCGACCTGCTGTTGAGTCCTACAGGACGCACCCGCGAGCACGAAGCGCGACACGCCGCGCGCGTAGGGCGCCGTGGCCAGCGCGTCCAGGGCCTTCTCGCACATGCGCTGCCGGTGCGCCTCCGTGTGCTTGCAGCAGAAGCGCACAATGACAAAGCCTGCTCACAAGTGAGGAGTGTCAACAGCACGCAGCGTGTCACCAGAGAGTGAAGCATGGACTCCTCCTGCAGCCAGAACCTGCAACGACCCAGCTTCTCAACCAAGTGCGCACCGCTGGCGGCCAGCGCAGCAGCCAGCTCTGTCAGCAGCGTGCTGCGCCACTCCACCGCGTCGCTGTGCGCCAAGACAACGCCCACGTCCCGGACGGCGCCGTCGCTCAAGTACGCGGGCGGCACTGTAAAGATGAGAGGCAGCGTCTCCTTCTGGCCGGCAACCTCTGACTCGGCCTCGATGTGTCGGACGCCGCCCTCCACCAGGGCGCAAGGGCCCCTGAGACAGTGCGCGCTGATACCGTGCTCCACATGCCAGTGGAAGCGCACCATGCGCTCCCACCTGGCAAGACTGAGCAATCAGCAGCGAATCTGCAAACAAGCGCTCGCTGGTATTAGAAATCGGCTCGTCTGTGCACTCTGCAGTCGCAGGGACAACTCAACCATGAAACTTGAGCGCAATCAAGTAGGTTGCTGCGCTTGCTTGCAGGATCCGTGTGCAATATTCATCCACAGGTAGACAACCGAGAGCTACTACGTGGAGGAGGAGACTGTTACAGCCTTCCAAGTCGACATTGAACATGAGCCTGTTTAGCACTGTAGGCCTGTAGGGCCTTAGTAGCAACAGTTGCACACAGCAGTCAAGCAGCAGCACTTTCTAAACACAGGTCAGTGCCGACCGCGTGCTGTGTGCGCCTTCCCGGTGCTGTAAATAATAAACTCAGGTGTGCCGGCAAGGCGTCGCGCACCATGGAAGCGCCCAGTCACGCGCCGTGCACGTCTGGAGGGCCCGCACCAAGCAGTCTGCGAGGGAGGCACCGCCACGCAAGCTTCTCGCCCCTGCAGGGCAGGGCCCCGTTGGGGTGGCAGCGGAGAGGCACGCCGCGCGTCTGCCTGAGCCCTCGCTCTCAGAGTCGCAGACGCGGGCTGCAGTCAAGGCGCTGAACTGATCTCTGCTGCAGGCGCTCACCGGCGGCGGAGCGAGCACAGGCAGCTGCTGCGGCTGGCGTGCAGGTGCGCAGCCAGCGCGAACGGCAGGGGACCCGTGGTGGTCATTGACAACTACGACAGCTTCACGTACAACCTGTGCCAGGTGCTTCCTACCAGCACAGGCGGCGAGAGCTGGTTTGCTGCAGGCGCCCGCAGCTGCATCGTTAGTGTGCTGCAACTTCCTTGCTGCGCGCACCAGCTGTTTGCTGGTTGTCCACCCACACGTGAGGTTGCGCTGAAGTGGGTCTGGTGGCCTGCAGTACCTTGGGGACCTGGGCTGCGAGCACGTCGTCTACAAAAACGACGAGATCAGTGTCGAGGGCATTGCCGCACTGAACCCGCGCGGCGTCCTCGTATCGCCAGGCCCTGGTCTGCCCCACAGCCTAGCTTGCACGCACTCCTCTTGCCACGCTATTTATGCCTCCCCTGCAAATTGGAGGCACAGCTGTGCACGTAGTTTGTCATGCACTGAAAATGCAAACGCGGCTCTTCCTCTTACGCTTGCAGTGCTGTGGCTGCACCCCTCGTGTCCACCTGCTGGCCTTGGCATTGCTGCGATGGCGGGTACGCAGGGCGGCCCGCGGACTCAGGCGTGTCCATGGAGGTCGTGCGCGAGCTGGGGCCGCGCCTGCCGCTGTTCGGCGTGTGCATGGGCCACCAGTGCATCGGCGAGGTGTTTGGCGGCCGCGTCGTGCGCGCACCTTGCGGCGTCATGCACGGCAAAGTGTCGCCTGTCACGCACACCAACGTCGGCCTGCTGGAGGTGCGGCCTGGTGCCGGTCGGCGGGAGCTTTTCGAGTGCCATGATGGCAGCGTAGCGCATTGATGAATACAGAATGAGCCTGGCTGTGGCGGGCTGCAGCAACGTACTGCATGCCTGGCGAACAGAGGCAGGTTTTTGGCTTGCATGTGATGTGCGCGGCAATCTCCCCATGCAGACAGCAAGCAACCTGTTGAAGGCTGAAGTGCCAGATTATGCTTGTCACAGGCGTGCCGTGCATTGGTGCCTGTCTGGCACACAGCGGTTGCCGAAACAATGTGTAGTCATGCGCCCATGTACACATGCAACCACAATGATGCATGGACATCTGCGACCCTGCTTCCAGCAACCTGCAGGGCATGGAGAGCCCATTCGCCGCCGCACGCTATCACAGCCTGGTCATCGAGAAGGACACCTGCCCGGGGGAGCTGGAGGTGACTGCCTGGACCGAGGACGGCACCATCATGGCTGTACGGCACCGGAAATACCCGCACATCCAGGCGCGCGCGCTGCCAGTTGAGGGTGCCTGCATGGGGTGTGGTGCGTGCAAGATGCTGTGCTTGGTGACGTACCACTCCCGCTGCTTGCGTCCACAGATGCAGAGCGATCTTCACGGGCTGCAACGCGCGTGTGATGCGCAGGGCGTGCAGTTCCATCCCGAGAGCATCATCACCGACAACGGGATGACGATTGTTCATAACTTTGTTAAGACGCTGTAAGCACAGTCCAGTGCATTGCAGTCCTGGCACCTGTGTGTTTGTTTTGCTAGTCCACTTGGTGCATGCCATGCTTGAAGCATGATGCTTCTGTGTATATGCTGAGAACTTGAGTCCTGTGCACCCACAGAGGGAGACGTGCCAAGCGCTGTAGTCTGTTCACAGGAGTATGCGTACTACTGTATGCAAATCAGTCAGACCAGGCTCTGAGAACTGCCTGTGAAGATGACGTACACGCAAGTGCACAAGCAAGGTAACATGGTACGCTGTGTTCCAACTCTGTGTGTGAGCCTGGACCTTAAAATGATGGGACCACCCCCCCCCCTCTCTCAAGGCCTCCCGTGGGCAATTTTTGGCAAGGTTCAAGTGAAAATCAAGCAGCTTGTGAACCGCCGTTTGGCAATCTAACATGTAAGATACTCACATGCAGGTCCTCTCAGGACGGTCCATGCCAGGTGTTGTAAATTATGTGAGTGGAACGGCTCTCTCCCGCTGCCGCTCGAGATGGGGGCCAAGGCGCGGGAGGTGGTGGTGGTGCTGCTCCACCTCGCCTTCTGGAGCCAGCTCGGGGTCCTCACGCGCATCTATCTGGATGCGCTGTTCACCAATGGGTGCACAGGCAGCTTTGGTATCTGCCTGACCTCGGCGGGTACGTACTCGCGCTCACCCACCTTACCACGCTGCTTGTGCTGCCTGGGCTGCACACCTGCTGTGCTCAGCGTCGCAGTTGAGCACAGTGTGCTGTGTGCAGGCGCCAAACGGAACAGCCTGGGTGCCTACTTCACAGACCTGCCCCCAAACATGCTGGGCAGCTTTGTGATGGGGCTGCTGGCGGCGTCAAGCACGCTGGGCCTCAGTACCAACAAGGCACTGGCTATCCTGCCCGCTCATCACAGCTGGCAGGTGCGCCTCGCACGCCTGCGTCCTTGGCACGCTTGCACGCTCGCGCGCTTGGGGAGGAGGGAAGTGCCTGCACATCGCAGAGAGCGCTGGAGCGCTGCCAGGCCTGAAGCGCTTCAGGTCTGCGCACTGCGCAGGCGCGGCCAGAGCTGCAGATAGGCCTGCGCACGGGCTTCTGTGGCTCGCTGACCACGTTCGCCTCCTGGGTCTATGTGCTGCTCCTGCAGCTTGTTGGGGGTACGCTTCCCTCCTGACAGGCAGGCTTTCCTGACTGTCTTGTGGCCTGCAGTCCAACTTCCTGTTGTTTAGAATAGCGCTCCTTGCAGACTGCTGGACACCCAGTACCTGTCTGGGAGCCATTGCCTATGTATGTCAGCAGTGCTTCATGCGTGCTGAGGCCAGTGCGCAGCCACAGGCACAAGGGGCTTTTGCTTGTGATGTGATGATGGGAAGGGTCCTTGAGATGCTCACTGCAGGCGACCCGCTGGGCTGCGCATGCAGGGCAGGGCTGGGAGGGCGGCCAGTGGCCCGACATGCTGTGGGGCCTCGTCATCGGCCTGCAGCTGGCGCTGGCGTCCTACGTGTTTGGCGAGCAGTGCGCGCTCATCATCGACCGGTACCTGGTCGCTGGCGGCGCTGCCGAGACCGCGCCGGAGCCGATGCTTGCGAAGTGCGGGCCCGTGCACGAACGGAAAAGGGGTTGCGCTGCTGCATGCACACCTGTCACCTGCCAAGCGTCGCATGTTGCAATAAGCATGAAGGGAAGAGTAACCTGGGTGCATGCGGTCACCCCTATGACAGCACGCCAGTGCTGAGCTTTGGCATGCCCGCTCTCCGCATCACCCTGCCACGCGGCCATGCGGCACAGCTGCAAGCGTCCCGCCAGCTTTGGCACCTTCGGCCTTCCCTGCCTATGAGCGTGCTGGCCTGCCTGCCGCTGTGCGTGCGCGGACCGGCAGCGACATGCCGCGCCTGTGACGGCCGCCGCGTTACTGCGCGCCCCCAGACTGGCAGCGTCGCTGGAGGCGGCGGACGAGGGCCGCATGGGCGAGCCGGACCGCAGCACCGCCTCCCCCGACCTGGCCCGGCAGGCGGCGCTGCTAGCCGCGGGCAGCGAGGTGGCGGTGCCGCTGTCGCGGCTAGCGCGCGCGCACGCCGAGTCCGCCGCGGTGGGGTGCGCCCGTGACATCCAGCCCTCCATTGCCAGCACGCCTGGTCCTGCCTCACTCAAGTCTGCGGCCCACGCGTACTCCCGGGACACAGGGGTGGCCAGACCATGGTGGCCACACAGAGGCAGATGTCAGCCTTGCGAAGCGCGCCGGCAGTGCCGTGCAAGGCGTGTGCAGGGCTGCGCAGTGCGCTGGGCATGACACGGGTCCTGGCTAGGGGCGGCGCGAGCCCGGAGCAGCGCGCCGCGCTCGGCGCGCACGTGCGGCGCCTGCGCATCATGGCGGACCAGCGCCGCGAGGCAGCCGCGCTGGCGCGCCACGCGCCCGGCGCCGAGCGCGCGGTCGCCTTCGCGGCCCGCGCCCGGGCCTGGAGGGGGCCGCAGAGGCCCCGCGCGCTGCGCGCCGCGCCCCGCGCGCCAGCCGCGCCCGGGCCGGACACCGCGGCGCGCGCCCTGCCGCCCGCCGCCCTGCGCCGCTCGGCCTCTATGGACTGCGAAGGGACGGCTGAGCCCGGGCGAAGCCGGGAAGCGACGCTGTCGGCTGACCTGCGCGGGACCCTGGGCGGCGCCGGCGGCGCGGCGGACGCGCGCCCGCCGGGCTTGAAGGCGCGTTGGAGCACCGGGCATGTGCAGGACGTGCGTGAAGCTGGGCCGAGCCAGCCCGGCCCCGCGCGCCTTGCGACGAATGGCGCCAGCCGCCCGGTCGAGGGCGGCCGCCGAGCGGCGCGCGCGGGGCGGCCGAGCGGCGCACTCGCGCCGCGGGAAGTGGTCGTGACGCTAAGCGAGCTGGCGAGGCGACGGCGCGGCGTGGAGCCGCCGGCGCTACCGCAAACTCATGCTTGGGACCCCGGCGTCGCGCCTGCCAATGGCCCAGCGCCACCTTGTTTCGGGCAGGCTGCCGCCCCGGGGCCGCCGCCGCAGGCGCCGCCGCAGCAGGGCTCGGCGCCGCCGGCCTGGTCTGGCCTGGCGGGCGCCGACAGGGAGGAGCCTGCGGGCGGCGCGCCGGGCGCCTGCACGCCGCTGGTGGCCGGCGGCATGCGGGCAGCAGGGAACCTGCCGGCGGATAGCATGGCGCTGCATGTGCGGCCGGACGACGTAGACGTGGGGCCTGCGGCGGAGCGCGGCGGCACTGGCGAGGCCGCGCGGCGGGGCGCGGCGCGCGGGGGCGTTGGCCGCAAGGTAGCGAGCCGCTGGAGGGCATTCCTGACGGACGAGCCGGACCGCTTCATGCTGCACGCGGGCACCAACCTCGCAGTCGCCGCAGGGCTGGCCGCGCTGCTGGGCCTTTTCATTGCGCTGGCCGTTGTGGACTCGGCGCCAGACCAGGCCGCTAGGTGCGCACCCAACCGCAAAGTAAAACCCATGTCGAATCATACACGAGGAACAGCGGCCAAACAATACGTAAGAAGTAAACCTGAGTCATTGGAGCAGACTGGCTCCTAGTCTCCGATGTAGCATGCTGCACACCCTCGCACTGCCCCCCTCGGGCAGCCTTTCGCCTCCCTGCCATCCACATTAAGGCAAGGACAGGCCTTCACACCGGAGTGGGCTCGTACCCCGACGCAACACCCCGCCCGCAGGCGTGCGCAGTGGCTCGCGGTGCTGCTGGGCCCGGCCGGCTGCACCGCGCGCTGGCTGCTGTCGCAGTACAACTACCGGCTGCCGGGCGGCTGGCGCTGGCTGCCGGCCGGCACGCTCGCCGCCAACCTGCTCGGCTGCCTCACCGACTTTGTCGTCGGGGTGCGCGGACGCGCCCCGCGCATGCCCGCCTCCCTTCGCTGCGCCCTGCTGCGCGCTGACCGCGCATGCGCCTGCCTGCCAGAGCGCCTGCGCGGTGTCCGCCGCATTCCGCTGCTCGCGACGTGAGGGCCGAGCATGGCACGAGGGCCATGCATGCCATGTGCAGCCCGGCCTGCTCTGAGCATCCTTGCTGACGGGGTCCACATGGAGCAGGCGAGGATTGCAACCTCTAACCTTTCAGTGATAGCAGTGTGAGGTTCTGCCATGCCGGGTGTGTAACTTACAGGTCATTGCTGGCAGGTCATTGCTGTGCGGGCGGGTGCGGCGGGGTACTGGCCAGCGCTGGCACTGTATGCTGTCCGCACCGGGTTTGCGGGCGCGCTCTCTACGGTATCGACCTACGTTGCGGAGGTGGGTGCTCCCGTACTGGGACCTGAGACACTGCCCCCTTGTGCCCAGCTAATGTGGCATGTGCTGTTTATGGTGAGGGACGGTGAGTACTGCTACACACTACTGAAACTTCGCAGAAAATTAGAGATTAAGGCGCGGCTGGCCCTTGTTTCTTGCTTGGCCTTGGTATAAGGGCATTATGGGTTTAACGAGACTTATTCTGCTGTGATAGAACGCCTAACTGTATCCTTCGGCAAAATTATGAAGGCTGAAGGCAAAATTATGAAGGCTGAACAAAGATGCATTGTCGTTTTTGCAATAGAAGTGCAGCATGACAAAATCGTGTCTAATGGTGCCGCGCATGTGGTGCCGCGCCAGACGCGGGCGCAGCTGAAGCTGGTGCCGGAGACGCTGCACGGGTACGTGTACAGCGTCGGCTCGCTGCTGTGCGCGCTGCTGCTGGGCGTGGTCGTCTACGGGCCAGCGGTGTGGGCTCAATGACAGGGCTGGTGCAGCCCAAGGTCACACGCCCATCCTGTACGCTTGTGCATAAATCGGGGCCTCACTTGTTGTGATGCTCGCCTGGTGTGTTTGTTCACCACACATGCTGGGACCCTGCTTGCTGGTCTGGTGCTGCTGTGTGCAGAGGCAATGCGAGCCCTGCAGCGAGGCTGAGCTTTGCGACTGGGCATTGTTGTGCATCAAGCCCGCCTCACACCTGTCGCTGGTTTTTTGCTGGTATGGCGACATGGCCTGCGGTAAATGGCACCCCTCCTGCTTCAAAATGCGTTTGCATCCAGCTGCGAGCCACCGCATGCCTAGGGCCGATGGCAAGCAGCTGGATGCCATAGGCCTTCCCCCTTCTTGGCTTCTTGACATAGACTCATCAGCCATCATGGCTGCTCTGTGGTAGCTGCAAGCAGAGGCACACGCTTGCTGCCGGGACCTGCTTTTCAAAGCAGGCCATCCTGACCTAATGCTTTCGCATGTATATGACAGAGCTGGAGCGTGGGGTGCTCATATCTGCATGGAGCTCGAAGGCATGGAGTGCTTACGATGCAGTACAGCCATGCAGTACAGCCATCTGTTTTGCCAGATCTGTAATTTGCTGCTGCATATCTGTACTGTGAACACGGCCATGCGGATGCACACTGCAGCCGCTTTTCGCAAAGCACTGCAGAAAACTACGCAGACAGCCTCTTACGCTATCCTGAAACACATGCGCAGCTCTGTTGCGAGGCCGCCTGCAGTCGCCACCTGCGCGCCTCAGCTCCTCTGTTGGCACTTGAACACCGGCATCATGGCTGCTGGAAGCAGGCTTCCAGCAGCCATGATACGGCAAACATAAATGGGCTTCTTATGTTATCATATGCTTCAGGGGGCACACTGGCCTGCCAGGGGCCAGTGTGTCTCAGTGAACTGAGACAGAGCAGGATTCCTCCGAGCTTCTCAGCATGCACCAGGAGGGGCCGCTCCTGCACCTTGTCCAGCTCGCAGCGCGGCAGCACGCACTCGCCCGGCCCCAGGAACGCGGTACTCACCCAGGCGTAGAACAGCGGCCAGCGCCTCCCCCTGGCCTCCTGCTCTACCTGCGCGGGCCATGCAGGCCGGATGGCATGCGACGCATCCGGACCGCTGGACGGGACAAAGGCCTGATCCCAACACCAGGCCAGGTGAGCACAGTCAGGCTGCTCGCAGTCTGAGCGCCCGCGCTGCCATTGCTGCGGGACCCTGGCCGCACAGCCACTCCGCTACTGCTGGGATCAACACAGTGCGCACGGCGCCGCAGGTCTGTCACCAGCCGGCCGCGCACCTCCACCTTGAGCTCGCCCTGCACAGCGCACGCCTGCAGCGGCACCGCAGCGCGGCCGCCGCTGTCGGCCACGGCGGTCGCGCACGCGAGCGGCAGAGCCCTGTACTCCAAGGCCTCATGCTCGAGCGCAGGCGGCGGCAGCAGATCCCTGTCAGCACTCGGGCCCGCAGGCGGCGCCGGCGGGCGCTGTGAAAGCGTCACGCGGCAGGCCGTGTGCGGCCCCAGTCCGCGCAGCTCAAGCGCTGCGAGCGCCAGCGGCCGCGCGCGCGGCAGCGCGCCCCCGGCACGCAGCGCGCCCGTCTGCAGCGCACCCGTGTAGTACCGCAGGAACCTGCAACAAGTAGATTTCGTCGGTGGCGCTCTATGCACATGGCCTTCGCATGTGTACATGCTCCCGTTTCTCAACCGACCTGTGCGGCATGCAATGCACACTACGGATGCAATGGCCGCTGCGCAAAGCTGACATGCTTGCTCACACATGCAGGAAGCGCGAGCATTTTCAGGTCTGTACGCGAACTTTTTGGGCACGCGGCCTGCAGCGGCGCACTGAGCAGCATGCACACACACGCGCCCTGCTCATCCTCAGTGGGACAGCCAAGCGCACCGGATCTGGCTGGGTATGGTGACGCCAGGCCCGTCCGCCATGCGCTTGGCCGCGTAGAGGTCCAGCGCTGCGTCGACGTCGGGGCACGTCCCCTGCACGGTGGGCCCCACCCAGACACCAGCTCTCAGAATGCGTCGACTGTCAACAGAGCACGGAGGGCGTGGCCTGAGCAGCTCCACTGTTAATTGAAAGCTGTTTCCGCAAGCACGCCGCAAGCAGCACTGGGCCACTGCCATGCGTCAAGATGTGCAAGAACACCTTCATGTGAGTGCAAGGTTCGGGGCCAGCGATGCTCTGGAGACCTGAGCACACCATGTGGACGAGGAGCGCACAGATAAACACGCCGGTGCGGCCCTTGCCCGCCTTGCAGTGCACCGCGACGACGTTCCGCGCGTCCGCCGCCAGGAACGCGCAGGCGCCCGCGCAGAACCTGCGCAGCGACTCCAGCGGCGGCGCCTGCCGCCAGGCAGCCCGGGCTCGGGCAGGCCGGCCTGCTGCCTGGCTGTCCTGCGAGGCGGGGCGCTGGCGCGAGCCGCACAGGCGCAGGCGCTTGCAGGAGCGTGAGGGTCCCAGGCGCGCCTGGTGGTCCTCGCACGGGATGGAGACGACGCGGCCGCCGAAGCGGGCAGCAGCGTATGTGTGCTCCGCGCACAGGTTGTACACCCTGAAGCAGCCGGCGTGCTTGGACTGCAGGAAGGCAAGCACCCTCTCGGCTGGGTTGCGGTACAGGCCTGCGGAGCAGTCCTTATAAGTAAGCCCAGCATGTTTGCCAAAGAGCAGCAACTTCAGAGCACGTCCTGCTGCCTTTACACGTGGCGCACGTGCCCAGCCGGCAGCCGGAAAGCTCATTGCTATAACGTTGTCTGTGATATACGTCAGGTCTAGGCCGTGGCTGCTTGCGTAAGCCTGCCTGTCGCCCGCAACTTTGCCTGCGAGTTGCGTATTACTTAATCAGTTCGGTGGTACCATTGTATACTTGCCAGCAGAGCCAGGTGACGTACGGCGTATGAAGTGTGCCATGCGGAATGTGCCGTGCGCTGATGCTAGCCGGTAAGAGCAGAAGTGCCTACAAGGACATGCTTGCTACGCGTGCTGCAAGCTGGCACCTTATCTTTTGCCTCAAGCGCAGGACAAAGCGCGCGACGAAGTGAACCTGGTGATTAGCAGCTAAAAGAGCAGGGAGACGCATACACGAAAACCAATCAGCTTGACTCGAGCGCACGTGCGGCGGTGCGCAAATATATACCAAGATGATAAGCATGCTGAGTGGACAACTTTCCCAGCGATTCAGATGCCAGCCTTCACCTTGTAAACTGCATGTCAGAGCTTCATGCTGCATTGCATGTGTGCTCATGCTACGGCGAAGGCACAAAGTAAGGCGGGCACCAAGCAGACGGCGCTGTTTCTGTCCAGCAGAGAGGTGCGCCTCCAGGCTGCACGTACCAACTTTGTACCCTCAGTCAGCCCAGCCAACTCTGCGTTTTTCAAAAAACGCCTGCCACGTCCTGCTCTGCACATGCATGACCTGTTCTACAGATGCGTGCACAAGTCAAAGAAGCAGCACCGCCCCGTCAGTGGGAGAGCTGCGCCTCCAGCTTGGCGAACTCGGACAGCCCGGCCGACTCCGCCTCGTCCGGCGGCGCCTCCACGACCTCCTTGACCTCGGGGATGTAGTGCATCAGCATGTTCTCGATGCCGCTCTTCAGCGTCACCTGCGCCGCACGGCCGCCGCACGGTCGCAAGCTGCGGGCACGGCCACGCAGGCCGCCTTCCCCGCAGCCAAGCGGCGACAGCCGCCCCAGCACGAGCGGGCCCTGCATGCGCGCTCAGCCCAGGCACACAGCAAGCACAGCAGGCAAGGGGCGGAGCATAGCGGAGCGCATGGTCAGGCGACTTAGCCTGGTGATAGCAGCTGAGAGAGCGTAGCACAAAGGCCCACAGCAAGAGATGGCCCACAGCAAGAGCTGCACCGTGAGCACAACCGGCCACGCAGGGCGGCGGGCGCTCCAGGGAGGGCGCACCGCTGAGGAGGGGCACCCGCTGCAGGCGCCCTGCATCTTCAGGACTACCTGCCCTGTGGCCTCGTCAAAGCCCTGCGCGCCCGCGCCGGGCTTGTTAGGCCCCGCTCGCGCACGCGTGCCGCCCTGCCCGCGCGGCGCCGGGCCGCGGCGCATGGGTACCCTACTCCTGCCATATACCCCACCCAACCCTATACGCGCCTGGAAGCGAATGTCGCCGCCGTCCTCCTGCACGGCCGGGCGGATGCGCGTCTCCAGCAGCTCCTTGATCATGGCCACGACCTCGCTGTCGTCCTCGTGGATGGCCGTGTTGGACGACGCGGACGCGCTGTCCGCGTCAGTGAACAACGGGTCGCCTGGGCGCTCGCGCAGCTGGTCAGGGACCATTGCTAGTGCCCTGAACACACCTTCTTGCCTCAAATGACATAGGATGTGACAGACACAATCTGCTTGGATGGCTGACCTGTTGTATTTCAGCACAAGCCGTCAAGCATGACTGTACTGCACGCCACATATCGCCACATTTCAACATGCGGCCTGACAGCCAGAGCAGCATGCGGAAAGCAGAGCGGTGTTGCGCTGCAGGCAAGCTGCATCGCTCGCCGTACAATCTATCTAAATGAGGCCGCCGGCACCGGAACCGGTGCAGAGTGTAGCAGGTAAAAGCAGGCCCCGAACTTGGTGCTAGCAAGCGGAGGCCTAAAACTGGTGTGCGGCGCCCAAACCCGAGCTCGAGTCGAAGACCTGGGCCCCGCCGGGGGCGCACCGGACGTGAAGTGCTCCATGATGGCCGCGAACACCTCCGGCTTGAGCATGCTCCAGGCCAGGTCCTCGCTCTTGGTCACGGTGACAAAGTCCGAGCCGAAAAAGACGTTGGTGACGCCCTCGATGGCGAACAGCCGCTTGGCCAGCGGCGACGCCATGCCTTCCCGTGCGTTTGCAAAGTCCTTGCTGCCGCTCTGCGCGCACGCCGGGCAGCGTGTCAGGCGCCGCCCTGCGCCAGGCCTGTACCAGTGGCGGGTCAGGTAGGCAGCACAGGGGCGTGGGCGCACGTTAGATACGGGCGTCCCAGGCAGAAACATGAGGCTCGAGGGGTTGGGCGTCGGCTGCGTCTGGATGAACATCCCTCGCAGCTGCTCACCTGCACAGCCGCCGCGTCGGAGGTCAGCCGCGCCAGCGCTCGGCAATATGCAAAGGCTGAGGTGGCAGAAGGCACCCAACTGATGTGTGTCAAAGTACCCGCTTGAGCACGGAGCGCCCCGCTGTGGCCGGCAGGCTGCAGGCTCCTGTGCGACGCCTGTGGCGCTGTCAGCGACGGCGCCGCGCTCGCGGCCCGTCCGCTTGTGCCCACCTGCGCACAGTCACAACACACGCTGCTTGCCTGCGCCCTGGTTTCCTGCTTGCAGAGCAGCCCCGTACGCTCCCGGAGCTCCCGTCAGAGCTGCGCAACTGCAGCCGCAAGGAGACGCAGAGCTCCTTGTGTCGGCAGTTCCAGGAACGATCGCCGAGCCGCGCGCACCGTTGCCATACTGCGCCCGAGCAGCCCCGCCTCCGTGCGCATCACCGACATGAGGCGCGGAGCCAGCTGTGTCACGCCCCTCCGCATTGCGCTCGCCTTGTTCTGCAAAGCCACGCTGTGAGCTTGTAGCCTGCGTCTGCACCACTGCCAGTGGTCTGCAGGCGATGACGCGAGAGTAACACTTTCGCGAGGGAGCAGAGGACTGTGCGAGGACTGTGTGAGCGGCCTTAGGAGAGCAGTTTCGCTTGCAAAACCCTCTGGTTGCCCTGATGGAGTCCTCTTGAAGGCTGCCGTCCCGCGAACGCAGGGAGTCAGCACTGCAGCCTCCCAGTACTATGCTGCTGCCCTTGAACGCCACGGGTGTGCAGAGCCTCACTCGCACTTCTTTGCGCGCATCGCGTGCTTGCACATACTTGCGTAGAGCCCCGGGAGTGCCGGGCCGTGTCGCGCCGCGCGCTTGCACCTGCACGCTCAAGCAGGCCGCAAGGCCTTCGCCTGCTCATGGGAACCGGCAGCGCGATGATGCTGGGCTGGAGCTGTTTTCAGCCGCGCCGGCACAAGTCGCCGAGCACAGAGTGCACGGCTATGGCCCCGACGCTCCAGGGCGCGACGCCCTGGCCGCCCGCAGAGCTGCGCACGCCACGGCGACGAGCTCCGCGCCCACGCAGGCGCCAGCGCCGGCAGACGGCGCTGCGCCGCCGAGCAGCAGGCGCCCGGCGGACCTGGCGCTGAAGCCGGCGCGGCGGGCGGTGCGGGGCGAAGCCGTGGCCTGGCCCACCGCCGCGCCCGGCGCAGCGGCCGGCCGGCGCGCGCGGGACTCTCCTGACCAGAACCCGCGCCGCGCACGGATTGTGAGCGTGCTGGGCGCGCTGCTGCTGGAGCTGGCGCCGGGGGAGTGCCCCGGCGCGGTGCTGGAGGGGCACGCGCTGCAGAACCGCGAGATTTCCCAGTGCGCGCCTTCCGCTCGCCTCTGCGCCCATCTGCCGGCCGTGCCTGCAGCCTTGCCCGCCCTGGCCTGCCCCGCAACCAGAGCACCGCTGTCTGGTTGCATTTTACAGCGTCCGTCGCCGTGCACTCTGGAGCCTGTGCCCCGCCGCCCTTGTTTGCGCTGCTGCGGCGGCAGGCAGCCCGCCGGCCGCCCGGCCGCCCGCGAGCCCGACCAGCGCGCGGCCGCCGCCAGGCTGCTGAAGTACCTGGGCGAGCGCGGTGCGCTGGAGCTCGCGGTCCGCGTCTTCGACTGGCTCGACGCGCGGCCGGCCTACCCGACGCGCGACGCGTACCACTACGTCGCGCTCATGTCCGCCTTCTCGCGGCGCGGCGCGGCCAACGACGCGGCGCGCGTGCGCCCTAACCCTACCCCTGCCTCCAGTGGCTCCCGCGCGGGCCGCCCGCGCTGCGCGTCTCCTCTGGTCTCTCCTGCTGTGGCGGGAGGCGGCAGCGGGCGTCGAGGCGCCGTGCGACGCGGTGGCGCGCGCGTGCGCCGCTGCCCAGCATGCACTGTGTGAAAGTGCCCCAGGCGAGCGGGTGCTGCGCTGGCTTGCCGGCGAGTGCAGCTCTCTGGGTCCGCTGGCACTGGGTCCTGATGCGAGCGCCCGCCGCGTGAGCGCTGCGGGCTGCTTGAGCAGGCGCCGGAGAGCGGCTCTTGGCTCACTGGCACCGGTCCGGGGGAAGTCGCCCGCGGCGCCTGAGCGCTGCGGGCGCCCGCGCAGGCGCTGCAGCTGTTCGACCGCATGCTCGGCACGGGCGTCGCGGCGGACCTCTTCGCCTTCAACGCGGCCATCAGCGCCGCGGGTGCGCGCCCGCCGCGCGCGCCTCCCTTCCCTCGCTCGCCGCGGCCTGCTGGCGAGAGCTGCGCACCCACTGGTGTGCAGCCGGTGTTGCCTCGAGCATGTGCGCATCATGCATGCTGGTGCGCGGCAGCTGCAAAAGACTCGCGCGGCAGCTAGCTGTGTGCGGGGGGGCGCGGCCAAGGCAGGCACCGCAGGGCAGGCTCCTGCATGAGGGCGGCCGGCAGCGGAGGCGGGCGCGGGCGCCGCGCAGGCAAGGCTGGCGCATGGGAGCGCGCGCTGGCGCTGCTGGGCGAGCTGCGCTCGGCGGGCGCGCGGCCGGACGTGGTGACCTACTCCTCGCTCATCGCGGCCTGCCAGGCCTGCGGCGGCCGCTGGCAGGCCGCGCTCGCGCTGCTGGACGAGATGGAGGCCGAGGGTGCGCGTGCGCCGCCCCCGGCGGCCGCCGCGGCCGCTCCTCAGGGCCCGGCGGCCGCAGGATGCGCATGGCTCGCGAAGCCGCGGCTGAGGTTGGATGCGCTGAGGCAGGAGGCGCTGTTGAAAAGCGCAATGGTGCAGCGCGGCGCCTGTGTCTGCAGGCCGTGTCTGCCGGGCAACCCGGGCTGTGCGCGGCGGCGCAGGCGTGGAGCCGAACGTGCAGACGTACACGACCATCATCATCGTGCTCACGCACGCGGACCAGGCGCGGCCCGACGCCAGTGGGGTAGGTGAATGTAGGGTATAGTTCAGTAGGGTAGGGTAGGCCTCGGGTGCACGTGTTTGCAGCAGCCTGCGGCGCCCAGTTTGCTGCTGGTCAGGCAGGCGCCTGTGCCGCACGAGGGCCCACAGGAGCCCGCTTTTTCGCGCGCTGCGGTGCAGCCGCGCGGCGCGTACCCGTTCTGCCCTGTGTAGCGGCGTCAAGCCCTTGACCTGGGGATCGCGAAGGTTTGCTGTTTCGCTGTCCAGCACTGACGCGCAGGCGACTAGAAGGCTTCAGCCGCGCTAGATCTTGCAGCGCCGAGGGGCGTGCCGCGCGCGCGCGCAGGCGGACCGCGCGATGCACATGTTCCGCCGCATGGAGGCCGCCGACGTGCGCGCGGACCTGCTGGCGTACAACGCGATCATGACCGCGCACGCGCGCGGCGGCCACTGGCGCGCGCGTGTTGCTGTGCTCCTGACAGTGGACGGTGTGGAGCTCCTGCTCTGATTGCTGACCGGAGCGGGCGGGCGGGTGGGCATCGTGATGCTGTGGGCGGGCCGCGTGCTGCTTGTCAGCGCATGCGGCGCGTCTGCAGCAGGCTCCTGCCCTGCGCCAGTGCGGGCAGCGGAAGACGGGCGGCCCTGGCAGCGGCGTGTCGCGCGTGCGCCATCGAGCAGGAGAGGTCTGGGCGCGCAGGGAGCAGGCGTGGGCGGTGCTCTCGGCAATGCGCGCGGCGGGCGTGGCGCCCAGCACGCGCAGCTACAACGCGCTGCTGGCCGCGTGCGACCGCGGCGGGCAGCCGGCGCGCGCGCTGGAGGTGCTGCGCCGCATGCACCGCGAGGCGCTGGGTGCGCGCCGCCTCGGAAGGCCGCTTGCCTGGATCGAGTGCTGGCGGGCATTCGTGGGCGACTGGACAGCGGGCGCCCGCCGCGCCGAGCCGCGCGCTGGCGGGCGCGCCAGCACGGTCGGGCGGGGACCGTGCAATGCGCCGCGTCTGCATGCGTGCACTCGCAGGGGCGCGGCGGCGAGGCCACTTGATTGGGCGCGGGGCTGTTGGGGTGGGTGCTGCTGCATGGGTGGGCGCATGCGCCTGCCAAGGTGGGCGGATGGCGGTTGGGCTGATGCCCATTGTTACCTAATACTTACCTAAGACCCTAACTGGGATGGGCAGAGGCCGACGGGCATGTGGAGCCGAGCCTGGTGACGTACAACACGGTCATCAGCGCGTGCGCCAAGGCGGGCCTCTGGCCCGACGCGCGCCGCCTGGCCGACGAGATGGCCGAGGCCGGCATCGCGCCGGACGTCTTCACGCTGTGCGCGCTGGTGCGGCGGCCCGCGCGCGGCCGGCGCGCGCCAGGCGCGCGTCCGCTGCCGGTGCCCTGCGTGGCTGGCGCCGTGGCTGTCGCTGGCCTCTCCGTGGCTGGCGGGCGGTGCTGGGCGGGCGCCCTTTGTCCTCGAACCTGGGCGCCGGCGTCCTTCTGGTGGCGCCTGTTTCATGGTGGGCGCACGCTGTGCGCCATCGGACCAGGCGGGCGTGTCAGGTGCCTCAGAGGGGTCGCTGCTTCTGACATGTTGACAGGCCTGGCAGCCCTGCAGAACCCAGCAGAGCGTGCATCCCCAGTGGTGCGACTCATGCAGGTGGCGGCGGCGGACGGCGCCGGCGTGTGGCGTGAGGCCGTGGAGGAGATCGAGCGCTTTCGCGCCGGCGGCGGCGTGCCCAACGCCGCCGCGTACAACGCCCTGGCGCGCGCCCGCCCGCTGCCACAGATGGGCTGCTCAATCAAGCACATGTGCCCAACGCCGCTGCATACAAGGCTCTGACTCGTGACCGCCCGCTCCTATGAATGGGCAGCTGTTACATGCACAAATGGCCAACGCTGCCGTTTACAACGCCCGGGCGCCCGCTCGTCCGCTCCGACGCGCGCGCTGCTTTCTCATTGCACAGATTTGAAATATGCCGCATGCAATGCCCTGGCGTGCACCCGCCCGCTTCGGCGAGCAGGCTGCTTCTCCATGCGATGCGGCCCAAGATGTTGTCATGGTCAGCCAGGCCGCCAGCACGCATTCGCGCCGGGCAAGCACACCGCCATGATCGCTCGCGAGGGCCCCTGCCGCCCCGCCCCTGCCCGCGCTGATGCGACATGCAGAGTGGTGCAGGGCAACAGCCCCGCCGACTGGAACCTCGGTCGCTGTCATTGGAAGCTTCCACCGAGCTGTCCAGAGCGCGGTCACAGAGCCGCGGGCCGGCGCGGCGCCGCAGATGAAGGCGCTCGCGCGGCACGGCGAGTGGCGCGCCGCGCTCAAGCTGTTCGAGCGCATGCGCGAGCGCGGCGTGCAGCAGCGCGCCGCCCGGCGCGCGCCGGGGCCGGCCGCCGCCGGCGCCGGGCGCGCGCCGCAGGCCTGGGTCCAGCGCGCGGCGCCCGGCGGCGCGGGCGCCCTGGGCCGCCTGGGCACGGATGTTGCGGCGGACGAGATCTCCTACACGCTCGCCGCGCTCATCTGCGAGCGGAACCAGCTGTGGCAGCAGGCGCGCCACCCGCCCGCGGCCTGGGCAGGGGAGGCAGGGCAGGGCATTGCGCCCCGGCCCCAGCCTGCGCACCTTCACACCAGTCTTTGGCGCCCGCCACCGGGATGTGGTGCAACATCCTCTGCATGCGCCCGCCCGTGCGGCAGCTGGCACGCTCCCCGCCCGCGGCCTGGGCAGACGCTCCGGCATAGAATTAGGGTAGCACAGGACAAGGTACGGGACGCATGCAGCTTAGAGTAGAGTTGGGCGGCGCCCACGCTGCGCGTCCCGCCCCGCGCGAGCGCGTGCGGGGGGTGCCGCAGGTGCTGGACCTGCACCGCGAGGCGGCCGGCGCGGGCCTGCGCGTGACCTCACGCATGCTGGAGGCGGTGGTGCACGCGGCAGAGCAGCTGCGCCAGTGGGACGACGCCGACCAGGCGCGCGCGCTGAGCTGACTGCCCCGGCGTGGCTGCCCACTCCGTAAAGGGAAAGAGCGCTGGGAGGGCGCTCGTGTGTCGGCTGGCAGCCTGTGGAGGATCCGAGGAGCTGTGCGCTTGTTGCAAGGTTCATTGGTTTTTGGTTTGATGGGGTTGTCAAATTTCAAGCTATGTTAGAAAACCCTAATGCAACCCTACGCATGTGCATACGAGCCTGGCGTGCGCGCAGGCTTGGCGTGAGCTGCAGGCGGAGGGCGAGGAGCCAGCCGCGGCGCCGCTCGCGACGGCCACCCGGCGGGTCGTGTACGCGCTCCCCGCGCAGGCGCGCCCGCCCCTGCCAACGCCTCCCCCAGGCCGCCGCGCACCAGACGGGCTGCTTCACAGACAGGTTGCCTATACGCACGTGTGTACCTGAGCAGGGCAGGGGTAGAAATGCGACGCGGTGGGTCGGTGTGACAGGGTGTCGCCACTGCGGGGTGTGTCCGCAGGTGGCTGCGCCGCTCGTGGCGTCGGCGCATGCGGCCATCAACAGCGGCCGCGCGGCGCGGCGCTGGATCAGCCGCGGGCCCAACGGCGGGGGCTACTACGCCGGGGCCGCCAGCGACGGCGAGGGCGGCGACGCTGGCATCGAGGAGGGCGATGAGACCGAGCTGGAGTGGTAGCTGTAGTGCGGTGGGTTGTGACATAGGGTAAGGACACCATATACCCTGGTCGTGATGATGACTTTGCAGGCCTGAACGTGATGTAACCTGATGTTCACGCACACTCTTGGGGATGCCTGCGGCGTGCCTGATGTATAAAGTACGGCAGGTTATGCCTGGTGCTCATCAGCACATGTACATCGTTGCCAGTGAGTTTACTCGCGGTACTGCAATACGCAAGCATCTATCTTCAAGAGTGTTCGTCAACCCCAATAGTATATTCCAACACCTTAATGCACCACACTGCTATCCCCATGTTAATGACGTTGCTGTATCTCTCTGCGGCGCCCTACAGATGAACGCTGTTCCGGAACCCACTCCTGAAGCTTGCAGACGCATTCACTCCCTGTCAAGAAGTTCATAATTGCATGCGCATGCGCATGTGTATAAGATGTGATGTACCTGTGGTGCGAAAGCTGCAGCCGTCAGGCCGCCAGCTGCATGCACTGTAGCGCACGGCCGATCGCCGGCGCAGCGTCTGGTGCGGCGGCGCCCACCGTTGCCATGGCCGCCCGCACGCGCTCCAGCAAGCCAGCTGCCTTGTGCATTCGCGACTCCACCTGTACGCCCTCCACCGGATTACTTCAGCGCCGTTCCTCACCTCATCCGGCGCGGACGATGCCGGCTTACAGACCTAGCCACACAAAGTTTGCTGTTGAGCGGCATCTGTAGCCCAAGAGCTCAGCATGCACATGGTTTGCGATGCCATAGTATGGTGACCATGCCCTGACCAGAACAGCCGCGCGCACCTGCGCGGGCGCCGCGCCCGGGCCGCCGCGGCCGGCGGCGGCGTCCTCAAACAGGCGCGCCTCGCGTTGTGCTGCCGCCGTATCCAAGACCGCCTGCACATCATACGAGGGCGTCTCGCACACTCAAGATTGTCCACAGAGGTTGTTGGTCTGTCCCTGCTGCGCGGCTGTGCGCGCTGAGCGGGCGTGGCACCCGGCCAGCCCAAGGCGGGTCGGGGAGCCCTGCCCTACCCATTCGCCCCAACTGTGCGCCTTGTCTGGCTCAGGTGCTGCCTGTGGACTCGCGCCCGGTGGAGCCAGACATGCATGATGCAGCCGACGCAACGTGGGGGTTACCTCATGTCACGACGGGCCCATGCTCAACTGGTCTGGGTGCCTGCGACGCCTGCTTGTGCAGCCCAAAAAGGGCATTGCCCGCCTTCCACCAGTAACCATGAGCCCTCTCAGCATCATCAGCAGTGCCCCTGTCATAGGGATGCCCGCCAATAACCCATCAGTGATGGGTGTTGCGGACGCGAGTGTTATGCATGGGGTCAGGGTAGGGAGCGCGGCTCGCCTGCACCTTCGCGCCCGCCAGCGCGCCCACCTCGCTCTGCAGCGCCGCCTGCGCCGCGCGGAGCCCCGCGCACCGCTCGCCCGCCGCGTCGGCCGCCGCCTCGGCGCCCTGTGCGGGCGGCTGCCGGTTATTCGGGCGCGCTGGCACGAGCATGCGTGCGTGATGCGAGGCGCTGGCTGGTGCGGGCCAAAGACAGGCGGCGGCGCGCGTGCGGGTAGATTGCCGCTGTGGTGCTTCCGCCACCTTTCTGCGCTTGCTGTGTGCTCACCCGCGCTGTCACTTGTGGTGCGTGACAGAGGTGTGCGTGCCAAGCAGAGAGGTGCATGGCCGTGAGGTGCATGTGAGGGCGAATCGCAGCCACGCATGCATCGAGCCGGCCGCCCAGCCGCCACAGGGGCGGCAGCCACAGCAGGATGGCCAGGGCACACGTGAGCGCACCCGGCACGCGCCCAGGGGCAGAACTAAGACGATCAGAAATCCTGTGATTTGTCCCAAATGATTGAAGCGCCCCGGGCAGCACCTGCAGCGCCGCCTGGGCAGCGGCGGCGCCCGCCGCGGCCGCGCCAGCCTCGCGCCGCGCGTCGCGCAGGTCGCGCTGCGCGTCCGCGGCCGCGCGCCGCGCGGCGGCCTCGCGACCGCCGGGGGCGGCCTTCTGGGCCACAGCGCGCGCCTGGCCGGGCAGCCGCTGTGTGTCGAGCGAAATTATCGCGGGTCTGCCTGCTGCTCTGACGCGGCGCCCCTCTCTACATGGGCATGCATTTGGTAATCGCGGAATGCAGAACCTCCTGGAGGTGTTTGCCTATCTCCACGTTGCCTTGCAATAGCTCATGGGGCGCCAGTGACCAGGCGGCGCATTCCCGTTGTGTGTCAAGTGCACCTCGCCGCAATAGGCGGAAAGGCGTATGGAGCCCCCGCTGACTGACACAGTGGGTTTAGGGGCTCGGCGCAAGGTGCTGCATGTCATGCTTGCATGTACGACGCGACATGAAAGACGCTCTGATTCCTCAGTGCTGCCAGTGCGCATGGTGCCCAGCCCCCCATAGACTGCAACCTGCAAGGCCGCGCGGGCAGCGCCTTGGCAAGGATGGCCTCCCGCTTGTCCACCGCGCGCGCGAGCTCGGCGGCCAGTTGCTCCTGCGCGCGGCCGGCCTCGGCCGCGCGGCCGGCCAGGCGGCCGGCCTCGCGGCGCAGTGCGGCGCCCTCCGCGCCGCCGCCGCCGAGCTCGCCCAGCGCGTCGCCCGCCGCGCGCTCCAGCTGCACGCGCCGCTCCCACAGCAGCGCCTGCCCGCGTTCGCGTGCACGGTCAAGGTGAGGGCATGTGGCCCGGTGGGCATCGGCGCGTGCAGGGGCCGATCGGCCTCTGCATGGCCAAGCGCAGACCCGCGTGTCACATGCCTGTCAAACCTGGCAAGTGAGTGCTTAGCCTCCCATGCACCGTGCTGTAGCATGTCACCAGGTCCATGTGTGTATTGCAGCTCAGTGAGCGCATGCAGCGCCTGCGCGCATCTCAATTAAAAGAGCCCCTAGGAGCCGGTTGATTGTGCCAGGCTGCCAGTGTTTCCCGCGGCGCCCACAGGAGGGGCAGCGGCCCTGGCACTAGAGAGCGCGGGCAGCAAAATATGTAGCGAGGCGCCGCGCCTCTCTCTCCGCTTCCAGCACGTCTGCAAGCGCCACACGCCGCTCCTCACGCGCGGCCTCCAGGGCGGACGTCAAGTGCGCTACCTCCGCCTCCTCATCCTGCTCGGCGCGCGGCCGGGTTCATCATGCGCGCTGGTGCCCTCTATAGTAATCTGCAAAAAGAAGCACCCATGCGGCATACAGATGGAATGTGCATGTCTTCTGGGAGTCCGCCCAGATGGCATGCTCAGGCATCCGCTGGTGTCATGCCATTGACACGCTTCTGCATCCAGCATGGCCAGCGGCTGTTCTGCCAATAGCACTTTTGCTTACAGCAACATGCGGTCAGCCAGGACCTAGAGCGAGAACACGGCCTTCTACGCTGCAGGCTGGCGGCGGCGGGGCGCGCCTGCAGCTGGCCGGCCGCACCGCCCTGCGCGGCCGCGTGCTCGGCGGCCAGCGCGTCGCGCGCGGAGGCGCTGTCCGCGACGGCGGCGTTCAGGCGCGTCAGCTCCGCGCGCTGGCGGCCCATGCGCCGGTCCAGCTCGCGCACCTCGCGCCCCACATGCTCCAGCCTGCGCGCGGGGCTCCACCGCTTGCCCACCCTATCACCCTACCCTATCACTCACATGCTCCAGCCTGCGCGCACGGCTCCAACCCCCGCCCTCAGCACAACTGTGCGCTCACCAGTTGTTCTGCACGCGTTGTGCCTCACACGCTTCAGCTCACGCGTGCGGCTCGACAGCTCACCCGCAGCATGGCTTTTGTGTCCAACAGTCAGTTTGCAAGCTCCGAGCATGCGTGTGCGCACTGCTGGTCCAGCCGTGCGGCACGCTGGCGCAACACGGCGCGCGTGGAGGCCAGCCGCGTCAGGCCCTCGCTGCTGGCCGCGCCGGCCTGCCCCGCGCCAGTTCTACCTTGTACGATTAGTGCTGGACCATGTCGGCTGTGTTCATACTTTACGTGCATGGCTCAGGTGCGCAATTGCTGACCGATGCTGTACCTCGCCGGAGTCAAGCAAATGCAGGCACTCGCTGTCAGCATGTCGCAAGACAGCATTCCAAGCACCTTCAAGGACTCTGGGACCTCGTAGCCACGAGCCACACAGCACACAACGCCTCGTGTGCATACAGGGGCCCGCGCCTGCGCCAGCCCGACCAGCTCGGCCTGCCGCGCTGCCCAGCGGCGTTGCAGCGCGCGCCCCTCCGCCTGCTTGGCCGCCACCTCGCGCGCCAGGTTGGCCGCTGTTGCCTCCAGCGGACCTGCCCAGGCACAGAGCATGCGCCGAGTGTGGTCCACCGACATCGTCCTGAGCGCTTGTGCCGTGTCCACTCACACTCTGTGTCCATGGAGCTGCGCGTCTCATAAACCCATACACTAATATCATGCATCCCTGCAGTGCAGGGCGCTGCCACCATCATGTGTCCTTCCATCAACACACGCCCGGACACCTTCAGTATGCATACCTCTATTGGTATATGTCATGATGGTGAGCATTATGATCACGCTAGAGTATGGGATGCAGCCGCACCAACGCCCTCGCCAGGCGCAGCCACAGATGCTGCCTTGGCCAGGCGGCGGTTGATGGTGTCAACCTCGCGCGCCTTGCGCTCCAGCTCGTCTGCCCGCCGCCGCGACAGCACCTCGCCCTGCAGCGCGCCGCCGCTCTGAGCCTAAGATGTTTGGTTGCCAGGGACCTGCAACCTGCGAACATTGTGTTGCGGATGCATATTTTGGCGCCAGAGGTTGCGTCGGTTTGGGAGATCAGCATGTGCAGCTGTAAGCAATCCATACACTATATATATGTCATGCAAGCTCGAGCACAGCTGTGCCCCAATGCCCTGTCAGCAGGGACATGGCGGGCAGCCATTTGGCCCCGGCTCACAGCGTGCACTTCAATTTTGAACGTGCATTCAAGTCTCCGTGTCGCATGCGCACGCATAGAGTTAAGTCCTTGTGAGTGCGCCAGAATGAATGAATTACAACCGTGTGTCGGCCAAACCTGGCCCCTTACGGCCAGAGCTAAGTCGGGTGAGATTCACAGGCATAGGCAAAACGTTGCGCGCCTGCGCCAGCTCCTCCTCTTGCGCGCGCGCGCGCGCGGCCAGCGCCTCTGACCCGGAACGCAGCCGCGCGCTCTGCGCGTCCGCCGTCAACGAATCTACCTGCGCGCCAGCACAACAGGGCGTCTCAGCGTCCGCCCAGGAAGTATGCAGGCCTGTGATGCGGCACTGACACGCCCCCTTCACAAGCTCAGCTTGCAGCCAGCTGCCAGGGTGCCGCATGCCCCTGTACGCACCTTGCCGCATTTCCAGGCAAGCGGGCTATGCATTTCAATTTAACGTGCATCTTTGGCACCGGGAGGAGGGAAGGACCTCCTTGGCTCAGCACTGTTGCTGCATCTGCGACGGCTGCAGGTTTCCTTGCTCCAGGGCAAGGGGGCAAGCATAGTGTTGCACCCTGACCATGTCCAGCAACACAGGAACTACAAGGCCAGCACCTGGACGCCTTGCAATTACGCATACCCTAACAGCCAGTGTCACGAACGCTGCACCTCCATCTGCGCGAGCGCATGCTGCAGCTGCTCGGCCGCGGCCTCGCGCTCGCGCGCGGCCGCGCGGTGCCGCGCGGCCTCGGCCGCGGCCCGCTGCGCGCCCTTGCCGGCCATGGCCGCCTCGGCCAGGCGCCCCAGCGCAGCGGCCTCCTCTGCCTGCGCGACAAGTAGGAGCCCGCGTGTCGCTACACAGCTCATGGGACAGGCTGTTGGTGGTCAAACTAGGTGCCATGAACACAGCCTGGGCTAGGGGGGTGCCAGGGCGGCCACACACGCAGTGCCAGCACTGCTCAGTCCTGCCTTGCATGGAAGTGGCTGGCACCTGGATGTCCTGCGCGGTGGCGGCGGCCGCCCGCTCTGCGGCGACCAGCATGTCGTCCAGGCGGCGCGTGTTGGCCTGCTCCTCCGCCAGGCTGGCCTCTGTGGCAGCCAGCGACGCCGCCAGGCGGCGCAGCGTCTCCTGCGCGAAGCGCGAGCTCGTTGTCTTTGACATGCACTGCACCATGGGCAGGCGCAAGTGCCGGCAACTGACCTCTTTCCCGCCTGTCGCTGGTCCCTCTGCAACTATCACAATAAATCCTTGTCATAGAGACACAACTCCGCCTTTCTGGCACGCGGACAACTTCGATAAAGTTGCCATGAACGGTGTCCGAGGAGGGCCGGCCGTGTGTGCCTGGCAGCATCCGTCACTTTCAAAACCTGCGTGCGGTGCTCCAGAGGGTCGCGCCTGCAGCCCGGCCTGCTTGTCGCGCAGCGCGCCGGCGGCCGCGGCCACCATGGCGCCCTCGGCCTCCAGCCGGCGCAGCACGGCGGCCGCCGCCTCGCGGCGCGCGGCCGTGGCGGCCGCATCGCGCCGGAATGCGGCCGCCTCCGCCGCCAGGCTGCGCTGCTGCTCGCCCGCCTCGGCCAGCGCCTCCTCGACGAGCTGCACGTAGTATGCTCTGTCGTTTGGGTGCGTCCATGGGGGAGCAGTGGTGACGCACAATGTGTATGCATCACGTCTGTGATGAGCAGCGCGCTGCTGCTCGTCACACTGCATGGCCCGCCTTTACCAGCTGCAGTGCTGCAGCGGGTGAGCGGGAGCAACAGCTGAGTGGGAGCTTGACACCTGCTGCTGCAGAACTTGCCTTGCATGCCTTCAAAGCGCCTGCTTGAGCTGTGTTACGGCCTGAAGCGGCTGACAAGCATGTGCGAGCAGCTGACACCACTGGGCATTGAAGGCAGGGCCTTGCGCGCCTTGAGAGCCTCGTCGCGCCGCTGCAATGCGAGCAGGCTGCCGCGCCACTGCGCGCCGCGCGCGCGCCGCTCATAGTGCACCGCCTCGGCCTCCGCGGCCGTGGCCGCCAGCAGCTCACGCGCGGCGCGCGTCTCGCGCCTCTGCTCGTCCAGGCGCGCCGCGGACAGGTCCCGCGCGGCCCTGGCAGCGGTAGCTGTCACTTAGGTTGCGTCCTGTGCAGCGTTTGGACAGCAAGGGCCGCGGGCTCAGCACTATGCATACCCGGGCTTGCTGTAACGTCCATCCGTGCTGCGTTGACTTTGTAGCGCCCAAACATGCACTCTATTCAGACCGCAAAGTTGGACCAAATCCAGGATGGAAGAAGCACCGCCCTGGTATTTCATTTGCCGGCCGCCTGCCAACCAGCGCGGCAATGCAGCCGCCTTATTATGCACTGTCGCGCACGACACCTCACCTGCCACGCTGCGATGTCGTCTTCGAGTCTAGCAGTAGACTTATACACACGCATCACCCCGAGCTCTGGAGAGTCCCAGGTGCGCGCCGTGCGGCGCGCACGCGGCCGTGCAGGCCCTCGAGCAGCGCGTCCTTGGCCGCCTGCGCCTTCTCCGTGCCCGCCGCGATGCCCTCTGCCACGTAGGTCGCCCTGCAGGCAGCCTCGCACATCATGTGCCGCCGCTCAACAAATTCAACCATACAGCACACACAAGTATGACAGCAGCCCTGCATGTTCTAGCACCACGCGGGGCGCGCGCCGCCGCGTGACGGCGATGTCGCTCTGCATGCGCGTGTTGCGCGCCTCCACCTGGCGCAGCGTGGCCGCCAGCGCGTCCAGCTCCGCCTCTGCCGCCTCCGCCTGCGGCAGCCGGCGGCGCTGTGCTTTCGCTCACGGCGGACACTCCTTCAGCACTGGTCACACTGCTGTTGTGTGCTGTGTGCTCGATAGAGCAACATTGCGGAGAAACAGAGCGCCTGGACCCTCTGTGCAAGTGGAAGAGGCCCAGCACTTGTTCACAACAGAAGAAGTGATCATGCGAGTTAAAGGTCAGGATCAAAGTAAAGGGCAAGAGAGTCGCCAGGCGAGCGCCTTCTGCTCGTCGGCGGCCGCGGTGGCGGCCTCCGCGACGCCGGCCCGGCGCAGCTCGGCCGCGCGCGCCTCCGCGCCGGCGCGCTCTTCTGCCAGCGCGGCCGCGCGCGCGCCGGCCGCGGCCAGCGCGCGCTGCAGCCGCGCCAGCTGCTGCTGGAAGCCGTACAGCTCGACGCCGACCGCTTCGCGCCGCGCTCCCGCGTCCTGCGTCGCTCGGAAATAGCGTCAGTGATACGCCTTATTACGTGTTGCCATATGCGCGTTCTGGCAGCGCTCTTGGGCTGGCCAGGCGCAGGCGCGCACGATGAGCGCCTTGCGCTTCTCGCGCAGCTCGGCCTCCAGGCGCAGCTTGGCCGCTCCCAGCTGCGTGCCCAGCGCGTCTTGTGCGCGCCGCAGCAGCGGGTCGCCCGGGGCCAGGCCCCCTTTGGTAGGGTTTGGAGGCTGCAGGCGCGCGCTCGCGAGCTCCACAGGCGCGTCCGTGCTGCGCCCGCCCGCCCCCGCAGCGGCCCACGTACCCGCTTGCGTGTGGCTCTGGTCAAAGCCCGCCGTGGCGGAGCTGGGGTGTGAGCACATCTCGGCCGCGTCGCGGTCAGGCGCTGCCAAGGTGTCTGCCGCTCGTTCGCCGTGCTCGAGCGCCGCCGTAGCAGGGTGTAAGTGTGAGCTGCTCCCGCCTGACGGCGACGCCTGCGTAGGGGCGTCCCGCCCTCCCTGACCCTCTGCGTCGTCCATGGCGGGACGCAGGAGGCTGCTGACTGCCCGGCGTGCTGGCGTACAGCTGTCACGAGCTGCGCAAACGCACAAAGAGGGTTTCAGCCGGTTATGCGCTTTGTTTTTGGCAGGACATGGACAAAATAAGAGTAGGGAGGTGGAAAGCTCCCTGAATAGACTGTAAGAAAGGTCATGTCCGGGGTCAAGGTGCCCAAGCCGGAACCGCCAGTGGTCGCACCTGAAGGCACATCCTTCTTCAGAGCCGTTAACTTTGAGCGATATGCGGTGCGGACACCCCGCGTAAGGAGCCAATGCCACATGCGTTGCTAATTCACTTTGGCAGTTGTCTCAACAGGGACTGTGTTGCGCAGAGGCCAACGCCCGTGATGCGCGTGATTTCCTACGTGGGCACAACCTTCTTTGTTGGCTTCATCGGGCTCATGTACTACCAGAAGCAAGCAGGGGCAGCTGACCGCCGCTGAGGCACCTGCTATGGATGAGCAGAAGGCGCAGCAGGCCAGCGCGACCGCAGCTGATGCAGTGCAGGAGACGCTCGCACTCAATGCCTCCACCCGCCAGAGCGTGCGCAGCCCAAGCCCTTGTAGCTACATAGCCTCCTTCTCTGTGTGCCAGCGTTCTGGGCTGGTCTTAAAAGCCATAAGCACTGCATACTTGCATCACTGTGTGAACTCGAATGTAGGTGCGCGCACTGACCAAAAGCTTGCCTGGTGCTGACGTGTGTTGGGCTCCTGACTGCACCCACCGCCGGCTGCTTGCCATCCACTGGCATAAGTCTGCTGGGGGAGGCCTACCGCTGCAGCATGCGCGCTTGATTGTACATTATATTGCTCTCTCTATTGCTCAACCACACTACTGATAGACTGAAGGCGCTGCCACAGGCGATGGTCTTCCTTGGACGTCACACGTGGCAGGACAGCACTATGTGCCGCAGTCGCACGCCCTCTTGTCTGAGCATGCACGCCTTTGCTGGGGGCGCGCAGGTCGGGGCGGCGCGCCGGGACGGCCTGGCGCTGCTGGAAGCGCTGGCGGCCGGCGGCGCGCCCGCCGCCATGGCGCGCCGCGCGACTGCTGCAGTCGCCGCCGCGCGCCGCTCTGCGGCCGCGGCCGACGCGGCGCTGGCTCGAGCGGGGGTCGCGGCAGCCACGGCGGCGGGCGGCGCGCCGGCGGCTCTGCATGCGGCTGCGGTCCCTGCCGACGCTGCGGCGCTGCACCAGCAGGTCGGCAGACACAGTTGTCAGACAGTGACAAGATTGTTCAACCTTGCTCCCCGGGGGGTTGTGCATGCAGCCCGCTGCGGTAGTGCGCGCGTCCGCGCTGAGGGCGCCTGCTCACGCGCTGGTGGGCGTGTGCCTGCCATGCTGGGCAGCCTCCCGCAGCCGTGGGCATACCCCGCCAGCTCTGGCTTGTTTGGCTTGGAAAATGAGAAATTATCAACCAGCATGCTGCGTCTCACGCAGCCTGATGTGCGCATTGCAGGAGCAGGCGGCGCGCCAGGCGGGCGCGGCCGCGGCCGCTGCCGATGCCCTGACCGCGTTCGACGCGGGCGTGGCGCCGCTCTGGGCGCGGCTGGACCCCTGGCGGGATTGTGTGCCGCCCTGCCGCCGCCCGCCAGATCAGGCGCCCGCGCCCGACGCCAGCCTGCTGGAAGCCCTAGTGGCCAGGGTTTCCGCAGCGACGGGCCTCAGCGTCACGCTCGCGCGCGGCATGGGCGGCAGCGGTGGCGGGCAGCCGACCGGCGGCGGCGCTGCTCCTGCTCAGCGTGCCCCGTGCGTCCCCACTGCTGGGCGCCGAGTGCTAGTGTGGCCACTAGGCTCGGTGGCCTACTGGCCACCGAGCAGAGCAGCAGCAGGGTCAGCAGTGGGGAGCCTGTATGCGGCGGCACTGCGCTGCATGTGCCATGCGCCTCGCTGAGGCGGCGTCAGCTTTTGGCGCGCCATCAGTCAGCCCCGCTTCCCTGCACACACCTCCCGGCTGCCAATGCATGCCACCCCCTTGTTACATTTGCGACGTAGCTCACGCGCTTCGACGCGCCGTCAGTGCGCCTGGCGCAGCACGCAGCCGGCCGCCTCGCGCGAGACAGAGTGCCTGACAGCTCCGGTGAGGGTTAGGGAGCGAAACCTGACTCCGACCCGCCTGGCCTGGCGCCGTGCAGGTGCGCGCCGCGCGAGGCAACGGATCTGCGCCTGGCCGTGCCCGACGTGCTGACGGCGGTGGTGGCGCTTGCGGGCGCGGGCGCTGCCGCCGCGCTGCGCGTGGCGGTCTTCTCGGCCGAGGAGGCGCCGGCCGGCGGCGGCGGCCGTGACGCCTGGGGCGCCTCTGAGGCGCCGGTCTTCAGGCGCGCGCCCCGCAGCGCCCGCGTTGTGCCTGAAGCGCATGACCCAGGAGTCTGGCACCCTACCCTATAAACCAGCTTGTTGAACCTTACCCTATCACCCATGCGTGTTGTATCCTACCCTATATCAAGTGTGTGGGCAGAAGCCGCGCAGTGCGCTGCTGCTCCGGTGCCTGATAAGTGCACCATCTTCACAGCCCTCGTCGGTCACTCGCGTGGGCAGTCTGTAGATGTAAGATACTGGGCATGCGCCTGCTGAACAGGCGGCTGTCGGACATGGCCACACGCGCGCTGGCGCACTTTGCAGCGCGCGCGGAGCGCGCCGCTGCATTGGGCGGCGGTGCCGGCAGCCTGGAGCTGAGCGGGCGCGCGCGCGCTGCGGCCGCTGTCGCGCTGGAGGACTTGCTGCTGTGGTTGGCGTCGTACAGGTGTGGCCTGACAGCGCTTCTCAGCTGCATATTAGTGGGGGTGTCAGTGGACTCAGGGTGTGTGGAGAGGGCATGCCGCTGGCATCAGGGGATGTTGATTGAGCAAGACGTAGACCTGGAAAAAGTCGGCCTGAGACCATTCACTCTCTTGTTGGCCTGACTAATGTCTAGGTAAAGATGCAGTGCGTGGGGAGGCGTGTGGGTGACAGCCTTGGCTCGATGCATGTGTCTGCCCTGTTTGGTGTTTGTTATGGTGCGCTAAGATGTGCCTGGCACCCACATAATCAGTGCAATATGCAGACGTGCGCGCAGTGGGGCCGCTCGCTGGCCATGGACGCAGCGGCGCAGGCTGCTGTAGCCGCTGCTGGCGCGCGCACCAAGTACTGTCACTCACCGCGAGGGCTATGCGGCAGACATCTGCAAGGCTCTGCTGAACGTGGAGGTCCTGCGCGCGGCAGGGACCTGTTCGAGCGGCCATGCGCGCGGACGGGCCAGCTGCTCGCCATGGACGCATCCGCGCAGGCGCTGCTGCCGCCGCTGGCGCGCCCGTTCCGCCACGTGCGCCGCGCGCGCCTGCTGGCCGCCGCGCGCGCGCCGCGCGCCCTGCCCGCGTACCACCTGCAGGCCGCGCCAGCGGGCGCCGTGTGAGGGGCGGCCCTGCGCAGCGACTGACAGGCCGTCGGGTCTTGCTGCAACAGGAGGGCTGCAGGCTGATGCAGGCTGCCTTCAAATTGGGCGGCCATACCCTTCACCGCACCCAGCAATGAGCAGACCATCATGTGCTGTTGTTCCTTTAACATTTGTTGTTTTACTTTGTGGCAGCGGACGTAGACGCACTTCCACGAGGCAAAGGGGCTGACTGCGAGTAAGCAGACATGCCACATGGCATCTGTCCACACTCACTGATAAGCCAATCGTGTACTACCATGTCTGTCGAGCAAGTGCGATGCATCGCACTGGAAGAGTCCAGACACAGTCTGACAAAAGAAAGCACCCGTGCATTCAAAGACGCTCAGTGCGCAAGACTGGTAGCATGCAAGGCGCCCAGAACGTGTGCATCCCTCAACGTGCCGGACCTGCTGCTCCAAGCGGCCGTACCGTGGCCGGCACGGCACAGCCCCAGACACAGCCGATATCAGACTCAGATCAGGGAACCCAACATGCAAGCAGCCACCAGGTCTGGCCAATGCTCTGCCGAGTCCACGGCCTCCACTGGCACGCAGACGCGTCGCCGATGGCTTGCGCGCTGGCCTGCTGCAGACGTGCGGCACACCCGGCGCTGTGCTGTATCGACCACCCCTATGCGAGCCCAGCGCAGGCCGGCCTGTGTCACGGCGCGGCCTCGATGGAGGAGCAGCCGCCGCGCTTGACGACGACGTCCACCGTGTCGAAGGCCTCTGTGACAAACGAGTGCGCCTGGCCGACGACGAGCACGCTGGCCTGTGGCAGGCCCCGCAGCACGGCCGCCACGCGCGCGCAGCCCTCGCCGTCCAGCTGCTGCAGCACCTGCGGCACGCGCCGCGCTGGTCGCCAGGGTGGGAGCCGGCGCCGAGCTGTGCGCGGTGTGCGCCAGTGTGGCAGCCCATGACATAACCCCAATCCTAGCCTCGTGCACCCGCCAGGCGCATGCGATGCCTGAGATATCCTGCACTACTTTAGAATGAGGCGCGCCTCGTCGAGCACGATGAGGTTGCAGCGCAGGCGCCCGCGCGCCGCGACCAGCTCCGAGAAGCCGAGCGCGAGCGCGAGCGCGACGCGCCGGCGCTCGCCGCCGCTGAGCTGGCGCAGGCTGCGCTCCACGGGCGCGACCGCGTCCGCGCCCGGCGCCCCGCCCGCCGCCGGCTGCACCCACACCGACTTGGTGATGCGCTCGATGGCCTCGCCGCCGCCGCCGCGGCCGCCGGCGGCGGGCGCGCGGTGCGCGGACAGCGACAGCGCGAAGCCGGTGCTGAGCTGCGCAAGGAAGCGCCCCGCGCGCGCCTGCAGGTCGCCCAGCACGCCCTCCAGCGCAAAGCTCTGCACGCCGGTGCGCCCGAACGCGGCGTCCAGCTCGGCCAGGCAGGCGGCGGCGGCCGAGGCCCTGGCTAGGGCCTTAGCCGCCGCCGCGCCCGCCGCCGCCTCCTCCCCGGCCAGCACGTCCAGGCGGGCCGCCTCGCCCGCGTGCGGGTCGGGCGCGGCCGCGGCGGCGGCCGCACGCTGGCGCAGCAGCGCCGCGCGGCCGGCGCCGTTGGCCGCGGCTCCCGCCGCGCGCAGCGCCTCCTGCACCTCCCAGTCCACCTCCTCGTCGTCCAGCAGCGCCTCCTCCGCCACCTCGCCTTGGGGCGATGGGTCGGCGAACCCTAAACCTAAACCTAAACCTAACCCATCCGCCACTCCCTCGACCGCGCCTGCCGCAGGAGCGGGCGCTGCGGCGCCCGCTCCAACCGGCCCGTCCTCGGCGCTGAAATCCAGGCGCTGGAGCAGGGCGCGCGCGTGGGCCACGGCGCCGCGCGCGGACGCGACCAGCGCGGCATGCTGCACCCAGGCGCGCAGGCGCTGGTCGTCCGCCGCGCGCCTGGCGGCGTCTGCAGCGGCGGCGGCAGCGGCCGCGCGCCGCTCCGCCGCGCGCACGTCCTCTGCGCGCGCGCGCTCTGCCGCCTGCAGCTCCGCGCCGCGCTGCTCCGCGGCCTGCAGCCGCGCCTGTCGCAGGAGCGCTGCGTTGGGCAGGCCTGCTGTACCGTTACAATATGCCCGTCCACCTTCAGCCCAGGCACGCCGACCCTGCAATCACAATGTGACGGGCCACAGCTCAAAACACAGCCGACGCCTGGCGAACTCATGCTCGGGTGCCAAATCAAGCTGCGATGTGGAACCAGCACAAGGCGTGCTCGCATACAGACTGCAGGATGGCACTGCATGCAGGATGGCCCCTGGTGCGGGGGTAGACGCTCGGGCTGAGACACTGCAGAAAACAAAAGAGCTGCAGAGCTAAGTGCTAACAGAGCTAGGGATTACAAGCAGGTTAAGCAGCACGTTATCGAGCGGTGCTAGCACCGTTTGAACTGACAGCGCTGTGCCACTTGTGCAGCACACAGCTAACCAAAGCCCAAGGCGCAGCCAACCCCACCTGCAGGGCAGCCACGCGCTGCTCGGCGCGCGCGTCTGCGTCGGCGGCGGCGGCCTCCGCCGTGGCCAGGCGCGCCAGGCCGGCCGCGAACGCGTCCGCGCCCACCGGCTGCAGGCAGCGGTCGCACACGGCGCCCGCGCTGGCCGCACCGCCCAGCCCCGCGTACTCCGCGCGCTGCGCGCGCGCGGCAGCGAGCGTGCCGCGCGCCGCGCCGAGCGCCATGCGCTCCGCCATGAGCTGCGCCGTCGCCGCGGCCGCCTCGGCGCGCGCATTCTGGATGAGCGCGTCGGCGCGCCCCGCGTCAGCGCCGCCCGCCGCCGCCGCCGCACCATCCTGCACTGCGTCCGGCGGTTCTGACGGCCACGGGGCAGCAGGCCCTAGCGCACGCCCGGCGCCCCCCGCCAGCGGGTCCGTGGCAAGTTGACCAATGCTCATAGGCGCGTTTGTCGCCCCGTGCATTTCGCCCACGTACTCGCTCCGTAGCGCGCGCTGCCCGGGGTGATCTCGGGCATGCGGTGAGCCTGTGGCGGGCGCGGCTGCATCGGCGCCGCGCGCGGCCAGCCAGCGCTCCAGACCCGCGCAGCCGCGCGCCGCGGCCGCGGCCGCGCTGCGCACCTGGGCGCCTGCGTCGGCCAGCTGCCGCTGCGCCTCGTCCGCGCCGGCCGCGCGGGCGGCCCCCCACTCGGCGCCACGCGCTGCCGCGGCCGCCGCCTGCACGCGAGCCGCCTGAGAGCCTCCTCTCCAAGGTGACGGTCCGTAAAACTAAGATGAGGCTAGGAGCCATGGCGCCCCAGGTGCCTGGGCCAGTTTCGCCGAGCAACGCGCGCTGCCGTGTGTGCTCGGCTGCCCCGCGGTTGGTCGCGGCCGCTTCCGCGCATAACAGGCCATGCGTTGTGAAAGTAAACAGGTACAACCCCTTCGCATGGCGCTGCTCTGCGAGGCATGCGGCACGGGCGCCCACCTGCGCGGCCAGCTTGGCCGCCAGCTCGCCGTGCACGGCCGCCTCGCGCTCGGCGGCGGCGGCCGCGGCGCGCGCCGCGCGCGCGCGCTCGCCGGCCACGCCCTTGGCGGCCTCCCACACGTCCAGGTCCACCACGCGGCCCAGCTCCTGGCGGGCGGGCGTGCTTGCAGGCTTTTGTGTAGGTTTTTGCAGCTGCGCAGGGTCTTTCAGCTGAGCCCCTGGCGGCCTCCCACACGTCCGGGTCCATGACGCGGCCCAGCTCCTGGCCGGCGCGCATGCTTGCAGGGCCTTGGGGTTTTAGCGTGATGTTGCAGCTCAGCCTTCGACAGCCTCCCACAAGCTCAAACATGCAGCCCAGATCCTAGGGGCACAGATCAAGGTGTGGACAGTAGGGCGGAGGATGGTCAACAGCATGACCGAAGAGCATTGCCGCCCTAGCACAGCACCTGGTGTCTAGCACAGCAACTGCCAGGCAGCTCGGCGTGCGCGCAGGCACCTCCTTGAACTTGCGGTCATCCGCCTCCAGCAGCCCGCTGATGTCTGCCTGGCCGTGGAAGGCCACCCGCGCGAGCAGGCTGGCCGCCAGCAGCCGCTCAATGGCCGCCTGAGGCGGATGCAGCTGTGGTTCACATTACTAGCATGGCGGTTCTATGCCTTGGACTGCTGGCAGCATGGCAGCCCAGGCGGTGCAAACTTACAGCGTGGCTTAGTGACGCATACTGCAGCATTCGAGGTGGGACTGGTCCCACATGTCATGCAAGGAAGCAACAAACACCAGACTTCACATGAGTGACGCCACGCAGCACCTGAGGTTCTTCGTCTTCAGCATCAGGCTAACATGCATCCCGTTCTTACAAGTACGGACGAGGGCAGCGACCACTGCACCCACACTTCTTGCAAGCATGTGAAACGTCGGGTACCCTCAGCGCTGCGCCCAGGCAGGCCACCTGCGTGAGCCGCGCGTCCGCGCCGGTGCGGTCCTCGCCGTCCACCTCCAGCGTCAGCCGCGCGAGCGCCTTCCGGCGCGTGACGCGCTCCACGGCGAAGCGCGCGCCGCCGACGGTGCCCTCCACGCGCGCGCGCGCGGAGCGCGCTGCGTCGTTGACCACGTCCGCGGCTGTCAGGCTGCGGCCGCCGGCGCCCTCCACGCGCGCGTCCGAGCGGCCCTGGCGGCCCCATCGCGCGTCTCACCAGCGGGAGCAGATGCATGCTCACCTAACACTGCATGCGCACAGCAAAAGCCTATAGTGGGGATGACAGGCAAGCTCGTGATGAAATTGCTTGTGCATAACGCTTGTGCCAGGGCAGCGCAGGGTTCATGCTCGCGACTTCCACAGCATTAATATCCACGTGTTTTAAACGCTGCCAAGCTGCAGTGCATGCAAACTTTGACAGGAAGCTTTGAGCAGGTCACCGACGTGTTTTGCAGCAGGGTTGCCATGTTAACATATGCCCACTGTGCTCGCAAGCAGAATCAGCATGAGAGCTCGTGAGCGTTATTTTGCAGAGAGAGGCACCGTGAGCGCCCAGAGCGGCGCCATGACCAGCGCGCTCTTGCCGGCGCCGTTGGAGTCGGCGCCCGCGTCGTCCTCGTTGCAGCCGCTGACCACGCGCACGCCGCGCGCGCCCAACCGATACCGCACCCTATCCCTGAAGGGCCCATAGCCCTCCAGCTCCAGGTAGTCCAGCTCCACGTCGGCCGCCTCATGCCGCAGCGCGGCGCCCTGCCCTGCCACCTGACCCCGGCATGCAGCAGGTCAGGCGCGTCCGCGCGCCTTTCAGCCTGCCCAGTAGCGCAAGCTGGGCTGCAGGCGACATATTTCAGAGTGCGGGCGCTGCTTGGACACGTCACTGCATTCGCTCCCAACTTTCTCCCAACAGAGCGTGGTGGTACGCGTTGATGCCCGCCACATCAGTGGTGCCGAGCAGCCAGCCCAGCAACAGTTGGGCAAGTCCTCCTTCAATGCGCACCCTATACTAACACCCCACCCTACTCCAGTGTCATTGAATGGGCGCAACCTCCTGCAGGATCTGGGCGCCCAGTGCGGCGGCCTCGGGCGCCATGCGCGCGCGGTCCGCGTAGAGCGCGAACAGCGCCGGCGCGCTCGCGTCCTCCGCAGCCGGCAGGCGCGGCGCGGCGGCCGGCGGCGGCAGCACCACCTCCACGTCCATGCCTGGCGCCAGGGGCACAGTCAGGGGACTGCGCGCCAGAAAGGGCCGCGCAGACCGCCTAGCATGGGATACAGTACGGGATAAGCCGACACGTGTACGCATGGTGCAGCCCAACACCAGCCGCCAGGAAGAGTGAGAGCTGCATAGACCAACGCTGAAGCCAAGTCCAATTACCTCAGCCTGTTAAAAATTGGTGTGACATGGACCGTACATGTTGTGACCGCGGCTAAGGCAGCCCACCCACTCGGTGGTTGGCTGCCTTCATGACTGAGGGCGGTCGGCAGCAAGCAGGGTCTGCCAGGGTGGACACGCAAGCGGGCGCACCCCGGCTCCTCAGGCCTGCCACCAGCTCTGTGGCAGGCTCAGCCAGCTCTGGCAGGGTCCAGCGTACCCTGCCGCAAGGCTCGACTCCGTGATAACAGCAAAACATGCTGTGCGGAGGGTGAGGCGGCTTGCATATATGCCCCATAACTTCAGCAATGTGTTTGCATGACCTGCAGGTGAACCAAAAGAACAGGCAAACATATCTTGCAGGCTGCAATTTACTACACTCACTCTGAGCGACAAGGACACGCAAACACGCTGCAGAATGAATGAGGAAGTGTGTGCGTGCGGGGTGGGGACAGTGCCAGCGCGAGCGCCGAGTCCATCCAAGCCAGCCAGGCTCCCAGCCCTTCAGCGCCAAAGCCGCGTCAGTGCCATGCACCTGTCGCCCGCGCGGAGGTTGGCCGGCAGCGCGGGAGCGGCCGACGCGAGATTGAAGTGGCGCGCGCCCAGGTCCAGCGGGATGCGGCCCTGCTCGCGCCACGCCGCGTCCAGCACCAGCAGCGCCTTCTGCTGGCCGGCCTCGCTGCGCGACACTGCGCCGGCCGCACACCCCTTGCCTTGTACAGACGCTGTGCCAGCCTGACGGCTTCGTCGCACGGTCGCGTGAGACCAGAAGCACGCTATGTGTATACTGCACAGCCTTCTGTCCAACCCAGCTGGCCTTGTCAAGAGGTGCAACTGCGTGTTGCGACCTGCGAGGTGTCTGTGCCGCATGTTCAGAGCAAGATGTGACAAGTAGTAGCGTATCATGGCCAGGGGCCATGCGACATGCAGGCTAGACACTTACTTTCGGTACATGGTGCAGGTCATCAGGGGGCACTCGGAGATGCCCGGGTCAGCCTGCCAGGGCCGGCCTGTCCGCCGCAGCGCCGGCAAACAGAAGCCGGCCCCCGGCCGGCACCTTCGTAGGGGCTGCCGACGTACTGCACGCGCGTGGCGCCCACCACATGCGGCTTGTGATAGTGGCCCAGGTACGTCGGGACGCCCCCCGGGAACACGTCTGGGGGCAGCCCCTCGCGCGCCTGGAACGTCTCGTTCACAAACGCGCCCAGCTGCCGCACGGGACCAGCAGTGTCAGCATTGGCACAGCCGGACTAATGCACTGCAAGCACTGGCATATTTACTTATTTGCACTTGTGGGTGGGGTGGCGCTGGCACCCCTAAGTGCCTCTGCACGAACACTATGCAGTAGATCTTCTTGCACAGGTGCGTGGTGTGTGAGGGCTGCGGCAAGCTGACATGCATGTTGGCTGACGATCACTGTAGGCAGCAGGCGCTCCACACCTCACTCCATGCATGAGTGATACCCAAGGACTTGTACATGATGCACCTGCAACACTGTGGTCTGGCCTCCTGCATGCCAGACGCCCTCAGCCACCAACCCCACACTACCCCGTTGGGCCCTGACCGGAGGTCGCACCACATCTGCGTGCCCGAACACGGCGTTGACGGGCCCGCAGGCGCGCAGGCAGGCCTCCAGGTCCGCCGCGTCGCGCCGGAAGGGCAGCCCCAGCGCGTCCAGGAACAGCGTGGGTCGATCAAAGATGTGCACGGCCGGGCACGCCTCCGCGATCGGCGTCAGGCCGTGCTCCAAGCCGCTCAGCGTGACCTACGGGTCTTGAACTGTCTTAAGTCATATGGTGCATAGTACAAATTGGGTGGAGAGCTTGCGAGAGCAGCATCGTGAGCTTATGCGGCCTGCAACATGTCAGACTATGCCCGCAGTAGCAGGCAGGTATGTGCCACTAGTGGCCTGCCCTACAGCGAGTACTGAAAAAGGTCCATGTTCAGCACGCAGTGTGCTCAGACGCTGGCATCTTGCGCGTGTTTTGAAGTCTGAAACGGGCAGTGACGATCAGCGCACGGGCAATGCTAGGCAGTGGGGAAGGGAGGGGTGCCGCACCTGGTCGTGGTTGCCAACGAGCATCAGCGTCGGCTGCGTCCACTCCCGGAATTGCTCCAGCACCGAGTTCAGGGCCACGACCGGCAGCGCGCCGCGCGCGTGCCAGAAGTCGCCTGGCACGCCCGCGACAGTGGGCCTGTCGCCTCTGGGCGAGTCAAGGCCATGTGCATGCAGGGCAAGCTGGTGCAGACGCTGCAGAGTTGAGTGATGCGTGGACGCCGTGGCACACACTTTGGCGTCCAAGGCGTCCAGCATACATGCATGCGTGACCGCCAAGCACGCCAGCACGTCAGAGAATTGCAGCTCTGGACATGGCTGTGCTTGCATGGGCGGGATGAATGCAGCCCGCACCAAGGAAAATGACTCCGGCGTCTTGTGCGGCCGCTTCCTCGCGCACTTGCTGCAGCACTTGGCAGCACGTCTCCAAAGTCCTCAGGCTCACGTGCAGGTCGGAAAACACCAGCCTGCAACGCAAGGACGTTCTGCGGCCAGGTCGCACTCCAGTAGCGCCAGCAAGAGAGCGCGTGGTTATTTAATAATGCGATGCTGCAATAAACAAGGCATAGCTTGTATGCACAGATACAGCAACCCGCCACTTGCGTCACTGCGCGGCCCGACATCCTTTGCCAGCGAAGTGGCCGTCCTAGGACCGTGTGACAAGTAGCACCGGACTGCAACGGTTTTTTTTGGGCCACACCAGCGCTTGACGGCGCGCCAGTCTGTTGCAGATGTCCGCGGCACGCCGCAGTGTAAGTCGGGAGCCTGCTTAGGCCCAGGTACCTCCAGCTTGGCCGCATCTTGTCCTGTGGCATCGTGCAAGACACCGGACTCCTTCGCCCTCCTCTTCCTTGGCGCACGTGCAGAGCGCACAGGCTGCGTGGTCGTCGCTGCAGTGCCTTCTTCAACTTCAGAGGCTCTGACGAGCTCGCTCCCGGCGCTGCTAACCGCGTGGCAATTGGTGCACCGCACGAACCGCGGTGATTGGAGCCTGAACGCCCGCAGGCTCAGCAGCGGAGGCAGCAGCGGGTGCAGAGTGAGCATCCGCAAGCGTGCCAGGGCGCAGATGTGCTGCATATGCAGACTTGGGGCAGGGCGCTTTGCGGCCTGTGACTGTGAGTGAACTTGCACGTCAAGTGCAAGACACAGCCAAGACACATTGCCTCCGAGATTGTGAGTATGTTTAATCATACTGCAAAATACATCTGTGCATGCACTCTTGTAGCATGCACTCTTCAGGCACTGTGAACTCGCACTTGGCGTGTAACGTTATTTATTCATCTGCCAGCGCTTGTGAACTAACAAGTTGAATGCCTGAGCTTCAGTGGCTGTAACATATTGTCTTGCATCGCTTACAGGCAGAACATATGGTTTGCAACCCTGATGAACGGCATCCCTGCCAGCAACAAGCACATAGAATACCTAGCAATGCTAAGCTCGCATCCGCCATCTCCACTCTCAACATTCAACAAGCCGAAGCACTGTATGACACATGTACCACTTCTTGTACTGTCCACACCTCCTGTGTCAAGCGGAGTCCAGGGTATGCTACTATGCCCCACAGCAAGAAGGGGCAGGGGGTCTGCCTACTGCGCAGGCCCCCCATCTCACTCGCAGTTCTATTGCGTCTGAACGCTCGCCGCCAGGCCCTCACTTGATACAGCTGCCATACCAGACATCAAAGAATATGCAGCAGCTCAGCGCGATCTCTATACTGCAGGGGCAGTGCTGGAGCAGCACCATCTTGTCAGCAGCCACCCTATGCAGCGGCCCTATGATACATACCCTGTGCTGGTGCACCCCAAGGCCAGCACAAAGTCAGGGATGGTTGCACAACACAGCCGCAGCGCCCGCACGACATGCGCCAGTGAAGAGAACATTGGCGGCCAGCAGCCCCGCTGCTGCTGCCATGCCTGCCCCGCCAGCCGCCCGGACGAGCGCGCATCACAGGCCACTCAAACATCCGTTTGTACGCTGCCTACCAACTTAATCTGTATCGTACGCTGGTCGCCCTGACAACCCACACATGCTACAGCAACAGATCGTCCAGGTCAGCTCCCCGTGTTTGCCATAGCGTGACATCTCTGGCTGCCACCTGTGTCTGGGTTGGCAGCGCCTCCATTTGGATTGCCAGCGTGTGTGCTGGACATGGCCATCCAAGCCAGCGCAGCCTCCCAGGAGGAGGTCCAGGGTGGCATGGCTGCCCTGGGCCGCCCGCGGCCAGCTCCGCGACGCCTGAACCTGAAGACTCAGCAAAAGCAGCGCGGCCGGCCTCAGGTCTGGATCACGGGGACCTCCCGGTTGAAGATCCAGGAGAACGCCGTGTCCACGGTGGCCTTGGACTTCAGGATGCGGTCGTTGCGGTCGGTGAGCTTGCGGAACTTGACGAGCAGGCCGCAGACGTCCTCCTGCGCCTTCTGCGCCTCCGGCGTCAGGCCGGTGCGCTCCCGGATGCTCCAGTGGCGCATCAGGAACTCCATGATGTCCATGTAGTCCTGCGCGCCGCCGGCCGCGCGGCAGGGTCAGCAGACGAGCATGCCGAGCATACACAAGAGCATGTAGGCACTTCACAAGCATGTAGGCACTTCACAATCATCGCCAAAGTGCAGATCAGGACACACCGCTTCCCTAATCTGAACCTCAACTGCAAAGATGACTTCAGCCATGCGCCCCTGCCGGCATCCCATGCTTTGAAAAGGCAGGGCAGCCCGGCAACGCACGTGGCTGGTGTATGTGCCGGTCATCTGCGCTACGGACGAGAAGTCCTTGAACAGCGAGCGGCCGGTGCGGCCCTGGTGCTCCAGGTCGTCCATGAGGTGCGCGGGCATCACAATCTGCTTGCGCATCATGTCCGCGAACGCGGTCATAGTGCCGCTCGGGTCCCTGCGGCGCGAGCCGGACGGACGTAAGTGTAATGCGGATAGTGCGCAAGCGCCGCCTCGTGCCATCCTGCCGTCACATGCAAAATAGCATGACTCTGCATGTAATGTGCACATCTTGAGCACGCCGCTTTAGCATCCTCTTGCAAGAACAGGGTTTGGACGCATGCAGCTGCAGCATACACGCAATAGTGCGCAGCGCACCGCTCGAAGAGTGCGTCCACGATCTTAATGTACGCCTTCTCATGCCGCGCCTCGTCGCCCGCAATTGCCGCGCAGATCTTCCCCAGCACCTTGTCGCCGTGCTGCGCTGCGTGCGCCGCCGTGTTCCCGTGGCTCACCTGTAACCCACCAGTAGGCCTGCCTCAGATCTTCCCAATACACCATGCCGAAAAGGTCTACAACAGTACCTGGACCTGGACCAGGCAGTATCTTCACACTCAAAGATTGTACGCGAAGCGTGTGCAGCAGTCGCTGAGACTTGCACAGTAACATGCCACGGCATGCGTGCTTGCATGCATTGATAGCATCAGTTGCAAGACTGCGACGCACCTTGGTGGCACGCTCCTGGAAGGAGGTGTAAATGAAGCCCAGGTACGGGTTGTTCTCGGTTTTGGGGTCCATGCCGGACCCAATCAGCCGCTGGATGGTGTACTCGATGGCCTGCATGATGGGAATCCATGTCAGACCTGGCAGATACAGGTTTCCAGGACTGAGCGCCACGCACGATATGTCAGCAAGCACCGACATACACACCCTACGCCTCACCAGCAAAGCTGTTCATGCCAAACACACTTAGGTTCACTTAGTTTCATCAGAAATGACAGGGCCTGCATGAACCTGCCCCAACAAAACCGGCTCCCGAGTCTGCAGAAGCCACGCCTGTTACAAGACCGCAGGTGCGCGCAGTAGGCGCGCCTTCATGTTGACACGCCCCGTAAGGTAGCAGTACTTGTTCATGAGGTCGCCGTGCCGGTTCTCCTCGGCCGTCCACTGCCGGTTCCACCTGCGCCGGCGCACCGGGCTCACCCCTCCTCACAAAGGAACGCCCCTTCTGCGCACCACTCTTGTGCACGCACCAGACTTCATCAGAGCCCGCACGTACCACCTCTCACACACAGTCTCCTCACTGGCGGTCAGCACTCCAGCCGTCGCAGGCCCCCCACAACAGACCGCGAAAGTGCAGCCCAGCCCCCTGAATAATAGATAAAGTGGCTATGCGCACACCCGAAACGAAGCCCTGCTGCACAAGCGCACAGCGCCAGCAGCCTCTGAGGAGAGCTCGGCAGGGTACCGGCCGCCACCGCACCTGCCCCAGGCCGTCTGCGCAGCGCCGGTCTGGTCGCGCACGCCGTCCAGCGTGTTGAGCATTGCCATGTACGTTGGCAGCGCCTCCTCCGTGATCATGTCGCCCACCAGCACCACCAGGTAGTCATCCGGCAGCGACGCCGCCCGCTTCTGCAGCTCCGCCACCTGAGCACGGCATGCCAATACCTCACCCTCCACCCAATTGGCCGCCCCTCATCGACCTGCAGCTCTGTGGCATTTGTGGCACATGCGCGGGCCTGCAGCACTCCTTGCGCTCCCTGTCAAGTCCAGCACTTGGCAGCAGGCAGGGCGGCGCGCCTCGTCTACAAAGTCCGGTGACGACGAGTCTGGCAGAAAGTCTGTGGGCTGCCAGCAGTCCTTGACATCCTTCAGGATTGGCAGCACTGTCCGCTCCACGTGGCTCTCCATCGAGTTGATCACGTCCAGCCGCTGCTCAGAGATGCTGTGCAGCACCTGCCCCACAAACGTGGCTGTTTGCAACAGCACACACCAGCAGACACCAGCAGGACGAAGTCTACGTTTGAAGCTATGCTCTACAGTACCCAAGCTGCGCCACTGCTCACGTGCTTATTACACGCGCACCTGGCCGTTAATGATGATAGGCCCCTGGCCCATCACCCCGTCCGGCTTGCTCTGCTTGCTCGACTTGCTCGGTGGCGCCTCCACAGCTGCGATGGCGCGCGGCGCGACTGCCAGAGACCGCGCGGCCCGAGCATGAGGCTGCCGCGACACCAGTGCGCCTGGGCAGGCGCTGTGCGGCGCCAGCGAGCCCGCCATCCTCATCTGCTGCACACACGTCGTCGGGCTCGTGCTTGCGCAGACTCCCATACCAGCGAAGTGACTCGAAGGAGTCGCACACGGCGACGGCGTGCCAAGCGCAGACGCACAGTGCACATGTGCCGAACACAAGCACAAGCGCCAACGCACCGCGTGTAGCGGCAGGCAACCTCTGATGACTGCTCGCTCCCGCAAACCTGCCTGCGCAGCAGCGCAGGAGTGAAAACGCCACACTCGCTGGCAGCCGCACACTCGTCGAGGAAGCTGTAGCACGCCAGCAAACAGCGCCCTGTCTGCAAGCGTGCATGCGCCCAGCGCCAAGCGCCTCTGACAAGTCAGCCAGTGGGGGACCTGTGTGACACAGGTTCCCCATGCAGCACCTAGCCCGCCCTCCAGCCAGCCTGTGCCTGAGTCAATCACTTGGCAAGAACGTGAGCAGTGTGGCAGCTGCCACCCACGGTTAGTGCACCTCCCGAGAAGGAGGAACGACAGCCAGCACGATCGAGTAGCTGCAGCACGGCTACACCTTTGCTTCACGCGTGACAAGCACCGACCTCCCTTGCACCAGTTGGCACTCCGCCTCTGCATAGGCTGCACGCAGCCAGGAGCTCAACAGCAAGCCTGGCACCAGCAACCAGGTCGCACCTGGGTGTGTCTGCGTCCGCTTCTCCTGCACCCTCTTCCGCAATCTCTCCTGCGCTCCTCTGTCTCCGCTTGCCGCTCCACCGAATGGACCGATGGACGGCCTTTCCTTCTCGAGGGTTTAATAGCCCTAGCAGCTACCTGATTGGCTAGACAAGACACCAGTGCAACAGTTACATCAGAAACAACATCAGATCGTTCCTGCGCTCCATGGCACGACGCTCTCTCAGGGGTCGCACTGCACATGAGCTAGAGTTTCCTTGGCACTTCATGCATTGCAACCTTCATATATTGGCTCAGCAGACCAACATGTTCACGTGCAAGTTGCAGCAAGTTCATGTGTCAGACCCCGCATGCGCTGGCATTCAACATTTCCGTTCTGGAACCCCCCTAGAAGAGCTGCGGAGTGATTCAAGCCAATGAAACACATGCAGGCAGGCAGTCGCCTCAGCACGTCACGCAGCATCAGCAGGAGCGGCCCAAGCTGCGCTCTAGCTGCTGCGCGCCGCCAGCAGCTCACTCGCCTTGGCAGACACCAGGTCCCAGGCCGCATCCACGTGGCGCGCCTGCACCGCCGCGCGTCCTCGTGCTCGTGTCATGCGGCACTGAGGCGCGATTTCAAAACTAAGCTTTGCGTACCAGGTCCACACGGTCAGGCACCCCACGCCAGGCTCGCCCGCACCCGCGCCGAGCCCGCCGCGCGCACCTGCGTTTGCGCGCCGCTGACGGCGAAGCGCAGCGTGTACGCGCCGCCCAGGTCGGTGTGCGACAGGAACGCGCGCCCCGTGCAGTTCACCGACTCCAGCAGCGCCGCATTCTCGTCGCGCGAGGCGCCCTGCACGGCGGACAGCAACCTCGCCTGCATGCTCCAAAGGCAAAGCAAAGATGAAGGCTTCTCTTGGATAGACAGAGGGGAGAGAGCATGCACGGAGGGGAGTCTGCTTCCTCGATGGCGCACGGTGATAGAGATGACCCCCACGCCACCAGCGAGGCTAATTGAGGCATTTCTACCATGCCCTTCGTCAAGAGAACCGTGTCGCTGTGGGAAAGCAACCCCTCCGGTTTGACCCCTCTGCACCCATGGGCTCTGTTGATATGGGGCGAACGACTGTGCAGTCTGTACAGGCTCGCCCCTGTGCAGCCTGCTATGGCACGAGAGGTTTCAACCAAGGGCGGGCGCCGCGCCTTGAGCCGGAAGCACACGAGCGCGAAGCGCGGCGGCGCGGCCAGCTCGAAGCGGCTGTCGGCGCGCATGCGGCCCTCCACCACGGCCGCCAGCGCCAGGTGGTGGCGCAGGTAGGCCTGCAGGCCGGCGCGGCCGTACGTGCGCAGCACGAACCACAGCTTGAGCGCGCGGAAGCGCCGCCCCAGCGGCACCTGCCAGTCCTGCGCGCCGGCGCGGCAGCACTACTGAGACCCTAAACCCTGCAGCGCGCCAGCCAAACTTTAACAAAGCGCCCAGCAGCCAGCCGGGTGATAACCAGGCAGCCCCAAGCGCACGTCGGTGCAGGCACGCGCACGCAGCGCGGCCAGCCCCGGCGGGGCCCTCGGCGCCCGGTGGTGCGTGCGCGTGGTGGGGCGCGTGGTGGGCGCATGGTGGGGCGCATGGTGGGCGCGTGGTGGGGCGCATGGTGGGCCGCACGCGCCTTGTAGTCCAGCGCGTTGCCCTTGGCGCGCAGGAAGTGCGGCGTCAGCGACAGCGCCGCCTTCAGCGGCTCCGCGTCGCGCACCCACATGCAGCTGCAGTCAAAGTTCACGAGCAGCCACCTGCGCGCGGGAGTGCACCTTGGTTGCCCCAGAGAGGGAAGGAGAGTGCGGGAGCAATGTGAAACAGATTGGAGGCAACCATGGACATTGACTGCCAGCTTGCGGTAAACAGTCAGGCTGTGCCCCTGGTGATCAACAGGGCATGCCCTCAGAGCGCCTACACGCATGCACACCCTGCAGGCCAGGCGCTGCCTCGCAGGCGGATGTGCAACAGCAGGCAGTGCTTTGCACACGAATGCAGTGAGAGAATGCAGAGGCGCGCTGGACTGCAGCTGGCGCGTGCCAGAGCGCGCGCACTTGTGGCAGTTGGTGTCGAACGAGTCCGCCAGCTCCAGGCCGTCCAGGCCGGCGCGCTGCTCGGGCAGCAGCGCGGCCACGCCCGCATAGGCGGCGTCCACGTGCATCCTGCGCGATGCGCCGAGAAGGGCTCGCGTCAGTGCGCCAACTTGCGCATCTCTCGTCACGACGTGGCTGGCCGCCGCGCATCTCGCTTCAGGATACGCGAGCTCGCTCCTGCACCACGTGGTGTGTCTCGTCCTTTTCACACAATACGGCACGCTCCGTCCGCTGTGGCCAGCAGTGCAAGTCTGCAGGACCCGCGCCCGCGCCGCTAGTGTTCCCAAGAGCGGGGCGCGCGCCACATGCCGTGCCGCGCCGCCAGCTCGCCCAGCGGCCGCAGCGGGTCGACCGCGCAGGAGGACGTCGTGCCGAACGTGGCCACCAGGTAGAACGGGATGAGCCCGGCCGCGACATCCGATTCCACGGCGGCCTCCAGGTCAGCCGGGTCCAGCGCCCAGTCGCGGCCGGCGCGCGCGGGCAGCAGGCGCACGTGCGGCGTGCCCGACACCATGCACGCCTTCTGCATGCAGCTGTGCGTCTGCGCGGGCGCGCCGCGCCGTGAGCGCGGCGGCTGCGACGGGCGCCGCGCTTCCCGGCTCAACGGGGCACAAGCCATCCCACTCTCTGCGCACACAACCACGCAATGATGCTCCAGCCCTCTCTCATGCGGCTGTGGCGCCAGCACTGCCGGCGCAGGACGTCCTGGGCGGGCTGGCAGGCAGTGCCCCGGTGGCCAGAGCGCGCGCCCGGCAAAGCCCGCATACAGGCGCAAACCGGCGCGCCGGCCGGCCGGCCGGGCTCACCGCCCCGCGCTCGCCGCCCGTGACGCGCGATATTCGTGTCCCACCAGACGGTAGACTTCTGATGCAGGGTTCAGGGGTAGGGTTTAGGGCAGCGTGCGCCTGGTCGGACGCGTAGGCGACCAGGCGCAGCGCGTCCGCGGCGGGCCGGCCGGCCAGCGCGCGCGCTCGCGCCGCCAGCAGCGCCACCAGGTTGGCCTCGCTCGCCGTGCCCTGGATCACGCCGCCGCCGCGCCCGCGCGCGCCGCCCGGCCCGACCGCCAGGAAGGCGGGTGGCAGGCCCAGCAGCTTGCCGAGCCAGTCCAGGACGATCTGCGGCGCGGCGCGCCGGCCGGTCAGGCGCCCTGCGCATGTCCCTGCGCCGCGGCCGCGACCGCGCAGGCCGTGTGGGCGGGAGTGACGGCCGTACCCGCGCATGGTAAGCTTTGGCCTGCGCTGGCAGGGCGACCAGGCCATGGTACATGCAGAAGAGTCCCATGGGCGTATGCATGGCTGCATGCAGATGGTGCAGCATGGGAAGCAAAGGTGGAGTGCTGCTTAGTGCGCCACCGCACCCAGCCCCTTGTTGCAGACTGCGTGCCCAGAGCAGTGACCCAAAAGTGGCAAAGCGGGCTCACGGCGCGAGCCGGGATGCAAACCGCACAGTTTCCAGCTCCGTCGACGCGGGCGACGTGATCCAGCTGAAGCCGATCGTGTTCAGCGCGCCTGCAGCGCTGCATGGCTCGCCCACGTGTGGTGCAGCCCATGCGGCCAGCGCATGCAGGGCAGTGACATGGATCGCACACATGCGATGCAGCCCATGCGGTCAGCACATGCAGCACAGCGCGGGGGCGCAGAGGGTGCGAGGCTGGGCGCGCACTGCAGAGCATCTCTCCCAGGAGGCCGGGCGGGCTGGAGTTTGCGGAGAAGTACGCAAAGAAGCTGGGCGACTGCCAGTGCGTAATGCCTGCCGCCAGCACGAGCCCGGGTCGTCAAGCTCGGCAGCGGTGTGACCCGAGAGCCTCGCTGCTTGAAGGCAGGCGCTGGAGGCAAGAAGCGCGGGAGCGGCAGGACGCCCGCCACCAAGCACGCTGAGGCAGGGACACAGCGCACCGGGCATTATCTTGCTCTCCACGTCGCTCAGGATGTCGTCAAAGCTCTCGCCCTCCTGCGGCGCCGCGTCCGGCAGGAGCGGGCGCAGGTAGCCAGGCTCTACCTCTGAGCGCACTGGCCGCGTATGCACAGTCTCGTAATAGTCGCATATCATATCGATCATATCCTTGCCCCGTCGCCGGAACTGCGTACACACGTGTGTCGTAAGGAGCCATTAGCAGGTGCGCGGTGCAGGCTAGAGCTGTGCTGTATTGACTGCACTGCTTGACCCGCTTTACAGCTTGTGCGTGAACCAGTTGCTGTGGCAGCTTAGCTATCTGCAGCACATATGTGGATGGATTTTTCGTAGACGCATGGAAGTAGATGCAGGGCGCGCCTCTTCGATTGTCATCGGGTGCAGGAAGTCTGGCACAGGACCATCGCCTGAGCTGGCGTCAACTCCATGTGGAGCAATGCCAGGCGGCAGGCAAGCATCGGCGCTGCAAGCGCCGTTGGCATGGGCCGCCATACAGGGCACTGCTTAGACGCGCGGACACACCACAGTGTCTTCCAGGCGTTGCGTAGCTCGCAGGCCTTGTGAGTCAATGTTCGCGCCTATGTGTGCCAGGGTGTGTTGCGACCCTCACCCCGAACGGCTGCTCGAGAGCAGGAGGGAGGTGGACGTAGCAGACTGGCTGAGTGTTCGCTTGATTCTGCAAGCCCGCCACAAACATGCAGAGTGTTGGGAGGGCGCTGGCGCGGGACGCGCGTCGGAGCAGTCGCTCGGTGCGCGCTTTTTCGTGAATTGCTCTGGCGCTGCTGCTTGCAGACTGCTCTTGTCAGTGGATGTTCGTCTTGTTATAGCCCTTGCAGCAGCCAGAGAGTGAAACAACCAGGCGGCGGCGGCAGCATGCGCAATGGTCATTTCTTCAAGCGACCAAACGCGCGCAGGCGCTGGCGCAGCTGCAGGCCACGCGCGGCTATGCCGTCAAGGAGGTCCGCTTCGGCGTGGACTGCCGCTCCGCGGTGCTGGCCGGCGTGGACAAGCTGGCCGACGCGGTGCAAGTGACGCTGGGGCCCAAGGTGCAAGCTTGGCCTGGACGCATCTACTTGCAAGATGTTATCAAGAATACGCTCGTTCCTGTTGCAGAGCAATAACACAGGCACGCTCAGCGTGCTAGTGACGCTGTTGTGGTTGCTGCGCTTCATGTTACAAAACACTTTTGCGCCTTCTCAGTCCGTACGCTGTTAACGCTGAGTGCAAGACGACCACTTCTTGTCCTTTGCTGCTGCCCGGCAGCCACCGGCGGACGCGCGTGCGCAGGGCCGCAACGTGGTCATCGAGCAGGCGTACGGCGGCCCCAAGATCACCAAGGACGGCGTGACGGTGGCCAAGGCCATCGAGTTCAAGGACCACTTCCAGAACGTCGGCGCGGCGCTGGTCAAGCAGGTCGCGTCAGCGACCAACGATGTGGCCGGCGACGGTGCGAGCCCGGCGGCCCTGTCGCGGGAGCGTGGGCTTCTATGCAAGCTGCATCAGGCACTAAAACGCACTGTGTTGCTCCTGGCGATACATGTTTGTTGCTCATGCATTACTGCTGAGAGCGCTGCACGTGACAAACGCGTCTGCCTAGATTTGCTTCGAGCTCTGTGTAAAAATTGTGTGCTCTGTGTGAAGTTTGCTGTGCTGTATGTGCAGGCATGCATGTGAGCTTCACTGATGCAAGCACTCCCCACTGTAGGCACAGCCAATCAAAACCATCGTCAGCGCGCCTCGGGCCACCGAGTGTCTCACCGCCGCCCGCGCGCGGCAGGCACGACGACCGCGACGGTGCTGACGCGCGCGATCCTGGGCGAGGGCTGCAAGTCGGTCGCGGCCGGCATGAACCCCATGGACCTGCGGCGCGGCATCAACCTGGCGGTGGAGCACGTGGTCGACGACCTGAAGCGCCGCGCCAAGATGATTTCCACCACCGGCGAGATCGCACAGGCGCGCCTGCAGGGTGGTCGCAGGAGGCGTGGGAAGTGCAGGCGGCGAGCGGCAGCTGCATGTGACGCACCGCCGGAGCAACGGCGGCAGTCCTTGCAGTCGTCTCTGTCAGGCTGGGCAAGGCGTTATGCATGTGGTTGCAGTGGTCTCTGAGGGGCAAGGTGTCGCTGAGGGGCGAGAGGCGGCTGCGTGTGGCGCATGAGCGGCAAGACAGGCCAGGGCTTGTTTGGACGGAGGGCGTGCCAGCTTGCCACAACAAGCTGGCTGCGTGCTGCATGTGCAAGCCGTGGCCGCGGTCGTGACCGGCGTGGCGGCGCGGCCGCGCAGGTGGGCACCATCAGCGCGAACGGCGAGACTGAAATTGGCGAGCTGATCGCGCGCGCCATGGAGCGCGTGGGCAAGGAGGGCGTCATCACCGTTGCCGACGGCAAGACGCTCGAGAACGAGCTCGAGGCGCGCCCCGGCCGCTGGCCACGCCAGCTCCTGCCGCGGAGCATGCTCAGTCAGCACACAAGCATAGAAAGTTGTCAGCGTCGGACCCACTCGCGGCGTGCACGAGAAGCACATGAGTACCAGGCATATAGGGCAAGGCGTGCATGCAGCTGGGCTGCGAGTGTGCGCGCGCGCTGGACAGCGCGCCGGCGGGCGCAGGAGGGAGGGAGGGCGGGCGGCCGCGCCAAGCCCTGGGCGCGCGCGCAGGTCGTGGAGGGCATGAGATCCGACTGCGGCTACATCTCGCCCCACTTTGAATCTGACTTATACACCATTGCAGGTCGAGCTGGATGGCCGGCGCTGAGCCATACTGGGCGCGCGCGCAGGTCGTGGAGGGCATGAAGTTTGACCGCGGCTACATCTCGCCCTACTTTGTGACCGACCCGAAGACCATGAAGGCCGAGCTGGACGACCCCTTCATTCTCATCGCCGAGAAGAAGATATCCTCGTGCGGCGCCCGCCCCCGCCCCCTCCTGCTGATCGCATGTGCGGGCGGGTTGTCATGCGAGTGTCTAGCTTGTGACTTTCTGCATGCATTAATTGCGCGGCCAAACCTGTCTGGATAGTGTCCTGAAGCATACAGGCTGTTTGGAACCCTGAGTGCATCGGATGTTGGGAACTTGAGCGCAAAGGTAGTAGGAGTTTGAGCGCAGGAGCTTCGGGCTGACTGCGTTGCCGAATATGCCTGATCGGAGCCAGGAGCGGGCGCGCAGGCTGGGCCCGCTGCTGCCCATCCTGGAGGCGGTGATCAAGACGCAGCGGCCGCTGCTGATCATTGCGGAGGACGTGGAGAGCGAGGCGCTCGCGACGCTGATCGTGAACAAGCTGCGCGGCGGCGTCAAGCTGGCCGCCGTTAAGGCGCCCGGCTTCGGCGACAACCGCAAATCCAACCTGCAGGACATCGCCACGCTCACCGGCGGCACGGTGCGCGCGGCCATGTGGCGGGGAGCGGAGGACGGGTTGCCTGCACCATGCAGGAGAGCGGTGAGCTTTTTGGGAGCGGCGCCTGGGTGGGCTGCTGGGCGCCTCGACCTGGGTTAGGTCTTGCACTGAAACGCACTGAACAGCAGCGGGGTCAAACAGCTGCATGCCCAGTTTGGGCATGCAGTCGGTTGCTGCGAACGTCAACGCGGATGCTTTGCAGCTAGGAGCTACAGGTGTGAGGCTGCCCAGGGCGGCGGCCGACCTGTCGGGGGTCTGGCTGGCCGGCGGCCGGGCTGCGCCGACGCGCGCGCGCGCATGCGCAGGTGGTGAGCGAGGACGCGGGCCTGGCGCTGGACAAGCTGGACATCAACGCGCTGGGCCGCGCCAAGAAGGTGACCATCAGCAAGGACGACACGATCGTGCTGGACGGCGCGGGCGAGAAGGCCGCGATCGCGGAGCGCTGCGACCAGCTGCGCGAGTCCATCGACGCGAGCCAGTCCGACTACGACCGCGAGAAGCTGCAGGCGCGCCGCCCGCGCGCCGCGCCCCTGTTTCAAGCTGTCTCAAGGTTGAGAACAGCTGCGCGAGCCCATCGACGCGAGCCAGTCCGACTACGACCGCGAGAAGCTGAGGCGCGGCGTGGCGCCGCGCGCCCCTGCCCCGGCTCTGGCCGGGACAGGGGTAGGGTAGGGTAGGTATATCGGCCCAGTTGCAGTCCGACTGCGACCGCGAGAAGCTGCAGGCGCGGCGCCGCGCGCCGCGCCCCCTCAGCTCTGGCCAGGGTAGGGCTATGGTAGGGCAGGGTAGGCATAGCAGCCTAGGCATAGCAGCCCTTTCGCAGCCCGACTACGACCGCGAGAAGCTGCGGGCGCGGCGCCGCGCCGCGCGCCTCTGTTTCAAGGGTGGGTTTGTCGAGCAGGCCCAGGCGATCCCCTGGGCGTGGGCCGCACGGTCTGCGCAGGCTTACCACGCGCGTGTGCCGCTGCAGAGTCGCTGCAGGGGCGCTCATGAGGTCTGCCAGCACTGGCACGCCTGTTGTGAGTGCGCTCAGCGCCCTGCGGCGCGCAGGAGCGCCTGGCGAAGCTCAGCGGCGGCGTGGCGGTGCTGAAGATTGGCGGCGGCAGCGAGGTGGAGGTCAACGAGAAGAAGGACCGCGTGACCGACGCGCTCAACGCCACCAAGGCGCGCCGCCGTGCATGCGCGCCAGGGCGCAGTGCCCTGTAGCCTCAGGTCTTTTTATGCTCTATGCAGGCAGAGAGTAGTGTCAAGCTGATAGTCCGCTGAGTAGCAGAACAGCCAACTGTGCGAGTGCTATGCGCACTGCGGCAGTGCGCTCCGCATGCAGCTGATGTATGACAAGAGGCTGTTTGATCTGAGGAATCCTGCTCTGGCCTGAGGCACTCTTAATGACGCGCCAGCAATGCCGTCAGTCGCCACTCTGTGACGTGTTTAATGAATGCGGGCGCGCATGCGCGGCCCTTCTTCGCCGCATGGCATCACAGTCCCGGCGCGCCTCTTGAGCCGCGTCCTCGCGGGCGGCAGGCGGCAGTGGAGGAGGGCATCGTGCCGGGCGGCGGCGTGGCGCTGCTGTACGCGAGCCGCGCGCTGGACGCCGTGCGCGATGGCCTGACCAGCTTTGACCAGCGCATCGGCGTGCGGATCGTGCAGTCCGCGCTCAAGGTGCCGCTCAAGACCATCGCCGACAACGCCGGTGCGCGCCCGCCTGCCCATTTGCCCGCAGCGGCGACGTGCTCCACCGCAGGCCCGTGAGATTTAATTCATGCGTGATGGCAGAGTAAGGTGTTGCTCGCCCAAGGTCCCGCTGCATTGCTGGCAATGCCGCTGCGCGCTTGCTCGCAGTCTGCAGCACGCTCTATAAAAACTCTTGCAGACTTTGGGGGTCTTACTTAAGGATGGGGTGTGTACGCAAGCAGCGCAGGCTGTTCCAGCGCTGAGCCCGGCCACGCGGTCTGCTCGTACGCGCCTTCCTAACCGTCGTGGCACGCGCGCCTGGGGCAGGCGTGGAGGGCGCGGTCATCGTAGGCAAGCTGCTGGAGAAGAGCGAGGAGGAGGCGCTGGGCGGGCGGCTGGGCTACAACGCGGCGACCGGCGAGTTCGAGGACCTGGTCAAGGCCGGCGTTATCGACCCGCTGAAGGTCTGCCCGCAAGGGCAATATGTGCAGACGCCGTGTAAAGATGCAGATGCAGTCATGCGGCTGCCGCAGGGCGATGCTTAATGGCAATATGAGTCAGAAGCATTCATCGCTTGTAGGTCATCATGGCTTGGCCGTAATACAAGCTCGCTGGGCATCTGGTGTGCTCACCCCAGCTATCTTGGTGCCCCCTGCTCGCTGTGGGTGCGGGCGGCGCGCGCGGCATGGCCTGCAGCGCATGCCAGCCTTGCGGCCAATGGCAGACGCGCTCAGCCGACGACATGCCACCGGAGTGCGAGCACGAGCCCGGGCTGCGCAGGTGGTCCGCACCGCGCTGCTGGACGCGTCGTCGGTGAGCAGCCTGATGATGACCAGCGAGGCCATCATCTGCGACGCGCCCGAGCCGGCCAAGGCGATGGGCCCGCCCGGCGGCGGCATGGGCGGCATGGGCGGCATGGGCGACATGTACTGAGCGCGCCGTGCTAGGGGTAGAGCATGGACAGGGTAGGCGCCGCGTCGCGCCAGGGGCATGGACACGGACTGAGCAGCGCGCGGCGTGCGGCGGGGCCCCGCGCGGTGGGTGAGCGGGCCGGCTGGTTGCTGAGCGCTGCCGGGCGGATGCGAGGGTTCGGGCAGATGCCAGGCTTGCTGCCAGCGCAGGAGCCGCCTGTGCCGCGGCGAGGCATCTTGGGGCAGCGGCCGGCCGCCCCGGCCGCTGGCGGACTGCAGATGGGTGCCCTGCCGCGGTTGGTAGTGGCGGCGCTGGTGACAGGCATGGCGACACTGCCAAGCAGGCATGCATGCTGAGGGCGAAGCCGCTCTGTGGGCTGCAAAGCCTGTTTATTAGGAGGCGACTGCGAGGCAGGCCTGACATCCGCCAGCCTGCAACAGGGCAGTGAGCTCGCGCCCAGCCTCTCGCCTGCGTCTCTCAACCCACAAACGCATGCTGCGATGTTGAGGCTAGTGGTCGCAGGGGTTTATGCATCAACAGTGTCTTAGGGTGGTTGAGCTCTGCAATGGGGGTCTGGTGGTGGGACGGGTCACTGGACGCTATATCTAGCCTGTGGGGGTTGGAGGCAGTGCTTGCAGCTCTGCTCAGCCTGCGGCTGCACCAGGGCAGCAACACGCGGTGCCTGGACATGCCGGCAGCGCGTTGCACAGGGCGTGCTGCGGCTGCTCGCCTGGTTTGCTGGCATCGGGATGGGGGCAGCTGGGGCGCTTTTGTTTTACTGCTAGAACTTGCGCAGGTTGCGCGTGTGTCTGCTTGCCGTGCCATTCTTTCAGAGTTTGCGCGGCCCCTGCGGGACTGTTGGGGTATCCTTGTGCGCGCTCGGGGTGCTGAAGTGGGCGTAGGGCATGCAAGGCGTGGGATGCTCTGCATGTGCTAGGCCGCTGCACAGCCACTGCTGGCGGCAGGGGTGGATGTGGAGAGGGTTGCGAGCTGGCCATGAAGTTGCTGCACAGTTGTAGACCCTGCCCGGATGCGCAAGGGTAGACTTATGGCTGCATGAACACACACAGCACGTCAACTTGTCACCTTGGCACGGGAACGGTTTCTCAGCATGACAGACGACGCAAGCCTGTCAGCGCGGCTTGATGGTCACGGTGAACTCACATGCGGGCGGCACAGCTGCCTCTGCGGTCACCGCTGCATCCACGCCCAGATGCGCCAGCGCTCCTCGCACCTGGACAGATTGCAAACATTCTTACGCCTGCCTGGCATGACTCAGCAAGTCAGGCCAAAGGCTCGCTGCTGGCTTTCAGCCAAGCGGCGGCTATCAGGCGGCAGCTACGTATCCGCGGACTTCAGCACTTGTATGTAAATAAAGGAGTCACCACAGCATTTGCGCAGTGCAAGCACCAGCGCGCAGGCCAGGTAACGTGTCGCGCTCTCGGGCACGCCGACGAATGACAGGAGCTCAGGAGCCGCAGAGACAGCCACGAGAGCCAGCCGGCGCCGCGCGCGCGCACCAGCGCGCAGGGCAGGACCAGGTAGTCGCGGGCCAGCTCGGACACGCCGGCGACCGGCGCCGGCGCGCCCGCGCCCGGCGCCGGCGGCGGGTCCACCGACAGCTTGGCCAGCCAGCGGAACGTGTTGTCCTTGAGCACAAAGGTGCCGCGGTGGTTGGTGCGCAGGTTGTCCACCTGCGCGCACCGCAGCCTGCCGGTTGACAGCCAGCGGAATGTGTTGTCCTTCAGCACGAAGGTGCCGCGGTGGTTGGTGCGCAGGTTGTCCACCTGCGCGCGCCGCAGCATGTCCTTCTATGCACTACCGTCAACTGGCTGACAGAATCCACACTGCGAGGTGCCTCACGCCGTTGCAAAGCGCTTTGATTATATATTGGAAGGACTGTGGCTTGAGACGCAGAGCAACGCGAGCAATCAGAGTCTGGAAGAAAAGCATGGATGCCACTTGGGCCGCTACTGCCTTCCACGCTCTGCAGTGCTGTCTGTGCGGTGCGGGTGCGGGGCGGGCCTGCTTGCGGAAGACCTCCATCCAGAACTCCTTGCACACAAACTTGATGACGTCCAGCGGCTCGCCCAGCCGCGCGCGGTTCGCCGTGTAGCGCTCGGCCAGCTGCCGCCCCGTCCGGAAGCCTGCTTGCACCAGCGCGGCAGGTAAGCTGCTTGCAGACTTTCTGCTACAGTCAAGCACACGCCTGCTTCTTGCGGCATACATGCTTTGTATATGGCTTACGCGACCCATACATGCACGCTGCACGAAGTGGTTTGCTCACCAAGCCACAGAGGCCGCCTGGCTTTTCTTACTGCTGCCTGCCAAGCTTAAGATAGCGCAATAGGCCTCTTTTTAGTACCCATCATAGCTCTGCCATGCCGGCCACGCAATGCTGGGCGCACCGATGGCATCAACTGCTGCAGCCGGCGGCACGCGACTCTGGCGGCCATATGCGCGCACCAGCTCCAGCGACAGCAGCTCCAAGCATGACTCGGAGCACTGCCGGCCCTTCACCAGAGACATATAGCGCGCTGTTCAATCGCGTTCACATGCGCATCCACTGGGTCGGTGCGCGCGTGGACCACCACGCCGCGTGAAAGAACTAAAGCAGCGTCCAGCACATTGCTGTGGCGCCACAACAGCAGCGCACACCGGAGCTTCAGGTGGGGCAATATAAAATGAACACCTTACGCCACCTGAGTATGTTGCACAACTCAAGCCTAATGCAATGCCTAGTGCTTCACTGTCCTTGGTGTGTGCTTGCCCAGGCCGTATGGCTGCACAGGCCGACAGGCAAGGTGCGCTGCTACGCAGTTGTATACGAGCACAGTTGATGGTCACTCAGCGGCTCTGAATGAGTCTCTCCGTGCGCAGCGCAAATTTACCCGCCAAACGGTTTAAGTGATCATTTGAAAATTTTGCAGACAGCTGGAGCAATGGGTAACTTGGCTTGCCGGCGCACGTTGCACGACGGCGACTCGGGTTATAGCGCACTTCAGTAAAAAGAGACGCACAGGCTTAGGAGTGCGCTTCCAAGGAAGCCAGCAAAGCTGGCACCTCGGCCTCTTGCCTTGGACAGCGGTCTGTAAGTCGCCTCTTGGTTTGCGCTTGCTGTGCCTCACTCTTGCTGTCCAGACATTCTGGAGCCAAGGAGACCGCGCTTGCCACCTTTCCTCATAAGGACGTGCGCCCCGCATACCTGCAGGATCCTTAGTTGCACCGTGCGCAATATCATCAAGGCTCTGCTACACAATGCGCAGGAAGATGGCTGGCACCCGCCTGTTGACCCTGTTGGTGCTGTTGATGGCCGCCGCCGCATACGGCCGCACATTCGGCCCCGCACCCGCGCCCGCACCGTCTTCATCAGGCACGGCTTTGTGCGTGAAGGGGTGTAAGGTAGCTGCTGTAAACAGCACTGGTGACAGTACATGGCACGCATAAACATGTCGAAGTGCAGCCGTGCACTTCAGCCTCATTGTGTCAGTGCCGCCATGGGGCGCTCCTAACAGTGCTGCCTGCCCGTCCGCCTGGTCTGCGTGCTCAGACCTGCAGCTGCATATGTGGCGCGGTTGTCCTACCTGTTTGCCTGCGCCACGCCTTGTTGACCTATACGGTGCGACGTCTGTGCATACGCCTGACGAGCACCGATGGGCTGCAGGTTGCATCAACCATTTGGCTGACCTCGCGCAGCACTGCAGCGTATTTGTCTCTAATGTGACGGTGCGCGTAAGCTGCCTGTGCACAACACTTCCGAGCTCTGAGACGAATAGCAGCTGACGGCCTGTGCGATCGACAGGCCCAAGCAGGTTCCATACCGACAGACCCCACCGCGGCCCAGGTGAACGCGCAGGTCGCCAGCCAGCAGACCAAGCCCAGCCCCGCGTACGCCCCCACGCAACCCTATCCTGCCGGAGCCTTTGCCTGGTTGCGCAATGTCTCAGCCTCTGAAGTGTATGCCTGGCTGCACAAGTGATCATGCCTGCGGCGGCGGCAGGTGCTGCCTGGCGCTGCGCGGCTTTGTCGGCCCCGCCTGCTACTGCGACCCGGTGACGCTGCAGGTCGTGTCCGGCCAGGGCCTGGGCCCCGGGGAGCTGCGCACGGTCATGCGCGCCGCCACGCAGGGCTGCGGGCTGAAGGGCGCGCTGGACGCCACCTGCTGAGCTGCCCTGCCGCGGGCGCGGGCAACACAGGATGGCCTGGGGCGCGTGCCTGCTGAGAGGTGCTGCGCTGCAACTAGCGGTGCTGAGCTGACATGCTGGGGCGAGCGCCTGACCGCCAAAGCGCGCTACTGCTGCTGAGCTGCTGTAGCTACTGTCTGTGGTGTGCAGGTTCCTTGTCTGTGTCTCAAGTGAGTGGGGTCAGAGCATTCATGCCACGACATGTCCACAGGAACACTGAAACAGCACCTTCGTCAGCACTAGATTCATGTCATGCTGTTGTCCGTGCAGTGCACGACCTCAGGTCACATCACGAGCCCACGCGATGAGCATAGGTGGAGAGCTGCATGGCGGTGACTGCCAGCGCATCCAAACTCCTTACACGCAGGCACTCGCTCTCACTCGTCAAGGCTTGCTGACCATCATGAGGAGGCCTGCGCTAACTAAATTGAGCCCACTCCTTCACAGCCACTCACTCCCGCCTCATGCCCGCCACTCAGCAGCGCGCCTGCACGGCCAGCGCGGCGCCCTCAGCCAGCGGCCGAGGCGCCCGCCGCCTCCCCAGCCAGGAAGGGGTGCACGAGGCAGCTGGCGGCGGTGGGCCGCCGGCGCCACTCCGGCGTCAGCATGGCCGCCAGCAGGCCCCAGCCGGCGCGGTCGCCCGCGTCCAGGAACGCGACCGCGGGCGCCCAGCGCTCGTCGGCCTCGCAGTACTCGCGCGCGGCCAGCACGTCCAGCTGGAACGTGCTCTCCAGCAGCCTGCGCCGCGCCGACCGCGCGCGCGTGGCTCTCGCCCGCGGCGCGCTCACAGACAGCAGACGCTCAGGAGCTCCCGACGCTGCAAAGGCAGCAGCAGGCGCGTCAGCAAGCATATCACGATGTGGTGCTGCGTACTAAATGCTGTGCAGAACGCTGTTCCACCACATGAGCTCTTCTGCAAGGGCATGAAGGGCAGAGGAGCGCAGAGTCGCACTGTGGCTGCCGGGCAGGCAGCTCAGCAGCCGCTACAGAACGTAGCTGTGGAAGCACCAAGGCAGCGGGGACACACCGCTGCAAGGACGGCCCGTCGATCGACCCCGGCTCGCAGAAGGGCACGAATGCGAGAAAGGCGAGCAGGAGGCCGGCCGCATAGATGTCGTCCGCGACGCCAAAGTTGCGCCGCTCGATCTCCGTGACGGCGCCACCTTGCCGCGCGCGGCTCCACAGGCTGTCCGCCAGCTGGCGCCTGCGGAGCCACACTTGCGATCTGCCTCCCCTCCATGACACCGTGTAAGCGAGCGGGGCCCCGCCTCTGCTGGATCTTGCAAGTGCGGTACTTTCCATGTCAATAGTCACTGAAGCCTGCCCACTCCTGTAGAGCTCAATGCTATATGAGGAAGGAGATATGTGTGCAAGCGCATGCAGCTGGTCATCACACTGCAGGGGTCTTGGAGTCTATGCTGTCAGTGTCTGGGGGCCCGCACAGAGGGTCCTGCACCGCAATGGCTCCGCGGTCCCATATATCCGCCAATGTAGCTCCCCCTGACACAGGGCAGTCAGCGTCAGTCAACCGCAAACTTGCAATGCGCACCGCATGCAGAATGTGTGAAGAAAGAGACAGGTGGACAGGCCGAGAGAGACAGGCGGACAGGCCGAGCAATCACTGGACATACCAGCGCGCACAGCACATGCTGCTGCTTGCATAGTGCTGCCCTGAATTGCAGTGAGAAACACACACTTGTGACACTATCCGCCAATGACTGGAAGATTGCAGGTCTCAGAGCAGAAATGCTGTGCAGCTTTGAGTCGTGCAGCATCAAATGCAATGAGGCGCGACAAGGAGACAGGCATTCGCACCAAAGAGCGCCTCGCTCGAGATGTCCACTGAGAACGCAAGGTCCCTCAGCCTGCGCACAGCTGCACAGGTGAGTGCAAAGGCCCCAGGCCACTGCCCTGTCCATGTGCCCAAAAGGCACCAAAGCTTATGCAACATGCGCGCACAGTTGCCATGGTTTGCGCTTCCTTGCAGAGTAATTTTGAGAGTAGCAGAACGAGGCTGTCCAGGCCCTTATGTGCTGGTGCCCCTGACACAACATGTGTGGTCAAAGCATGTAAGCCTGCCTGTCACTTCCATGGCAGTATATCATGTAACATCGCTCTTGCCTGCCTGTTTGACGCGAGCAATTCACCTCGGCGCTTTCTTTCACAGCATGGCTTGGTCACGTCTGGCCACTATTTCCTTCAGACATTCCAGCAGCACACGACATGGCGCACTAGTGGATCTAAGCAAGAGTTTACGCAATGCAGCAAAGTGGAGCGATCTACTGCGACCAGGCCAGCAGGGGAGTGCGCCTGGCCGTCATGCTCTCGGCGTTCTGCTCGTCCACGCGGTTGAGCAGCACCGACGTCGGCCCCAGCGCCTGGTGCAGGCGCTGCCGGCTGTGCATGAACGCCAGGCCCTGCCCAGGCATCCCCTCTGTCAGATGCTCCCATAGTGCAGCATTGCCACAACATGACATCCAGTATGTCATAATGCCTGAACAGCTTTCACGCCGCGCACAAAGTGTGACTCTTAGACAGAGCCAGGACCAGAGAGCAAATCTTATATGCGCGCCTGCATGACCTGGCGCATGATGCGCAGCACGAACGCGCGCCGCCGCGCCAGCGGCTTGTCGCGGTCCATGCGGTCAAAGAAGTTGCTGCTGCCGATGGCGTGCCCGGCCGCAGTGGCGGCCGCGGCCTCCTGCGCGTACGCTGCCGCGGTGGTCGTCCCGTCGTTGCGGAACACGAGCCACTGCCGCGCTTCAAGACATGTCAGAGCCATGCATGCTGGCACCTAAACAGGCCGAGTGACTGGAGGCTAATGCCAACTTTTCAGGCTGATCTCCTCACATGAGGATCGGCCTGTTCGCCCCTGCAGCACCCTGCGTGTTGGCATATTTGTGGTCCTGTGGTCATCGTGCAGCTCCTGGCATGCAACCTGACACCCTCGACCAGCAAGATCCACTGCTAGGCTACTGCTAGTGCAGTGCACGGCTTTGTGACATTGATCACATGCAGGCAGCACACAGGGCGGCGCGCCTGTTCGCCAGCCGCCGCGCCGCTCCTGGAAACAAAGCCGCCCAGCAGCTTGCACACATGCGGGCTCTCCTCGCGCACGCTGGGCGGCTGCGCGCGCACAGGCACAGTCTGGATGCGACCATTGCACTCCGCTGCATCGGGGCTGATCCTGATGCGCTCGTCAACCGCCTGACTGCCTGTTGCGCACCATGGTCGGCGTGCACTTAAGTGCACAAGAATTTGATGATAGCTGCTGGGCAACCTGTTGCATTTTTAGCACGCTGCGCGCACACCTGCAGGGAGGCGTGCGCGGCGAGCTCGTTGGCGGCCATGGCATCCACGGTGTCCGCCGCCGCCGCGCGCGGGTACGCCTGCAGCCCCAAGCTACACAGCGTCAACCCTCCTGCGATGATGGCTCGTGACCTTGAGGGTGGGGAGACAATTGCTGCGTTTGCCCTGCACAAGGGTCGCGCCCCATGTGACACATGCATCTCACATGGCTGCCCTGCACAATGACAGCCAGGTGAAAGCACAGGGGACTGGCGCGCATAGAACAGCAGAGCAGGGTCGAACAGAGCATGGAGACTGCATGATCAGCAGGCGGGGGTGCTCTGAGCAAGTCCGCACCTTCAGCACCACTCGGGTGCCTGAGAGCTTGCCGCGCTTCACGCGCCTGCGTCGCGGGCACGTTGTCACGTGCCAAGGACACTCCCGTCGAGCCATGCAGTCACGTGCCATACTCACTCCTGTCGAGCCATATGGTGGCACACTCACAGTGCGTGTGGGCCAGGTGTTCTGGCAACTACAGCTCTCCACTGGCTGTGCACAGCGCTGGTTGCGGTGGGGTGCGCAAGCGGTGGGAGGCACCCAGCGTAGAGGCGGGCAGAAACGCCACCCTCAGTCACATCCTGGCTGGCTCTCCGCTGCATCGCGCTCAAGTCCAGCCCAGCGCTCTGCTGAGCCGCTCCCGCGCTCGGCGCCACGCTTGCTATGTTCATAAAGCCCACTGCACCCAGCGTCCGCTCCAGCACAAAATCCTGCGTTGCAAAGTCTGCATGGTGGAGGGCCCTCCATATGTGGCTGCTAGGCAGGCCAGCGCAATACTGAAGGTAGCAGAGCAATGTCAAAGCCCACAAATCTGCGCGCCTCCGAGTCGAATACAATGATGCTTGCATGTACCATGCACTGGCCCCTACGTTGCAGGCAAAGGCTGGTCCTATGATGTTGCTTGAAAGATAACAACTGAGAGCGGGGTCTGCACAGCGCCCTTGCTTCTGGACAACAAGCCGGCCATGCGCTCCGCATAGCAGCAAAAGATGTGATCAACTTCAGCAGCGTTCAAGGGCGGCGGCCTACGTAGTATACATGGGCTCGCAAAATCCAGACTCCAGCCTCGCAACTTGTGAGATGCATCAAATGGGTTAAATACCCCGTCCCAAGTTTGAATCAGGGAGGACAGAAACGCCATGATCTGCGACATCAAGTCAGGAGGGGCGCCCCATAGCAGCGCCCGGCATCTCTCATCGTGCTGTTGAGTGCTCGCTGGCGGTGCCAGGCAGAGCGCAGGACTGTTAGGCACGCACGCGACAGTCATGCAGACCCCCAGGGCGCTCGATCAGGCCGCCGACTGCGCGCCAGCACTGGCCTGGGCCAGCAACGTGCTGGGCCTGGAGGTCAATGAGCTTGACCAGGTGGGCAGCGCTCAGCAAGCTCGCGGTCTGCACATAATTTGCTGTGCTTGCGCGGGCGCATCTGCCCCTCAGGCCCAATGCAGGCTAAGCCAGCAGAACGTGCACGGGTGTGGCAGCTGAGGAGCGGCGCCGTGTACCTCCTGTTGCTGCAGGCATACCACCCCGAGCATGGCCAGCTGGCTGAGGTACGTCCATTGGCTTTGGCTGCTCCCCACGCATCTGACGTTTCTTCTTACGCTGCTCCAGCACTTGGCCGGCAGCCTGACGACTGTGTGGGTGCGCTGGCAGCTGCGTGTTAATGTAGCGGCGCAGCATGAGTGCGAGTTTGTGGAAAACTACAAGGCGCTGAAGGCAGGCCTCCAGGCGCTCGGCGTCCCCAAGGTGCGTTTTAGGACGTCGCTTGAGTGACAGCCCGGCATCGCGTGCATAGTTGCATCTTGCTCTGGCAGTGCGCTGTGTGCGCCAGGCGCCGCACCTGCGACCCTGCTCACTGCTGTGCCTATGTGCTGCTGTGCCTATGTTCTGCGCAAAGCTGAGATAGGAGCAGCTCACTTACGCACTGTCCTCGCAGTTCCTGGACTGGCAGCGGCTCATTGCAGCGCCGGCGCCCCACGCGGAGCTCCTGCGCTGGTTCCACTCGCGCTTCGGTGGTGCGCACCCCCGAGCCTCTCTACAGCCCCAACCAAGGCGTGCACTTACGCGCGCGCGCTGCTCAAGAGCGTGATGCCGTCTGCTTGTGTAGCCACTCCAGCAACCACCGCTCCGGAGAGCCTTACCATCCAAGAACCCGTACACCTAGTGGTGTTTGCCGGTGGCGTAACCTCTTCGGACTTGCACAACCACTTTTTAGCAAATGGCAGGGTGTGCATGCTGCATGCCGTGGCGCCACAGAGGGATGACGTTGCACGGCGCCTGCAGGCAGCGCCCCACCGCGCGGCTACCGGCCGCCCTGCGGCGACTCGGCCGCGCTGCTGCGGCCGCAGCCCGCGGCCAAGCTGCGGACGCCGCGTGCAGGTCAAGCCCGGTTTGCACCGGTCGCCGGGGTCGCACGCACGCCCTTCGTGCTTCTGCGCCGCCCCTTGTTGCAAGACAGGGTCTCGTTGAGACATCATCACCTGCTGCAAGGACGACACCCAGTGCCACATGCAGACGCGCTGCTCGCACGGCTGACTGTGCGTGCTGCTGCTTACCGGCAGACTTTGGCGGGCGCACGCATGCTGCCAGGACGCGGCACCTGCAGGGTGAGCGACGCGCAGACCTCCTGGCCCCTGTCTGATGCACAACGTTACAGCATTGACCCGCACCGGCGGGTAGTGGCGCACAAGCTGCCGCATGCGCTTGGTAATGCCATGGCTCCTTCCCAGGCAACTGCACATGTGCGAATCTTTCCTGTTGTTAAAGCGTGGGACATGTGCAGCCATCAACAGCTGCTGCAAGCCTTATGAGGGCATGCACCTGCTCAGCTGAGCCCATATGCGGCCATGTGCAGGCAAGGCAGGGTTTGGTAGTGCGCAGCAGCCCGCCGGGCATTGCGGCACGCCGCGCAGCGGCGCGCCGCCCGTCACGCCGCGGCCCGCACAGACGCCGCGCGCGGCGATGGCAGGGCCCCCCAGGACTCCACGGGGGCATCCTGCAGCGCCCGCCACGCCCCGCGCGCCCGCTGGCAGCGTGCCTGGCACGCCGCGCATGGCCGCGGGGTCCCGGGCGGTGTCCAAGCCCTCCCAGACCCCACGAGGCACCGCGGCCGCGCACGCTGCATGCCCCGCACCGGGGCCTGGGTTCACGCCGCGCGGCGCGCCGCGGCCGGGCGGCACAGCACAGACGCCGCGCGGCGCGGCGGCGGCCGCGCCTGCGCCCAAGGCCGGCTACGCCCACGGCGCGCCGCCGGAGACCCCGAGGTCGGCGCCCCATGGCGCCGCGCCCGCCGCGCGCGCGCGCTCAGGCGGCGCCGCGCGCGGCGCGCCGGCGCTGGCGGCCGCGGCGACCGTGGCGGCCGAGCCGCCTGCGCGGACGTTCTTTGGGCCGCTTGGCGCGCGGGGCACCGTGAGCCGCGCGCAGCAGGGCGTCCCCGGCCCCGGCGCGAGCGGCGCCGAGGCGGCGCCGCCCAAGGCGAGCGGCCTCCTGGGCGCGCTGTGGCGGCTGGCGGGAGGGTCGGGCGCACGGCCGGGCGCGCCTGCCGGCAGGGCGCGCCGGGGCGGCGCGCCGCGCAGCCGCGCCGGCGCCGGCGCCGACGAGAACGCCGGCGACAGCGCCAATGTGCTGCAGCCAGCTGGGGAGCAGGCGCGCCCCTGGCGTCACAGCTTTGCCAAGCACAGGCTGAGCGCACTGTGAGGCCCCTCCTCTGGAGCCAGGCGAGCGTGCCTGCTCTCCAGGCAGGCGCCTCGACCTGAATGCCTGCTTTGACGCATGGCCACTGCCTCGACGTGCATGCCTGCTCTGATGCATGGTCACTACATGACGGCTGTGAGGAGGCTGCGAGGGCACACAGTGCGGAGGCCCATGCAGGCACGTGCAGTAGGCATGGCCACGCGCAGCTGCGGGCTGGACAGGGCAACCCCGTGCTGCGCAGGGTCACTCGAGCGCATGGCCGCGCCGCCTGTACACCTGCTGACACCTGCTGGCTCTCCTGCGCTTCGCATAACGCGCTTGCCAATGCGGGTGTGGTGACGTCAGGCCGTGGCAGCAAGAGGCAGTGCGCATGCAGGGCAAGCCGGCGCCCAAGAAGGCGCCTGCGCCGGCGGTGCCGCGGCTGCACTTGCCGGCCATCGCGGCGCTGGGCGCGGACGCGGCCTGCACCGTCACCGCCGCGCCCGCCCCGGCGCGCCGCTGCTCGCAGCGGCCGGCGACTAAGCAGCTGCGCTGCGTGCCGAGCCCCGACGCAGCCGCCGCACAGCCGCCCGAGCCGCCGCGACTTGCTGCGACGGAGGCCCTGACGGGCGGCGAGGGCGCGGCCATGAGCAGCCGGTCAGCGCGCGCACGTGCGTCCCCGGCCAACTCGGCCGCGGACAGCAAGCGCGGGTTGCTGGCGTCGCCGTGTCTGGCGTCGGCGCGGCGCGCGGGCCGGTCGCCGGCCGCGGCGGGCGGCACGCCCGGCACGCCCGGCTGGGCGGACGCGCCAGACAGCGCGCGGGGCGCGGCGGGGCGGGCGGCCGAGGAGCTGACGCCGCAGCGCCTCGCGGCGCTGGCCGCGGCGTCTGAGCAGGCGCGCTGCGCGCTCGCTCCGAGAGGCCTCTCTCTCCCTGCTGCTCGGTGTTGGGACATGCACGTTCACTCATGTGGTGAAGCCTGCAGCCCAAGAAGCCGACCTGCATGAATGCAGCGTCGGGGCTGTGCGCCACTAGGTCTGGCAACACAGCGCTCAAGCTCTGCGACAGAGCGCTGCCAGGGGCGCAAGCAGCGCGCACAGCACATGCTGGCTGGTGCTGCCAGGCTGCTCCCGCGCCTCCTGCAGTCTGCAGGAGGCCCCAGCATGGGCTCCTGCGGCAGGCAATTTCTAGCTGCTTCTGACCATGCCGTTGACCCTGTCCCTGACCCTGACCCTGACCCAGATCCTGAATGTGGATCAAAAGCCCGCAGGTGGACGCGGCGGATGAGGCGGTGCGGGTGGCCGTGACCGTGGCGCTGCGCACGGCGGTGGAGCTGCGCGGCCTGGCGCGCGGCGTCGGCGCGCCCGCCCGCGACGGCTACCTGCACCGCGGCCGGTGTGTCGCGGGGCCCCGGTCGCCTGGGCGCGCTGTGTGATACGCGCGCCGCATGGCTGCTCGGGTGCCCTGGAGGTTGGCGCGCAGAATGCGAGCGAGCGTGAGGACCATTCATCTGGCAGAAACAAAAAGCCTGCAGCAACCAGACCTGCAAAAAACCCAGGGTTTGTTCACATCAACATCCCGTCTTCGCGCCGTCATCCTGTGCGGGCAGGCAGGCGCAAGGGCGGCATGCATGCGCAGCGCTGCCCGCGCATGCCAGACAATGAAGCTCCTCTCTTTCTTGAGCGGCATGGAAGGCTGCATGCGCTCCTGCAGATGGACAGCGCACTGGCTGCCAGCACACAAGCGCCTGCGAATGTGGCCTGTTTTAACCTCACAAACGCCACGGCAGGTTGCGCGCGCGTCGCTGGCTGGCGGGCACCCTGGTGGCGCGCACGTGGGCGCTGCAGCACGATGTGCACCAGCTCAGCGTGCTTGCGGGCGCGGCCGACGCTGGCGCGCGCGCGCGCGCACGCCGCGCGCGCCGCCTGGCCAAGGCGCGCGCCGCCCACGCCCGACGCAGGCGCCCGCCTGTCAGCCTGTCCGCCCGCTGCTCGACCGTTCGGTCGCCGCCCTCGCGCCGCCATGCGCCGCTCCGCGCGGCGGGCATTGCCTCACGCAGACGCGGCCGGCTGACGAGGTTTTGGCACAAGATCACAAGACGCATCGCAGCGCTTGAGCATGTCATGGGGTGGGCAGGCTGCTGCTGCGTTGCAGCTGCGTGCATCCCTTGAGCATTACGCGCATGTGCAATGGACATGCAACACCCATTCCTAGTTGGGAGCCGGAGCGCGCTGCGCAGGAGCTGGAGGCGGCCGAGGGCGCGCTGGCGGACGCGTGCGACGAGGTGGACAAGGCGGAGCGCTTCTTCCCCGCGCCCGGCGGCGCCGACGCCGCCGCCGCGCAGCCGCGCGCCGCGCACGGTGCGCGCGCTCAGCCGCCCGCGGAGCCGTTCCTGCGCTCTCGGAGGCCGCGCGCATGCTGCTGAGCAACCCCTTTCCCAGCCGCTCCCTGTCTGAGCATCAAAGTTTGCTCCTGGAGCTTCCGTGATGTGCCGCGCGGGACGCTGCTGAGCATGCGCGGCGAGCCGCGCAGCCTCCCATGCGGCCACGTTGCATGCGGGCGGGAGGCAATGCGAGCATGCGCGGCAGCTGGACGGCTGGTGCCCATTCAGAGTCCTGCCGTGAGGTGCGACGAGTCCGCACAGTGGCGCTGATGCGCGCGGCTGAGCGCGGGAGCAGACAGCGAGGAGGCGCGGCAGCTGAACGGCGCGCTGCGCGGCGTGGCGCACGCGCTGGCGGCGCTCGACGGCGTGTGGGCGCAGCTGGCGCCGCGGCAGCGGCGCGCCCCACCCATAGCGTGACGCACCGCTTGCAGCTCCCCACACCGCCGATTCAGGCATGACCTGGTCCCAGGGGCGTGGCTCCAAACGCGGGGGCACAGAGCATGACAGAAGCTGCCAGCTGTAATGAGTTATAACAAGGAACAACTGTCCATTGCGCAGGCGTCTCAGCGCCAGATTTGCGGCCAAAGCCTCACTCGCCCGTTTGGCGCGTTGCGCAGGCTGGCGGGCGGCGCGTGCGGCGGCGACGCCAGCCAGGCATCAGCTGGGGACGACGAGCCTCTCCTCGCCAGCCGCGGCACCGCCGGCGCGCGCCCGCTCAGCCCTGCAGGGTCCGCCGGCGACCTCGCCGCGCCGCCGGCCGGCCGCGCACCTGGCCGCAGCGCCGCCGCGAGCGCATGCCCGTCGCCGGAGGCGGCCACGGGCGCTGCTCCGCTATGGCAGGACGAGCTGGACCGCTACGGCAGGACGCCCGCCAGTGGAGAGCAGGGCGTGCCCGCGCTGGAGCTGGAGGCGGGCGCGCCGGCTGGCAACGTGCCGGAGCCCGGGCAGGCGCCAGGCCAGACGCTGCCGGGCGGGCGCCCAGAACAGGGCGCTGCCGCGGCGAGGGGCGCAGCGACTGGGGCGGCCAACGCCTGGCAGGGCATGGACGAGGGCTCGACGGCCGCGCAGGGCGGCGCGCGCGCGCCCCTCGCGCCGATCGCGCTGCCCTGGAACATGGCGGAGATGCCAAGCACCGACGCTGGCGGCCCGTCCTGCCCTCCGAGCCCTGCCGCGCCCTGTTGCCCGCTTGCTGCCACGGCGGCCAGCCCAGGCGGCTGCGCGCTCGCGCCGCCCGCGGGAGAGCAGGCAGATGTCACAACGAGCGAGTGTGCGTCAAGCGGTGACCACCGTGGTGCCTGCGGTGGCAGCGCGCGGGCGGGGGCGCGGGGCGGCGCGGGCGCGAGCAGGCGGGCGGCGCGGGTCAGGGCCGGCGGCGGCGAGCGCGGCCTGGAGCGCGTGCAGTATGCGAGCGGCGACGAGTACGCGGGCGAGGTGGCCGGCGGCATGGCTGCCGGGCTGGGCGTGTACGCGTTTGCGGGCGGCGGGCGCTACGAGGGCGAGGTGGGGCCGCATGCCGCCCGCCCATAACGACGTAACGACACAGAGACAGGGCACCAGCCGCAGGGTGGATGCAGGCGCCCGCGCTCGGCGACAGGCGCCGCAGCGGGCGGCGCGCAGCGCCTGCCCACACGGCCGCGCATGCCTGCATTGCACAGCCGCTGCTATCCAGTTGTAGAGGGCCAAGATCAGCATCCTGCACCCGCAGGCTCACGCCCATGCATGGTGCGCTCGCGCAGCTGGTGGAGGGCCGGTTTGAGGGCGCGGGCGCAGAGACATACCCCGGGGGCGGCGTGTACACCGGCGGCTTCGCGGGCGGGCGGCGGTCGGGCGCGGGCGCGTGCCACTTTGGCAACGGCGACTTCTTCGAGGGCGAGTGGGCGGCCGGGCTGCGGCACGGCCGCGGCATGCAGCAGTGCACCGACGACTCCACCTTTGTGCGCCCCCCAACACTCACCCCCCCAGGGTCACCAGTATCAGCAGTCTTCGCCTGTAATGCGCACGCTGCCCGCCTGCATGCTGTCCAGCTGTCTTCGCGTTGACCCTCTGCGCCCCAGCATGGCGCCCTTGCTCGATCACCCGCCGCATTGCACGGTATCCTTCACTTCGCATGCGCTGCTCCCTCTGCTGTGCGCAACACCTGCTGCACATGTGCGAGACGGATTCTGATGATAACTCATGCATGCACCGTCGCGTCTGCACTTGCGTCAACTGCCTGTGTAAGATTCTGGCGTCCCTGGTGCTCTGTCCTGGCTGCATGCGACCGCACAGGGCCGGGCACTGAGGTCGCACAGGGCGCCGAGGTCCGCATGCGCGCGTCCGCGCGGCAGGTCGGCGCCTTCAGGTCCGGCAAGCGCGACGGGCCCGGCGTGTACGCTTTCGCCAACGGCGATTGCTACCAGGCGCGGGCTGCCCGCCGTATATCAGTTGCAGTGAGCCAGCCCCCGCCAGCGCCGCGCGCGCCAGAGCCGCCCGAGCGCGCGCAGGGCAACTGCGCTGGCGACCTGCCGCACGGCCCGGGCGTGTACACCTGGGCGCAGCGCGCCGCCGTGTATGAGGGCGACTGGGCCGCCGGCCAGAAGCACGGCTACTGCGTCTACACCGCTGGCGCCGAGCGATGGGCCGGTGCGTGCGCGGCAGGGTTAGAGGTGAGGGTAGCGCGTCAGCAGCACTTGCCAGCCGGCCTGTGATCTGCAAAGTACTCCGGCAAATATATTATAGGGTTCCCTCCCAGCAGGTGTGGCTGGCGACTCACCAGAGCGCGGCAGGAAGCGAGTGGTGTCCCCAGTTGCTGTCGTCAATGGCGTCAAAGCCCGACGGCGCGCCTGCGCGGCTGCGGCAGGGCGCTGGGACGCGGGGCGCCTGGTCTGGCTCGCGCGCCTGGCGCCCGGCGCCGGCTGGCGCGCCGACGGCGCGCCGCCCACTGACGACGCGGCGGCCGCGACCGCGGGCCTGGCGGCGGAGGAGACCGCGCGCGCCGCGCGCGCGGCCGGCGCGGCTGCCGCCGCTGCCGCCACCGCGTTTTGGGCGGCCGACGGCGCGCTGCAGGTGCGCTGCCGTGCACCCGCCCGTAAGGCCCGTCTCAGTAGGTGCACGCATACCTATGTTAAATGCATACATATCAGTTTACCAAGCCAAGCCACCCCCTCTTCCCAAAGAAGAAGAGCGTCGAAATGTGCCACCCCCATGCCGATGCAGGTGGAGCTGCGGGCGGCGCTGCGGCGGGCGGCGGCCGCGGCCGCGGCCGCGCGAGAGCGCGCGCGCGCGGCCGCCCATGCGGCGCCCGCCGCCGCAGCAGCCTAGGGCCTGGGTCCGTCTATTGGCGCGCTCCACTGTGGCAGCCTGTCCCGCAGGGTGGCCAGGGCGAGCAGGCACCGCATGTGCTTGTCCCAGACGCCAGCCCGGTGCCTGGGTTTAGATTCTGGTCCGGGGTGCGCCCGGCAGGGCGCACGCCTGGACATGCTGATTTCGCGCCTGACCGCACGTGTTCAAGGGCCATGCACCCCTACCTGAATTGCGCAGGCGACATGCGGGGCTTGTAGAGTGAGCTTGCCTTCGGCATGACCACCACAGTGTGCTCGAGCCACAGGTACTGATGAAGCTGACTGAGTCGTGCTGTGGGACTGTGTAGCCTGTTGGCGGACTTGCCAATGATTTCCCAGCACTGCCAACACTGTAAAACCGTGACTGCACTGGGGGCCAAGGCGCTTTGTCTGGGTGCATCTAGGAGCCGCCTATGATGAGTCGATGGGGGCAGGTTGCTGATTTGGCAGCCCTGGAGCCATGTGCAAAGCTGGAGCTTGCGCCATGGAGTTGCCGTCTTGTGCAGAGCAGCAGGGCCTCCCTTAACGACTCGTATACGCGCTTTAGCAGGGTGGTGGTATGATGCTGCAGGGTGAGCGCGATGAGTGCAGTGCATTCAGTGCAACGCGCGTAAAGTCTGGAGACGCATTATTTACATGATCTTCTACAGCGTCATTGCAGCACATAATAACATATGGTACACTCCAATGAGTCAGCTACAACACGAGCCCCATGGTGCTTCAAAGGCCTGTACAGCAGTTCACAGTGCATATGTGGCACTTAAATGCAACCGCTTGTGCTGATGAGCGCGCACTCAATGACAAGCTCTTCACAGCGGGGCACACATCAGCACCCCTTCATGAGCTGCTCATCGCACCCCTGAGCTCATGGCGACTCAAACACTCATGCCTGTCCCCACAAGCGCTCGAATGCGCTCTCTCGCCATATGCCCATAACTACAGTACCTGCACTAGAGATTGAGGCGGGCGACACGGTGTGCGCGGCTGCGCGTCACTCCCAGTCGCCGCCCCAGTCCTCGTCGACGTCGCTCTCGCCGCCGCCCGCTGCGGCGCCCTCCGCGTCACTGATATCCTCCAGGTCCTCGCCGCCCGCGGCGCCCGCGCGCGCGCCCCTGGGGACCTCCTTCCCGTCTCCAGCCCCGGCGGGCAACGCGGCGGCCCCGGCCGCTCCGGCCGCAGCTGCTGCGGCGGGGACCGCGGCGCCCAGCGCGCCCGCGGCCGCCCGGTCGCCAGGCGCTCGCAGCGCGGCAGGGCCTGCGCCCGCGACCACAGCCGGCGCGCGGGGCTCGTCCGGTCCGCCGGCCTCGCCGCCGCCCGCGCCGTCGGTCTCACCAGGGGCCGCCACGAGCGGCGACGAAGCTTCGTCCGCGGCGGCGCCACCGGCGGCGGCCGCAACGGCGGCGGCCGCGGCTGCAGCGGCACTGCGCGACGCCGCTGAGGGCGAGGTCACGACGGTCCAGGGCGCGGCGCCGGAGTCCTCCGACGCTGTGGACGTCTCCGGCGACGTCTCCTACAAGAGCACGGCACGATCAGATACTATTGTAAGTTGCTGCTATCGGTACTCTTACAAAAGGCGATGCACTCCCGTACACCACAATAAACTTCTTTCAAAAGCACAGCGAGCACTGCGCGAGCGAGCAGCAGTCCACCTGGCTGGGCTCGCAAGCAGAGCGCTGGCCGCAAGGCTTGTTGCCCTGTACTCAACAACCATGTCACAGAGTGTGCATGGGCAGAGTGCGCAAGGCGCGTAATTCCCTTGACAGGCAGGCGAGTCAGCTGAATTATCCACACGCAACACAGACGCCTGCCGCGGGTGCGCACTGCGGCACGCGCCTTGCGCTGAACAGGCGAGGATGTGCTCGAGCCCGCCGCCGCAGCCAGGCCGCCCGCGCCAGTGCCGGTGGTCACGCGCGGCAGCTGCGGCCGCCCCTCCGAGCCCTGCACAGGCGTGGGCCTCCGCCGTCAGGGCAAAAGTTGTGACAAGGGAAGAGCCTCGCTTGACACAGTGACCCAGCACTGCCTCTCTCGTGACCAAGTCGCAGCCAAAAGGCGTACGCCAGCTCGCAGGACGGCAAATGCACTAAAAGTGCGCGGCGCGCCACTCAGGACTGCCTCGTCGCTCAACCTTGAACATCACAGCTAAGATTCTTATCTCCACAAAGCGGTCTGGACGCCACAACGCACAGGGAGCAGGCCCTTCAGACCAAGCCTCAGCCACCACAGGCGCACTGCAGCGGTTGCAGCCGAAGCCCCTGACGCTGCAGCACCGCCGCCCTGGCCGCCGCCGCCCTCGGGCTCCCGGCCAGCTGGAGCAGCGCCGCCGCCGTGGGCCTCCTCGGCGCCTGGTGGTGCGTCCGCAAGGGGCCCGGCCTCAGCGTGCTCGGCGGCGGGCGCGCCCGCGCTCTCGCCGGCGCCCTCCGCAGCCGCGGCGGCGCCCTGCTCGGCGGCGGGCGCCTCGGGCGGCACGGCGTGCGCTGGGCCGGCACTGGCGCCCGGTGCAGGCTCCGGGGCGGCAGGGGGCGCAGGGTCGGCATCGGCGTCGGCGTCGGCGGGCAGCACCACGTCATCGTCCCAGCCGATCGCGTCCTCGCTGGCGGACGCGCGCGCGCGCTGCGCCAGCTGCTGCCGCGCCTCGTGCGCGCTCTGCAGGCGGTGCAGCCTGCGGGGGCAGCCGCGCAGCTGTTGAGGTCTCAGCCTGCAGTGCCCGGGCACCCGCTGCAGCAGGCAGGCTCCCGAGCGGTCCTGGGGCATCTGCAAGGGCACACACGGATGATGAATGGGCGAGCAGCAACAGCACCGCCATGCTGCCGGGCTCGAGGGCAGGAGCGCAGCCCCCTCGGTCCAAGGCCAGGCACGCAGCCCTGTCGTGCGCACGACACGCAAGGGGGGGCGGGCGCGGGCGCCAGGGCGCCGCGCACTGGTAGCAGTAGCGCGTGCCTGGCTTTGCAACAGAGGCCCGGCACGCCGCCCTGTCGTGCTGGCCTTGCAACAGAGGCCCGGCACGCAGCCCTTTTGTGTGCGCACAAAAGGGGATGGGCAAGGGCGCTGGGGTTGGGGCTGGGGCGGCGCGCACTGGTAGAAGTAGCGCGTCCAGAAGACGTCGTGCTGCACGATGAGCGGCACGATGCGCGCCTGCAGTTCCGCCATGAACGCGTTGCCAGCGGTGATGGCCTCGATCTCGCCGCGCCGCGCGGCCAGGTCGAAGCCGGCTAGCCAGGCCGCGTAGGCGCGGCCGTCCCCCGGCTCGTCGCAGTAGGTGCCGCTGCTGCGCTGCATCGCGCTCACCTCGGCCTCCAGGCGGCTGTAGCGCGCGCCCGCGCCGCCCGCGGCCGCCCTGCCCGTGCGTGCAGGACGCATTGAGCTTTTGGCATGACCACAGAGGACAGCATTTTCACAGGCAGGGTCTTAACAGCAAATGTCACCCGAAAGTGGATGCTGTGAACAACATATGCTATAATACACCTGCCTGGGTCCGGCGGCGATTGTCAGCCGGCGCCTGCTCGGCGCGGCAGCGGCGGCGCGGGGGCCGCACCGCGCGGCGGCGGCGGGCGCGGGCGCGCCGCGGCCGCGCCCGGTCAGCTGGCCCTCCATGCCCTCCAGCTCGGCCGAGATGGTGTCATGCACCTTCTCCAGCAGCCCGGTCGTGCCGCTGAGCAGGCTGGCGCCGAAGCCGCGCAGCTTGGTGCCGACCTGCGTGGCAGCCGCGCGTTCACTCAGCCCACAACACATGGCTCTCATTCTGAACATCTCGCTGCTGCTGCCTTGCCTCTGCCGAAAACTGCCACCGTCGGAGCCCCCTAGCAGAGCAGTGCCTTGTGCAGTTCTGACCCAAGTACAGCCCCGTCAGCCCCGCTCAGATTGCGCTACTTTGGGGAGACTGGCGGGCTTAGGGCAGGCGCAGCGCGCGCACGGCACCCATGGTTGGGCCACCAGCCGCTCCTCTCTACCAACCAACTTGATGAAGCATGCAAGACGAACGACAGCGGCGAGGCGGGCGCGTGCCTGCGTGATAGACTCGGCGACCCGCGCTGCGTTCAGGCCGTCCGCGGCGCCGGGCGTGGGCTCGCCCGCACCGCCCGGGCGCCCCGGACCCTCGCCGGCGCGCGCGCGCGCGCGCGCCGGGCCCAGCCCCTCCAGGCCGCCCTCCAGGCCGCCCAGCGCGCCCAGCGCGCCCAGCGTGTGCACGGCCTCCAGCGACGCGGCGCGCGCCTCGGCCGCCGTCTGCCGTGTGTCGGCCTCCACGCCGCGCTGGAACGACTGCAGCTCGGAGCGCCAGTCTGTCTCCGCCACGCTGTGCGCGCGGGAGGCGCGCGCGCGCGTCAGGGTAGGTTTAGGATTAGGCCCTATGCACGCGCTTCAGGGTGTCTGCAAACCTGGCGCGCCATCGTTGCATACGCCCTCCAGCACGGCGCTGCGCGTCCCAGCTGCCGGAATGGTCAGAGCTGCCTCTGGCCGTTCCTAGCAAGCAGGCGCAGGTGTGAGACCAGGCAGCAAGCCGCTGTGTCACTGATGGAACTGTTTTGCTGTTCATTTCTCTGTCTAGTTAATGCCTCCCACGCGCAAACCACAATACGCGCCGCAGCGGCCCGGCGCGGTGCGCACGTCTCGGCGATGTCGGCGGCGCCCTTCTTCACATTCTCGGCCAGCGCCGACGCCATGCCCCATAGGCTCAGCGCGGGCCCCGCCGCGGTGGCTGCCGGCGCGCCGCGGCTGGCGCGACCGGCCACAGCGCCGCCCTCGCCGCGCCCCTCGTCGTCCCCAGAGTCCGTCGCGGCCGCGGCGGGGCCTTGCAGCGCGTCCATCAGGCCGGACAGCATCCTGCCCGCTCGCAGCGCTCCGCGTCTGCTCCATACTTGCCAGCCCCAGCTGTCCCCATACTGCAGAGTGTCTAGGGCAGCCTTCGCGCGCTTGTGCGCACAGACAAGAAAGCACACTTGCCAGAGGAGCGCAGCCTCCCTCCGTCACAGCGAGCAACCGCAGGCAGGCGCGCAAAGCGCTGGCGGCGCAGCTAGGGCAGCAGGAGGCGCGGGACAACAAAGGGGGCAAGGGCTCGGGCACCGGCGCCGCACCTGTCAGGCCCCGGGTGCGATGACGGTCAGCACCTGCTCGGTGAAGGCCTTAAAGTCCGGGTTAAGCAGCGCCTGCTGCAGCGCCTGCGGCGCACCGCACCCGCCCGTCCGTGCAGGCTTGGCACCTCGCGCGCGCTACGCGTGAGCGGCGCGCTTGCAGGGCCAGCGCACCCGCTCGCGGTCGTGCGCGCTGTCCACCTCCGTGATGAGCGTCTGCAGCCGCTCGTCCCGCAGCTGTGCGCGGACCGCCTCGGACGCCACTGCGCAGGCAGCCCCCGCTGTCAGGTCGCGGCCTCTCGCACGAGGCGGCGGCGCCGCCTCGCAGACGCGCACAGTCGGGCACCGGCAGCGCACCGAGCTGCTCCAAGCGCTCGCGAGGCACGCGCGCGCCGTCCTCGTCTTCTGCAGCACGCACGGCTCCTGCACCCAGGGCCCTCGACGCTCAGGCCCCTCAATACCTCCCAGCAGGACGACTGGCCTTCAGACAATGATCAGGGCGCAGAAGCGAGCGGGAGGCACCGTGCGGTGCTTGCTCGCGCGCGGGCTGCCCGGTGACCCTCACAAGCACCTTTACGACCTTGCCACTGCCGGGCTCTCTGCGCAGAGAGCGAACGACGCCCTGCTCGCCGCCCGGAGGCAGCTCCCGGACCGTGCCCCGCGGGGCGAACCCGACCAGCTGGTCGCCCGCCAGGCAGTGCAGCCGGTTGTCGCGGAACGCGAGGCTCAGCGGCGCCCCGACGCCGAGCGAGGCCGCGGCCTCCTGGTGCTGCTCGAGAGCCTCGACCTCAAAGTCAAGCTTCCAGGACGGGCAGGCCATCCACGCTCCGCGGCAATGCTCAGTGTGCTCGCTGAGCAGTTGTTCAGGTGCCGGGCCGCGGCAGCCTAGTCAGGGCCTGAGAGGGTCCCACCTCGAGGTAAACAGCTCGTTATGTTCACACGGTTGTGATTCATTCATTGACTGTTCCTCGTGTGGTTCCTTCCATAGGTGTGGGAGGCTGCAGACCTGCACACTGTGCGGTTACCATGTCCCCCTTGCATTGCTTGGCCAGCATGGCGCAGAAGCAGCGTTCGCCCGGCCTGAGCTTCAACCTGCACGACCAGCTGGTGTTCTACGGTAGCTACCACTCGCGCGGCTGGAACCAGGCCATCCACTTCGTGTTTGTACCACTGATAATGTGGTCGGCCGGCGTGCTGCTCGCCTACGCGCCGGCGCTGCCCGTCGACCTGCCGTCCCGCCTGAGTTTCCTGCCCCCCTGGATTGCCAGGCGCGCAGCCGCGCTTGGTCGTTTGCGTTGCTACTGCCCCCCGGCCCCCCCCTGCACGCACAGCCTGCAGCCTGTCTTGTGTTTCTGCCAGCGGTGCCCTGACCCGTGCGGCCGGGACTGTGGCAGCGCGGCGATGCCCAACGGCGCGCTCGTGCTGCTGGTGCTGTACACGCTGTTCTACACGGCGCTGGAGCCGGTGGCGGGGCTGACCTGGGGCGCGCTGCTGGCGCTGCCGATGTGGCTGACGGCGACCGCGTTCCAGCAGCGCGTGCCGTACGCGTGGGCCTGGGCGCTCGGCGTGCACGCCCTCTCCTGGTTTGCGCAGGCGCGCCTCTGCCTCCCGCTCCGGCTGACGACCGCCGGGCCCGGCACGCGGCGCCCTGCACCCGGCTTGCCTGCGCAGGCGCTGCCCTGGGCCGCGTGCTCCCTGTTCGTTCGTGAGGCCGGGTCGCAGCCCAACGTATGCCAACGCTCTGGACCCTGGCGGCCTCGGGTCGAGGGCGCGAGCATTGCAGGAAAGTGCTGCAGCTTGCCCTCTGTGCGCTCTGGGGCTGTAGCGACCCGGTGTGCGCAGGCTCGGACCTCGTGGCTTCCTTGCTGAGGCCAGTCGGCGCGCTGCGCAGGTGCAGGTCGGACACGTGATGATCGAGAAGCGCCGGCCCGCGCTGCTCGACAGCTTCTTCCAGGCGCGCCCTCTGGCTGCACCACCCTCTTTGCACTTCTGCTTACTGCTTGAGCGCGAGTCGAGCGTCTCGGTGGCCAAGCGGTGTCATGGGTGTGGGTCTGCGAGCGCAAACATTTCTTGATCATGCCCGCGTTGGTCCGGGCAGGCCTGTGCATCCTCACGTGCCCCTCACCACTGCCTGCGGGACGGCGCTGATGCGGCGCCGGGGCGCAGAGCTTGGTGCTGGCGGGCCTGTTTGCGTGGATGGAGGGGCTGCTCTTCCTGGGTGCGCCGCCCTGCCCTGCCATGACCAAACGCCGAGTCAGTATCAGCAGGACTCAGCACATTGTACATCGCCTTGTGCTGTCACGCTAGGCAGGAGTGCAAGAGAGGGTGAAGCAGGGCCAAGGCCCTCCCTTGACTTGGGAGGGTCATTGGTAGCACAGAGTTCGCTTCACAGCCGCAGCACCAGCAACTGGTGGGCCTGCAACGACGCATATGTGACCGCCCTGCCAGGCTACCGGCCCAAGCTGCGCGCCGAGCTGGAGCGAGCCATCGGCGAGAACCTGAGTTCGCTGCGCGCGGAGCGGGAGGCGCTGCTGCCGGGCGCCAAGGCCGCGCCCGCGAGCTGACTGTGGCCGGGCGCCAAAGCCGCGCCCGCGAGCTGACCATGGGCGAGCTCGGGAGGCGCCGCAGCAAGGCGCAGGCGCTGCTGCACGAGTGCCCGTATGGCGCTGTTGCACGAGTGCCCGTTGCACCGCCAGGCTGCCCTGCCAGCTGAGGCAGGACGCAGAGCATCCAGGGTGTGGGGCTGGCAGTGCATGTATGGATGTGTACAGGTTGATATCTGTGTGCGCTGTGTGTGAGGTTCAGGATGTCGATTCCAGGTCTGGTCTGCCTACATGTCACACTTTGTCGAGCCTTGCTTCCTTGTAGTGCATCTGCTGCCATGACAAACTAATAATACAGGAAATTGAAACTGTGCAACATACACACGAGGGCAAAACCGCAGCCGCACTCCTCACCACACGCAGACCTACAAGTGTTAGTGCATCACTGAAATGACCACCCGACCAGCCTCCAAAAAGCAGTGCAGCTTGAGGAGTGCCCGCCTGTTCTACAAATGCAAGCAACTTATTATTACGCACAGGCAGTCAACACGATGTGCACCACAGGACCAATGATGGTGCTATGACACCAACCATCACAGTAAAGCCATGACAGCACCCAAGCCCTGCCTCGACGGCTAAATAACAGATCTGCCGGGCGGCCTGCACTAGGGCGGGACCGCATACCTGCAAGAACGAGTTTCGGGCGCACGGACGCATACTTGGGCTCAGCCGGGCCAGCGCTGCCTGTCTGAGCTCGACCGACCAGAGTCGGCATTAGCAGACCGACCGCCTGTAACTGCATAACGCGCTGCACGCCTAAGGCGCAGCGGCAGCGGCATTCCACGCACCCGCGGCGGGCACGACGCCCGCCAGGCGCCCGTCGACGCCTTGCGCGGGTGCCCGCGCCGGACGCGACTGCTCACTGCCGCGCTGCGCTGCGCGCTGGGTATCCCTGCCGCCGCCGGCGCGCCCCGGCGCCGACCCCGCCGCTGCCTCCTGCCGGGCGCGCCCATGCGCGGGGCGGCCGGCTGCGGCCAACCGCGTAGGGTCGGCGCCGGGCTCGCGCGCGCCGTCGTCGTCTGCGCGTGCCGCCTGCGGCAACACCAGCTTGGAGCAGGCCAGCGTGGCGGCCGCGCACGCCAGGTGGATGCTGGGCAGCGCGGCCGCGCGCAGATGCACCAGCTCGCCCGCCCGCGCCGCCAGGCCGTACAGGACCGCCTCCAGCCTGGCCCGCGCGGCGGCAGCAACTCAGGGTTAGGATTAGGGCAGTCATACACCCTGGCCGCTACGCCGTCAAGATTGTCTCCAGTCTGGCCTGCATAGGTCCAGCCCCTCAGGGTCAGCACGCAGCACATGCCAACGGCTGTAGCGAGCCCCGTCGCCGCAGACCGCGCTCTGCCTGTGCGAGCAACCAGGGCAGCCTGGCGACCTGAGCCCACATGCACTTTGGGGGACATTGGGGTACTCTGTGGCGCAACAATGATGGCAATGCACGCGAAGCAGCTCAGCAGCCTTCGCAGTCCTAGGCACTGGCCACAGCAAGCTCTGATACTGCGCGGCTGTGTGCGCGCAGTCTGACTGGCCACATGAAAGGTGTGCCACGGCTGTGCCAGGCGCGCCAACCGCACGCCAGCCGACGCAGCGCGCATGCCCGCCGCATGCAGGACAGAGGGCGGGCAAGCCGCGCTGGCGCGTCAGAGGGCGCGCCGGTCGGCAATAATGTCGGGGGAGAAGCGCAGCGCGGTCTCGCGCGCGGCAGCGCCCAGGCGCGCGCGCAGCCGCGCGTCCAGCAGCACGGCGAGCAGCAGCCCCGCCAGCCCCGGCGCGTCCTGCGCGCCCGCCCCCGCAGGGCTTCATGTCGCCCCGCAGACATGCGCGCCGGCCCGCCGCGGCCAAGATACCAGGGCGGCCGGTTCAGCAGATGTGCAGCCAGGCACCACAATTCTTGCTGGACTTGTGTGCTGCGCGGTAGCACGTACCTGCAACGGACGGCTGTTCACAAGTGAAGGCTGTTCCAAGCCCTGGGAACGTAGCGCAAGTCGCAAGCAGCAACCCTGGTGAAGCACCTGCGGGTTGGCGAGCAGCGCGTTGGCGTCGTGGTGCGCAAATGCCTGGATGCCCAGGCAACGTGAGGCGACCACCGGCAGGCCGCTGGCCATGCCCTCCAGCACGGGCATGCCTGCGCCCGCGCACAGCGTCGCACGGGAGCCAGGCCCGGGCTGTGCCGGAGCCATGGGGCGGCGTCGCAGAGCGGCAGCAGCCACCGCCTCCGACATGCCTGCAGGAGCTGCACAACGGTCGTGGTGTTCTTGTTGTGGGTGTTCCCCGCATGCAAAACCCTTGTCACTGGTCACAAAAGTCGTGGGCGCAGCTCGCGACTGCAGGGCACCTCCCTCAGCCCACCCGCTCCCTCTCGCACCGCCGTGCCCCCCGCGAAGCCCAGCGGGCGCAAAGCCCCAGGCGCCCCCATGCGCTCCGCTCGGCATGCGCTCGCACAGCTGGCATGAGCGCGCAGCGTTGTCTGCACGGGCGCTGCCGGGCGCGGCCGCTCGCACCCCAGGCCTCGTAGCGCGAGGTGAAGAGCAGCGCGTCGTGGCCGCGGTACAGCTCCGGCAGCTCATCCTGGCCGCCGGCACCCAAACAATCAGCCAGAAGGCTTACTCTACCCTTACCCTAACCCTATCCCTACCGCAGCAGTGACAGAGCTGCAGCACTGTCTGGCTGCCCACACCGGTGCTAAGAGCAGCGTCGGCTACTTGGGGACGCTGACAGCGGACAGTAGCTTGGGCAGTGCGCAACGGCATGGACCGCCGCTCGTCATCGTGAAAGCCACCGCGGCAGCAAAGCGAGGCCGCACAGCTCAGAAGATCCACCTCACACTCTGTCATCACCCTCATAGCACACTGGCAGCGCCGGCAGCACACCGCCCTGGGCGCGTGGGCCGGGCGCACCTGCGGGGGACTGATGTGCAGATGTATGCGCAGGCCGGACGAGGTCAGCCCAGGCAGCAGCGCGGTCGTCGGCGGGACCTGGCCGCGATGAGCAACCCAGTCAAGAGTGAGTGCGGGGCAGGCAGGTGAGAGCGAGGCAGGCCGGTGAGAGCGGGGCAGGCAGGTCGCAGTGTTCCAGACCCCCGCTCAACACCCCGGCAGTGCGTGTCAGCCTCAGCAGGCCGCCGAGCCCTCTCTGCTCGCCCTGCGTCCTCAGGCGACATGCAGCCCGCCGCCCGCGACCCCAGCCAAAGCCCTTGCGCCACGCCGCGCACGGGGGTACTGGAGGCACCAGCGCCTGTTCCCACACCTTGCTTGGCGGTCAAGGAAGTGAACCTACCCTAGGCCTGCCACAGTCATCCCTACACCCCACAGGGCGGGGCGCCTGGCAGCCCCAGGTGACCTCCAGGCGCTGCAGGCGGCCGACCGCAGCCAGCACCGCCTGGGGTACCCTATAGACCTACCGCGGCTACCCTACACCCTTCCAGCGCGCGCGCGCCTGGCAGACCCAGGTGACCTCCAGGCGCTGCAGGCGGCCGACCGCGGCCAGCACCGCCTGGGGTGCCCTAGACCGGCCGCGGCCACCCTACACCCCACGCCCGCGCGCGCCTGGCAGACCCAGGTGACCTCCAGGCGCTGCAGGCGGCCGACCGCGGCCAGCACCGCCAGCGCCACGTCGAAGCCCTTGAGCGGCAGCGCCGGGTTGCCCACCAGCAGCACCGAGCGCAGCGGCCCGCCCGGCAGCGCCGGCGCGCCCGCCTCGCCGGCGGGCCGCGCCTGCAGCCGCTGCCCGCGCCTGTCAGGCAGGGTCGCTGGAGCACGTGCGGCAGTGCAGCTGCTGGAAGGGAAGCCCGTCTCTGTTTGGCAACTTTCTGCTGTCGACTGGAAGATCGGCTGAGGCTAGCCTGCACGGCAAAAAATAACTCCCTGCAGGCCGCTCAGGCGCACACAAGAGGGCGCAGCTCTGCAAGAGCCAGAGAGCTAGCACGGCGGCCAACATGTGCTGAATGCGACAAAGGGGCCTGAGGTACGGGTGTGGACATGCACGAGGTTGACGAGCACGGGGCCCCACGATAGCCACGGCGAACGCAGCAGAGCACACACCCGGCGCTGGGGCATCCTGGAGAGCAGGGGCAGGCGACGGGGCGCCACCGGCGCGAGCGCGGGGTCCGGCTCGACGACAGCGTCGGGCGGCCGCGCTGAGCGCGGCCCGGGCGCAAAGCGCGCGCCGTCCACGCCGTTGGGCAGCAGCACGGGCGCGCGGCCGAACTGCGAGCCCAGCACGGCGGCCGCCGCGTCCGACACGGCCGCCAGCGCGACGGGCAGGTGCATAGTGCGGTGGAACAGCTGGTCCTGCTGCAGGTAGTTGTGCGCCAGCTGCGCGCCAGCCGGGGAGTAGGGTCAGGCTTAGGGCATTCCATGAGGGCCGCCGTCGCGCCGCTTGTTGCTCCGGACGCCCTTCGCCACACGAACAGCTGCTGTGGTGGACGCAGCCCGGTCGTGCTGCGGGCGCCGCAGCATGCTGGTCCACTAACAAGCGCCCTGTGGTGCTCCTGCATGCCCTACCAGCGGTGCGCATGCGCCCAGGGACACAGGCCGCATGTGTCCACCCTCACATCCGCACATGGCATTTTCCCTGGCTCATGCGGCTGGGCGCGCGCCGGGCGCACGCCTGGAAGCGCACGGGGTCGCCAAACAGCCACTCGTGCCCCTGCTCCCAGTACAGCACGGGCGCTGGCACGCCCACCAGCAGCTCCGGAACCTGCCGCGCGCCGGCGCGCGTGGTCAGGCGGTGGCGTGGGCCGCCGCGCGCGTGGCGGCGGCCGGCCACGGGCCCTGCAGGACGCGCGCACGCGCTTTGCAGGTGCGGCACTCTGTCAGTGCATGGCCTGAGAAGCGCGGGACTCGCGCGCAGGAGTATGCGGGAGCGTGAAATGTCCTGTCCAGCTCCTGCATGTGGGGCGCGCGCTGTGGCGAGGACGACAGTTCCGAGTCATGGCAGTGCGTGCAGCCTGCGCGTGCCAGCACGCAGCAGCCCAGGGGCCCGAGGCGCAGCAGCGCCGCGCAGCTCTCTGCTGTGGACGCCCCCACTTCTGCAGCAGACAGCATCCCTACCCTATCATATGTTGAGAAAGGCAACCTACACGCAACACGCGCCTGGTGAAAGCTCCCGAGTACAGCCTACCCTACCCTACCCTATAAGGAGCAGGGCAGGCTGCATGCGGCGCGTGCCTGGTGGAAGATGTCGGCGCCATCCTACCCTACCCTACCCTACCCTTTGAGACGCAGGGCAGGCTGCCGCGCGCGGCGCGCGCCTGGTGGAAGATGCCGACGACCACCACGTCGAGCTCGCCGACGGGGAACACGTCGTTCAGGCGCTCGCCCAGGCCGCACACGACGTCGATGCACGCGTCGGCGTCCGCCCACGGCGGCATCGCGCGCCGCGCCGTGTCGGAGCGGTGCACGGCGACCGTCGTGTGCCCTGCGGCGCGCTGGGCGCGCGCTGTCTGTGCGCACACGCGGTGGGCGCCGCCGCAGCGCCGACACCCGACTGGCGCCTCGGCCGCGCTCCTGATGCACTCGTGATATCGGCAGTGTTCATCCTCAGGTGCACAAGAGGGGCGGGCGCGGGAGCGCGCTCACCCCGCAGCTTGAGCAGGCGGAGGTGCTCGACCAGCATCTTCATCCCCCCTGCGCCGCCACAGCACGTGCCCGTGAGCATTGCAGGTTTTACGGCGCTGGTATGAACTGCGTGCTGGCAGCGAGACACGGCCGGGGCAAAACTTGCACCCGCGTGCCCGTCCGACACGGTCACCTGTGATTTTATGGTGCGGCAGCACGTACGCCACGCGCAGCGGCCGCGTCGGCTCCAGCTGGCTCGTGAGCAGCGCGTCCACGCCGCTGAGCACCGCCTGGTCGACGGCGTCCGCGGCGCGCGAGTGCGGCTCCCAGGCCGGCGGGCACCCGCAGCCCGCGTAGTGCAGCGTGTCGCCGAACGGCAGGGGCCTGCCTCCGCCGCACGGGAGCCCCATGCCTGCCGCCGCCGTACGCGCCTGGCCGGTCGTCTGGATTCTGCGCAATGACATTATGTAAGCAATCAAGGATATGCAGACGGGTGGTATACCAGGCGTCGCAGAGCGAGGGCGCGCCTTGTCTGGGCCGAGGCAGAGAGCTGTTGCAAGTTTCCTTTGCGTCGGCGCCCGATACCCGCTGTTGTGCTTTTATGTCGCAGACGCAGCGACCCCCCTTCCCCGGCCGCACCTCGCCCAAGCTGGCAGAGCTGCTGTACAGCGTCTACTCATGCTTCGGCGGCCGGGCGCTGTGCTCGTGCTCATGTAAACAGCCGCGCTTCATCTTGGAGGAGTGCAAATGCTCTGACACGAGCGTAGCAAAGCTTAGCACCAGCCCATTGGGTCCCTGGTGTGAGGGGCCGCAGCTCTTCGACCAGATGCTACCGATCAACAGCTGCGCATGCGTCCGTGTACGATTTTGGAGGAGCTGATCAGGCTCTAAGCTCAAGTAGTGTTGACACTCTTGACATCAGTGCGCAGCGAAAACCACCTGTATACATATCAAGTGGGGCGGGGATACCTTGCGCCTCGTGTCACTGTCAAGACTGCAGCTGCGTGGGTGTCTGTGCCACTGCACCATCAGATGTACCAGTGAGACTTGAGCATGGCGACCCGTGCTCGCTGCAGCCTGGGCTGCAGGTGAGGTGCCGTCCGTGATGCCAGCAATCTATGCGCTGTACGTTATCAACAAGTCTGGGGGCCTCATCTACAATAAGGTGCGCCTGCTCAGCACGCGGCGCCGCAGTCCACCATATGTGCGCCTGCTGAGCACACCCGCCTCTTCTGCGGCAGGAGTTTGTGACAATCTCCAGCAACAGCCTGAACGACACACTGCGCCTGGCCAGCATCTGGTGCGCCTCGTTGTGGCGGCAAAGCTTCTCGCTGCCATTCTGTCCTCCAGTGCTCGGGCACCTGGTTTGTTACTTTGGCACCTGCAGGCACTCGCTCCACGCTATAGCAGTGCAGCTCGCGCCCGCGCCCGGCTGCACGGGCATCGAGCTGCTGCGCGCGGACACGTTCGACCTGCACTGCTTCCAGACGCTGACCGGTACCAAGTTCCTGGTCGTCGTCGAGCCGGACACGCCTGATGTTGAAGCGCTGTTGCGCGAGACGTGCGCCCCCCTGGTTCTGTCAAGGCCCGCCTGCTCCTGCAGTGGCGGGCACCTCCTGGTTGGCCTTGGAGGGAAGCTCTTGGTGGTGAGCGCGGAGCGCAACATGTGTCTTCATTGTCTGCTTGCGCACTGTTGCACTTAACTGCTTCCATGCTGACCGGCGTGAACTCCCTGGGTGTAGCCCTGACACAGCCCTGCCGTGCAAGCTCGTGCACTCCCGGACTGCGCGTCCTCATAAGACACCCGCGCCTGCTGCATGCCCACATGCATCGGCCCCCGCGTGCTTGCGCTCTCGGGACCCCTGCCCTGGGTGTCGAACAACCTGTACACGCAGGGCCTTTGCAGCGGTGCAACTCGGACAGCGGGTAATTACAGTTGCGTGAATGGACAGCAGGTCGTAAGTGTTGCATGCACGGCGCGCAAGCGTCTCACTCAGGGGTGCTGACGGGGCAGGGCGGCTCCCTGCAGGGTGTACGACCTGTATGCAGACTTTGTGCTCAAAAACCCGTTCTACGAGGTGGAGATGCCCATCCGCTGCGAGCTGTTCGACCAGCACCTCTTCACCACCATCACCGCCGTGCACCGCCGCTGGGGCCTGGTGCACTAGGCCGCGCCGCGACGCACGGGCCGCGCGGCGGCCCGCGCCCGGGCCCGGCCGTCAGGGGTTCTGGGCGCGGCCCGCGTGCGTGAACTCTAGGCCGCGATGCAGCCGCTTGGCGGTTGCCGCGGCGATGAGCGGGTTGGGCTGCGCCAGCAGCCGCGGCGGCCGCTGGTAAAACAGGCGGGCGGTCGTGCAGAAGCGGGACGGGTCCGTGCGCGCCGGGTCACCGATCCTGCGCAGGCGGCAGGCTGTCCCATGTGCGCGTCCTCTGAGCCTGGCAAGTCTGTACTTGTGCTTGGCGTGGGAGCGGCACGCCGTGTCTGCCCTGGCCAGGCCTAGGATGGCTATGAGGTGCTTGTCAGCGCAGGGTGCACGTTCGCTGTGTATTCAACGGCACAGCCTGCGGGCCGGCCCCGCTCCCACGTGTGCAGGTAATGGCATGCACACCATCATTTGGCGTACAAACCAACTACTGCTGTGCATTTCCAGGGCTGCATAGTATCTTCTGCAGAGCGGTGTGCATGCAGCGCTACACAGTGAACAATAGCGTCGCACGTGTGCTATTTCCAGATACCTTAGGGGGGAACACAAATGCCAAGGTAAATGAAGTTGCGTAACGCTAACGGAGGATGGTGTACACCTTGTAGCATGCAAAAAGGGCATGGCGGCGCACTGGATGCGCGAGCTGCGCTGATGCGCTGCAGTGCAGCGGCTGGCCGCTGCCAGGCTCTCCATGTCTGGACGCTTTGGCACCTGCAGACAGTAGCCATGACGGTCTGCATTGCATGGGCGCCACCCTGGGTGCTTCTGTGTATGAGACTTGGCACACACTTGACAGCATCAGACACCCTGGACACCGCAACTTCATGCCAGCAGAGCGCACAGGCAGGCACTCGCAGCAGGTGCAGCGCCCGACCATGAGAGGCCGGCCGGGCAGGCGGCAGGCGCTGATGGGCTGGCCGTCCTCACGGAACTTAAGCGGTGTCGCCTCAATTGGCGTGAACGCGCCCCTGCTCTCGCTGTCGCAGCAGGAGCACAGTCGAGGCTCAGGCTGGTGACTGGTGTGCGGCGTGCGCTGTGGCTCAGCATGCCACTTGAGACAAAGCTGCCGGCGGCCTAGAAATTCACAGCGCATGCGCCTGTGCTTGCGAGGGGACCAGCTCACGCAGCTGGGCGCAGGCACAGGCAGGAGCCCACAGGCGTGGTGGCGCGCCTCAGGTACGCCTTGCTGGCCTTCCTGTGACAGGGGTCTTTGCGGTCCTTGTAGCCGGTCGCGGTGTGCGGGTGCGGCACAGCGCACAGCACGTTCTGGTGCACGGCTGCCTGGTACATGGTCTGTGTGCGGCCTGCCTGCCAGACAGCATCTGGTAGTGAAGCGCTGGTGTGCCTGAGCTTCAAGTGTCAAAAAAAGATGGGGCTCGCCTGTCATCTTGTTGTATGAGAGAGCCTCCACGCCGGTAGCAGTGAGCGCTTGAGCGCTGTTTGTGGACAGGTAGAAGTATAGAGTCAGCCGTTGTGCAACGCGTCTTGCTAGCAGCTACGCCAGGGAAACAGAGGTCCGGCTCTGCGCCCAGGTCAAGGAGTGCGACCTGCGCTGTATGCCTATGCACAGGCAGGCAGCAGCTCTGTGCAAACGGGCTGGAACTGACGGATAAGCTCCTGCCATTAGGCGCGCAACGCGAGGCAGCAACGGGAATAAGTTCGGGTTTCAAATCCGCCGGCCACAGTGAGGCATAAATAAGTAATCTCACTAACAGACAAGTGTACGCTCGTCTCCACACACATCGCCGCTGCCCCATGGCGCCCGTCAGGAAACCGGAGGCAGTGGTAGCGCTGGGTGACGCCGTGATGGACTGCGTCGCGCACGTGGATGACGCGCATGAGCTGCGCGGCGGGCTGGGCGGCTGCCTACTCGTTTCCGAAGCAGAGATGGCCGCGCTGCAGGGCTCTCTGGGGGGCAGCTCCTGCGCCAGGCAGAGGTGGCGCCTGCTCTATCATGTCCGCAGCCAGCCGCCACATGCGCCACATGCCCCGGTTGACCCCTTGCGCTCTCGGCAGGAGGCCCGGCGGCAGCGCCGCGAACGTCGCGCGCGGCCTGGCCAGCCTCGCCGACGAGGGCGCCCGCGACGTGGCGTTCGTCGGGCGGGTGGGCGACGACGACGCCGGCAGGTCCGCGCCGAGCTTGCTGCCTCGCCCTCCTGCTCTCGCCACCCTACTCGCCCTTCTGCTCGTAGTAGGAGGACCATACCGTTGCCAGCATCAAACCGGACGTTGTTGCCAGGGAGTACGCTGAGACGCTGCGGGCGCCCAACCTGCGCGCGCGCTTGAGCGTGTCGGGCAGCGGCGCCGCGACCGCCGCCTGCCTGTGCCTGGTGCGCCATCCCATGCTGTTTGATGTGCGCCGCTGCCGCCGTGCAGCCTGCGCGGCGTGCGCCGATGCGAAAGCGCGCGCAGCCTGTAGCCAGCACGGTCCCCCGAGTTTGTGCTTGCTACAAGGACGGCTGTTGCCTTCCGCAACCCCAAGATTGGCAACCCCGCAAGTGTTGCTACCACCCCTCCTAGTGTACGCCTGAAGTGTGCTCGTCCCGTACCAGCGTTGCGTGTGCGCACCCCGACCTGCACCGCCGACTGTCCAGGTCACCCCGGGCGGTGAACGCACGATGCGCACGTGTCTGGGCGCGGCGGCGGAGCTGGGCTGCGCGGAGCAGCTGCCGGCTGGGTGGGCCGCTGGCGCCGCGCTGGTGCACGTCGAGGGCTACATCCTGTACAAGCCGGCGCTCGCGCGGGACGCGCTGCGCGCCGCGCGGCGAGCGGGCGCCCTGGTAAATGTTGTGGCGCCGTGCTCGGCGGAGTGCTCCACGTGTCCTTGTGCCGAAAGCAATGTGTGCAGGAGCCTAAACCAGAGCTGTCACTGCGGTAGCCGCCCCTTGACACACGGATAGAGTGGATGTCGTGGAGGCACCTTGCAGTGCAGAGCCTGGGCGGCTTGCCCAGAATGTGGTGCGCGGGACTGCAGTGTCGCAGCGCGCCTTTGCACAGAGGCGCTCAGTGCTTCTGGACTTATGGGTAATTGCTGGACGGGTATCGTCGGGGCTCGGCAGGCGTTGCTGGATCAGGTGTCAGCAGACGCCATGCGGCCCGGCGAGCCGCGGGCTCCGTGTGTATCTGTGACCCCTGTCCGCCCCCAACCGCGCAGGTGTCGCTGGACCTGGCAAGCTTTGAGGTCGTGCGCGCGTGCGCGGGCCCGCTGCTGGACCTGCTGCGCGAGCGCCTGCTGGACCTGGTCTTCTGCAACGAGCAGGAGGCGATTGCGCTGGCAGAGGTGCGTGCTGTCGGAGCTCGAAATGACAGGGTGATGATAACCTAACCCGAACACTGGGCCTGCCCGCCCACGGTCTGCACAGGCAATGTGATGCCGTTCCCCAGCAGGAAGCCTTAGCCTCCAGGGCTGCAGGCCCGCCGCGGCTCTTAAGATCCCGCACTTCGCGGCGCTCGCCGCAGTGGTGCGAGTTTGAGTCATGGCCGCGGTAGAGCAATTGCGGGGGCGGCCGGCGTGCTGCCGGGCGCCGCCGCCTCCCGGCCGGTACCGCGGCGCAGCGCCCGGTGCTGCGCCGCCTCAATGCCGGGAGAACACGCATGCCACTTGGCACAAGGCAAGCCAACAGTTTTGTCTGATTGGTGCGGGGCTTCAAATGACGCCTTGCATGCTGCCTGCTGCGCTGATGCAGCTGGCGCGCTTCTTCTGAGGGCTACAGCCTGTCTCCGGCGGAAGCCGACCCGTTGCGGGCTGGTCCGGGCGTGCTGCGGGCGTGCTGTGGTGTGGGCGCCTTGTGCCCTGGCACATTGGGATTCGTGAGTCGCAAGTCCAGTTCCGCGGCGACCGCCTCATCGCCATGCCGCGCCTGTCGCTGAGCGTAGGCGCTGGTGGGCGCGTGGCAGGTTGCGGGCATGGCGGCCCCGGGCTCCAAGGGCGCCGCGGAGGCCGCGCTGGCGTTCCTGGTGCAGCACTGCCAGGTGCGCGCGGGCTTGCGGGCGCTCGGCGGCACGTCGATGCATGCGCAGGATTTTTGGACGTTATAACAGGTTGTATGTTGTCTTGGCCTGCCTGATCTTGTTCGTATGTGGAGGAGAGGGGGTTACAATGGAGGTAGATGCATGCCCTACTTAGGTCGCCTGCACTCTGCGCCGGACGAGGACTCGAAAGAGGAGCCGGGTAAGTGCGCGCGCGTCGGGGCCGCAGGTCGCAGCGGTCAGCCGCGGCGCGTCTGGCAGCGTGGCGCGGTCAGCGCGCGGCGAGGCGGGCGCGGCGGCGGCGGCGCGCGTGCGCGTGGCGGACACCGTCGGCGCGGGTGACGCGCACACCGCCGGCTTCCTGCACGGCTACCTCAGCGGCGCCTCGCTGGACGTGCGCCCCAGGACAGGGTAGTTTAGGGTTAGGGTTAGGTTCAGGAAAAAAACCGATGCTTCCACTGCTGGACACTCTATGTGGCGGTGTCTGCCCTGGCCCCTGCTGCTGCTGCGGCTGTGCGTGGACGGTGTCCGGCTCAATCTGGGCACCTCCCGGGCGCAGGCATGCGCGGCGGGCGGCTGCGCGGCCGGCGCGGCCGCCGTGCAGGCGACGGGCGCGGGGCTGAGCGCGGCGGCCTGGGCGGCCCTGAGGCAGCAGGTGGCCGGCATCGTGGCGAGCGACCGCGCGCGGTGCCGCCCGGCCGAGTGCAGCGGCGAGGCGGCTGCGAGCACGAGCTGGAGCAGGCGCCTGCTGGCGTGGGGCTTGCGGAAACACGACCGCGGGGCGCGGCATCTTGTCAGCACTATGCTGGGCGTGCAGCGCTGAGCTCCTTGGCTATCAGTGGGCGGGCGCATCCTGGCGGGCGTGCTGGAGCGCGCTGCATTGGGCTCAGCCGCGGTGTGGCGGGCTGGATCGCCCTGCAATGGGCTCAGCCCTCAGTGGCGGTATGGTTGTATGTGCGAGCTGACGTGGCGGCCTGCTGGCGTGGGGGCTGCAAGAGCGTGAATGTATTGTGCGAGGCCGTGTCCGTGCCACAGTGTGTGTGGCGCAGGCCTGGAGCATCAGGAGCCCCGCATGGTGCATTGGCTGCCCATGAAGTTTGGTGCGCCTCGTTGAGCGCATGCAGGGCATCCGCCGTCTGTGCTGGGTTGGCAAGGGTTGGGTTGGCAAGGGTTGTACATTGATTTTCCTGTCTCAGGTTGCGTACAGTGCAAGCTCTGCTTGTGGCCCTCCATGTGTATGTCTCAGGAGGTGGCTGTGTCGGTGACCGATTGTGCGCACCCATGAACACCCGTGGCTTGTCGTGCAATATCCTGGGTCATTTCCTGTGAACACGCATGAACCAGTGCTTGTGCTGTGCTTGTCCTTGGCCAAATCATGCGTGCGCCAATGTAGTGGGAACAGCCGCGCTCAAGCACGCATATGAAGTGCAGACTCAAGCTGAAAGAGCTTGCAAGCCACTTGGCAGGTTCACCATGGCTGAATGCCAACTTCCTGGCAGGTCCTCTGCCGAGCAAATACAAAAGTGAAGTGCGCAGCGAGTTTTCTTGTCATACTTTCTCTACTAGTCTGGCGGTCCTCAGACACACCACTGACGCCTGGCAGCCCAAGGCGCACGTGCCTGGCAACTTCCTGGGATGCAGCTGCCTGGAGCACATGAGCGCCGCGCCCAGCCCCTGGCACCACCGCCCTCTGACGCGGCGACGCAGTCCAGACAGTGCTAGCCTGCGGAGGCTGCACAGGTGCCTGCCTGACTCCAGTTTGGGGCAAGTGCACAATGGTACAACTGCACAAAGAAGTCGCACTCTGTGCGGCTATGACCCGAAGCCCCTTGCTCACGCTCTGCGTCGGGTGGCAGGCGTGCTGGAGCGCCTGCCGTTGCGCTGCTCCTGACTGCTGTGCTGCTTCTCTGCTGCGGCGTGGCGCAAGGCTGTGGCCCACCGCAGGACCCAGACCCAGCGCCCTGGAGCGCAACGCTGCCCCTGCCGCCGCCAGACATACCAGCGGGGCAGGATGTGCAGCCGCCCGGCAGCCTCGGCCCGGCCGCAGACACGCCAATTCCACCGCGGCCTGAGCCCGCGGCGGTGCTGTCGCCAAACACGCACTTCACCACCTTGAACACGGGCGGGCGGTACAGCTCTGTCATCATCTATCTGTGCATAGGCGGCGGGTGCCTGGCAATCCTGGTCACAGGCGCCGCGATGGTGCTTACCAACGTGCGCGCTAGGAGGGCGCAACGAAGACCTCGCTGCCCGGGCCCGGGTGCGCTCCTGCCGCCCCGCACAACTTGTTATGAGCACTCGCGCAGACTGTGCTTGTTGACAGGTTTGCTTTGTTCCTGACTGCATTTGTCAATTCTGCAACATTGCCCTGCATGCATGCAGAGTGCGCTACTACTGGTACTCGTGCACTTCGTGCAATTCTTCCACGACATAAACATGATTGCATCGTGACAGCGGCAAGACCGTTGACTACTTATCAACATCATACCTAACATCCTCTTCTCTTGGGTCTGTGGGGCAGAGGCGCCCGCGGCACCGATTGTGGCCGCCCAGCAGCCCGTCATATTTGTAAGCCAGCCCGATGGCGACATCAGCCTGGCCGTCCCGCTGCCGCCTGAACCGGGCCGCGAGGGGCCTGTGGCTGCGGCTCTCAAGCTGCATACCGGCACCCACGGTGAGGCCCTACCACTACTGATGCATGTGGCTTGCAGTGGGCTGTGGCCTGCTCGGTCTGGTCTGCATGGTACTCCAGACCCGTTGCGCAGGTCTGCTTTATTTTCCTGTCAATACTGGCTGATCATGCCCGTTCTGCACGCCGCCGCCACTGCTGGGGCGCAGGGTCTTCACGCACTGCAGCCGCGCAGGCGCGGCAGTGCTGCCTCCACGATCCGCGCCGGCGCTAGCGCGTCCGTCAGCACGAGGTCGTCCGCTCTGAGGTGCCTTGTGTGCGAGTCTGCTTGCTGTATGCTGAGCTGTACATGGGTCAAATGTTTAGAAGTAGTGATGCACATGCGGAGACGGAAGCCAACGCATGAGTCTGTCTTGCTGAGCAGGGCCTTGGAGCAGCAGGCTGCGAACGCGCATGTAGCAGCTGGCCGCACGCATGCATGCCAGGTTGTAGAGCTGCCGCTGTGCCAATCTGGCTCGAGTTCTGCCATCCCTGTACAAAGGTCGTGAGCCTGCTGGTCTGCAAGTTCTGTTGCGAACCTGTGTGAGTCGTGCCCTGCAGCACCACCGCAGGAGCACAGGCGGGCGTGGTCTCATCCATGTCATGCGTTTGTCGGCAGGCACATTGTGTTCTTGCGGGGTCTCTGTGCTTGTTTTGGGGTGAATGAGCATTTTGCCATGATCCTGGAGCGTGGGTAGAATAAAGAGCAATTGTGACAACAAAGTACATGCGCTGCGCATGATGCCAGCAGTGCCGTTTGCAAATAGGGCCTGCATGCAGTCCAATGCCCTCCTAATGTGTCTTGGGGCGACGACATGGAATGGCGAGCGACATGAAATACACGCCCTGTTGAAAGTAGAAAGCTAGCATACACTGCCTATCTTGTGAGAGCGTGAACATGCATACTTATAACAACAACCTCTCTTCATCTCCTCACCGACATCTACATGTCTAGCAACGACACCTGTGGCGCGGCCTGCCCGCCCGCGCCAGACACGCCGGCCGGAGGCGCCGCGGCCGGCGGCGCGGCGAGCGCGACGGGCAGCTGCAGCGCCTCGTCAGCATCCCCCGCGCCCGTGACCCGCCGCGCGCCAGCCGGGCCGCCCCGCAGGTCCTGCCCCGCCGCCGCCCAGTTGGCCCACAGCTCCTCGGCCGGCGCCGCGCGCGCGGGGCCGCCCGGCACGGTGGACGCAGGGTCGCCGGTGCGGCCCGGCGACCGGCCCAGGGCCGCGGCTGCCTCGCTCCACGCGGCGCCCGCGCTGCCGCGGCCCTCGGCTGCGAGCTCCGCCGCGGCCCTGCGGGAGAACAGCTCGATGGCGGGCTTGGCGCTGGGCGCGGGCGCCGCCGCGCTGCCCTCGCTGCTGCGGGCGCCGGCGGGGCGCGCGCCAAGCGCTGACGCCTCCCCGTCCCAGCAATCCCTGTCCCTCGAGCCGCCCGCTCTGTGGAAAACCGGGCTGCTCAGCTCCATGGGGACCAGCTGCCGCTGGCCCCTAATCAGGCCATGGGACTGCGCGCCCTGCCCAAGCATGCAGCCGAGTCCACCCTCCGCGCTCGCGCCATCATCAGCGTGCTGCCGCAAGGCAGCGCACGGACTGGTCCATGTCCGCGGCGCATGCACCAGCCCCGGCCCGCCGCCGACCACGGCAGGCGCCCCGACACTTGCGCCAGGCGCCTCTGAGGTATAAGCTGCCCCAGTGCGCACCACTTGCCCGGCCCGTGCCGCAAGCGGATCGGGGGCCGCAGGGTCGGCAGCGTCTCGGGCAGGGGCCTGATGCAGCGCAGCCCGGCCGGACGCCGTCGGGGCGGCCGCCTCCGCGCGCAGCACATGCGCGCCGAGCGCCTCGAGAGGGTCGGAGGACGCTGCGCGGGAGGCCAGGTCGGCCGGCGGCGCCATGGCCGGCCCACGCGCGGCGGGCGGCGCGGGCGGCGGCTGACGCACCACCGCCGCTGCGTCAGGCGCTGCAGGCGGGTCCAGGCACAGCGCGAACGACTCCCCAAAGCTCGCCCAGCCGTTGATGGCCGCCGCGGGCGGCGCCGGCACCGGCGTGACCAGCGGATGCGGCGGCGCGGGCGCGGCGGCAGGCTCTGGCGGGCTGGGCGGCTCGTCGGGGCCGGCGCTCAGCAGCTCCTCGAGCGTGGCCAGGGTCAGCGGCGCGGAGGCCATGCTGCCGCTGAGCGTCTGCATCATCACCACGCCGCCATTCCGCGGCAGCTGGCCCGGCGGCGACTCCTCGGCGTCCAGATCGATCAGCGGCGGCGGCGGCGGCGGCGGTGGCGGCGGCGGCGGCGGCGGCGGCGGCGTCGGCGGCGCGGGCTGCGCGTCACTGGGTGCCGTCTCTTCCCTCGGCGGGCCCGCGGACTGTGGCAGGCTGGCGCGGGCTGCCGCCGGCGCGCCCGGCCCGGGGACCCCATCGCGCACGCCCGCGCCAGCACCGCTCGAGGGGCTGGGGTCATGCATGGGGTTTGGCTGGGTGTCGTGCCCGTGCGCGGCGCCCCCCTCGGCCACCCGCTCCCAGCGCGCGCGTGCCGGTGAGGTGCGCGCAGACTGCGAGCGCGGCGCGGGCAGCGAGGAAGACGCGGAGGAGGGCTGGCCCAGCGCTGGCAGGGCCGCCAGCGCCAGCGACGGCAGCGACGACAGCGCGCTGCCCGAGCCGTGCCCGGGCCGCAGCCTCTGCGCGCAGGGCGGGGCGGGGCGTAAGTACGCCATGCTGCGTGCCAGGAGTCACACGGCGTCAGGCATGTGGCGCTGCTGCATAAGAGGGGCTCGACATGCAGCATACGCGCGCTCGGGGCAGCCCAGGCATGAGCGAGGCCGAGCGTGCTGGCAGGGTGAGCGGCCACGGTATATGTTAAGAATGGCGACAGATCATGCATGCCACTGCGCCACACAGCTGCCTTCTACCCGCACGCATGGACAGTTCCCAATCAGCAACAATGGCTGTGCTTCACGCCAGCACTGCGGGCCTGACTCATCAGTTAGAGCAGGGCTCGTAGACGAGCGTGCCCAGGCACATAAGCATGCTGCCGACGTGCCAGCGAATGGGGGCTGCACCTTGACGGCCGCGGTCGTGCGCTGCAGCATGTCGCTGAGGTTGGTCGCTGACGCGGCGCCCGCGCTTGCGAGCGCGCTGCGCAGGCCGCCGCTCTGGCGCGCCGCCAGGCGCGTCACCTGCGGCCCTTGCCGGAGCACGTCGGAAGGCGCCTATTGCGGTGACGCCCGCTGCATTGGCTGTGCTCTGCGCGGGATGCGCATGATGCGCACGCTCCGTCTGTCCGCGTGTGGCCCCTGGGAGACACCCTATGCCTGGATAGCAAACATACTGATTGCCCAGCCTGTTTAAAGGCCACACTATTTCACGTGCGGCGTCTGCATGGGGCCGCGCCTTCGCCTCGAACGCGCAGATCGCCGGGAAGTTTTGGGCCGCGAGCGCCAGGCGCTCGCACGCAAACATCTCGAAGAGCTGGCTGTGGCGCAGCTGGCCCAGGAACGCGCGCGCGCTGCGCCGCTGCGCGCCGATGAAGGCGCGCACGTTGAAGCGCCAGCCATGCGCCCTGCACAGGCGGCCGCCGCCAGTTGTGCAACAGGCTGTGCACCAGGTGCCTGCAAGCTCTCATGAAAGAGCAGACATGATAGAGCAGACATCACACGCACACCAGCACAGCGACATGGGTGCATGCCGCAGACATGACAGAAGGTAAGGCCGACAACAGACCGCGCACCGTATGAAGTCGTCATCATCGCAGCCGGCGCGGTCGCCGGGCCCTGCAGACCCGGCGCCCCCAGGAGCTGCTGTAAAGCCATCGTCAGGCACTTCGGGCTCCACAAAGTCACGGTACCGGCCGACCAGGCGCAGGAAGTACTCCTGTGCACGCGCCCAGCTTCAGCGCCTCGCCGCGCCTGCGCCGTACCGTGCAGGTGTGCCAGATGCGGCGCGCGGCGCGGCGCGCCTGCAGCAGCCCCGCAACGAGCGCCGCGGCCGCCATGTCCGCCGAGCCCCGCAGCGTCCGGCCCACCAGCGCGAGTGCGTCCTCCAGCCGCCTGCCGCCGCGCGCGCCGCCCTGTCACCCTACCCTGACCCTAACGCGACGATGCAGCTGCGCGAAGCAGCGGCTCCGCCCGCATGCGCGCACAGCACGACGGCCGAGCACAACGCCATTTGCGCGCTCGCAGCGCCTCGCGCACAGCGTTCGCAGCAGCGGGGCAGTGCGGCAAAAGCGTGATGGCGGCGGCCCCGGCGCGCGGCACGTCCAGCCGCGCCGCTCCACAGCAAAAAGGGTGCGCGCCGCGCACCCGGCCCACGGGAGCAGCTCGGCCGGCGCGCGCGCGCCCCCGCCGCCGCCCGCCTCGTCACCGCCAGCCATGACCGACACGGAACCGGCGTCCAGGTCGACCACAATGACGCCCTCCAGGTCCAGGCCGGCGAGCGTGCTGACGCACATGCCGATGAGGAAGGGCATCGGAGCCGTCAGGTATTCCTGCGCGGCCCGCGTGTGCTTCTATTGTCTGCAAGGGTCTGCGGCCCGTGCGCACATGCATGCCAGCACGAGCTCCGTAACGTCGCGCCCATGCAGGCGTGATAAGTAGCGGCACCGAGCTGCGTCCCCAAGGCGCGCACACGGCGCCAGACACCGGATGCTGGATGCAGGCGTGCAAAAAAAGACCTACTTTTCGCTGCCCCGTCTGTGCCCCACTTGGCTCACTATACACAGGGGCCGCGCCTTGAGGCCGACCGGCAGGACCGGCACAAAGATGTGGTGCCACGCAAACGGGTGCAGCGCGGCCGTGGCCGCCACGACGGCCGTGCTGACCGCGCCCAGATCGCGCGAGACCAGGAGCACGCGGCGCTCGAGCAGCAGCGCCTCCAGCAGCGCGACCAGCTGCGCGGGCGGCAGCTGCCAGAGCAGGCACGCGAGTGGGACACTCCCCCAGGCGCAATCGCCATCCGCCGGCAGCGCCTCCAGCTCCAGCCACCGCCGCGAGCTGCCGCGCCAGGGGGGTCAGATGCCCTCACCCTACCCTAAGAGTGCATGCATGCATGAGCGTTGTCGGGTCGCTGATGAAAGGGGGTTGCACTGGTGCATGGCCCCTGACCGCATCATGCAGGGGTGCGCATGCATGAGCTCTGGCACTGCCGCGTTTCACCTGCACAGTCACCCTTCTTCGTTCCCAAGCACTGCATCATATCACGCGCATGCAGGGCAATTCTGCCTCTGGCAGAGCCACGTCAGACCGCCGACGCACCGCGCCGGGCTGGCGGTCAGCTTCTGGGCCGCTGCGGGCAGCGGCACGCGCCACACGCTGCCGGGCTCCGCCGGGCTCGCTGCGGCCTCGCACACGCTGGCCAGGAAGGGCGCGCACAGCGTCGCAGCCTCTGCCGCTGTGTTGCACTGACCGCACAGCGCCTCGACGACCTCCAGCACCTGTGGACAAGCAGAGCACGCTCAGCGCCGGATGGCGGCGATCCGACAGCGGGCGCCTGGCCTGCGCGGCAGCACCATACCTTGTACGACTGCGGGAAGAAGGGCTGGAGGGACAGCAGCAGCAGCGTGGCCGGCGCGCGACCCGCACAGGCGCTGCTGGCGCCGCGCGCCGGGTGCTGGCGGCAGAAGCCATACGTGCGCTCGCCGCCGGCCCCAGTGAGGCAGATGACGTACTCCTGCGCGCGCTGCGAGCTGGTTGCGCCTGCGACGACGCAGCCGGGCTGCAGCGCACAGGCAGGGCCGCACCTCCGACGCGTGCCGCGCGCTGCTGCGCCCGCTCGGAAAGCAAAAGGGGGTGAGTGCCCGGGCGACGGCCGGGTCGCAAGGCTTGTCGCTGTGGAGGCACTCAACTACCAAGCTGTCATGCACCTGCGCGGCGCCCTCTGGCTCGGGAGTGTACGCACGGTAGCAGCCCTTTATCATCAGTCGGCAGTGCTGATGCAATCGATCGGGTAGACTGTCCACCACCTAGCTTTGTACACAGTCCTCTATGCCCCATCATAATTCCTACTTCTTACAGGCGCTGGCACCTAGCCATGACTGATGCTTATGAGCGCGGTGTTATAATTATAACACCGCGCCCCAGCTCCCTTGCTTGCCAATAATAACGACAGAGAAGGGCGCGCGTGGTGTGCTCAAAGGGCGAGGGAACAGCGTGTGCATGCGCAGCATTCTGAGCGTTAGATATGGCGAAGTCTGCTGCCGCAGTGTGCTCGACTTCAGCGTAGTTTGAGAAGATGGTCATGGAGAACCAAAGGTACTGCTTGGCGGAGTCCATTGCAGGCATCCAACAATGCATCGCTCTGCTGCAAATAAAGGAGTGTGTTTGGCACACGGTGCCTGTGCACCGGAGCCGCAGAGGCGCACTGCTGGTGCAGGTGTTGGCATCGCCTGCGCTCGCCGTAAGCTGAGGGCGTACCTGGCGACTCAAGAGTGACCTGCGCGTGGGGACGCCTGCGCGCCCTTGCTGCGCCGCATGGGGCAGAGCAGCCCTGACGCAGCCGTTGCCAGCCTGCCGTACTCGCCCGCGCCCTTTGTGCAGAGCACAGTTACGCCGAACGCGCCGCCGTCCAGCTCCTTGAGCCTCACTCTCGTGGTGGTGATAGGCACGCCCCCTTGCTGACATTGGGCTGCGAGACAGCTGTGTTGCACGCACAGAGTCTCACCCGGGCGTGTGGGGTACCCAGGAGTATGCGTCGGTGGCGCGGCTTCCTGCTGCATACTGACCTGCTGCATGGTGCTGTGCAACGCCCTCCGGGGCAGGCTAGGTGCGCACCCTTGCCTTCAGGAGCAGCTCTTGGCTGCCTGCATCGCCGCTGAACCGGGCGGAAGTTGTGCTGGTCTGCCTGCCGCGGTATTGCTCGCTATGCTCGCTGTGCGCTGCAAGCCTTACTGCTGTTGCACCCGTGCTGTGCACAGGCCAGCCGGGCGAGCAGCCAGCGTGCAGCGCCCGGCCGCTGCTGACGTCCAAGCTGGTGCCTGTGCCCATCGTGGTCACCATGCCGGTGTGCACCCCCTTCCCAAGGTCTCCGGACAAGACTAGCACGTGGCACCAGAAGCGGGAGCAGTTGGCATGGTGCTATTTGAATCCTGCACGCCGCTGAGAAGCTCGCGCGAGGTTGCCAAGCGGCTGCGTTGCTGCTGGCAGGGGATGGCGGGGCCTGTCATCGCCAAGCGCGTGGCGGAGGACCGCAGCGCTTCGGCGGAGCCGCCGCCAGTCGCGGAGCACTGCATCCTCGTCAAGCAGGCGCCCGGCGGCGGTGCATGGGCCTGCAATCGCCACTTCCCAGGCTGATGCTCTCACTGCGCAGACGATGCGGGTGTTGGCGCTGTAGCCAGTGCGTGGCCAAGCACAGGTGGAGTATGGCCAAGCACAGGTGGATGGGGTTGCATGCTGCGTTGTGGACGAGGACAGGCTAGATTGGGTGGTATCATTTGACGTGGGCAGGCTCAAAGCATGTGTGCAATGCTCGCGCACAGTCCTGCGTGTGAGCACAAGCTACATTACTGTCGAGGTGCTGGGGTGTGTGTAACCATATAGTAATCCAAAGGGGTGGCATAATCTAAAGCCTGATGCCCTGCAGGCCACCTGCTGCCGCCGCTGCTCCGCGTGGACCTGCCGCGGCAGATGTCCTGGATCGCTGCGGCGCTGCAGCGCACGAGCAGCCGGCTGTCGCGCTCGGCGCGGTGCGGCTCCTCCGAGGCCGGTAGCCTGGCTGCCGAGGCGTTGGCAGCTCGGCAGGCATCCACCGGGTCTGGGGCGCTTGCCCTGGCGATGCGGCGGAGCCTCAGCACCCGCTCCGAGCGCGGCAAGTGTGCGCCGCTGCATCTCGAGCTGCCACCAGCACCGGCAGGAAGCGCGTGCGGCGAGTCGCGGTCAAACATGGGTGAGCCTGGCGCGGTTAATGCACATGTGTCAGAGGCCGGGGATGAGCGGCTTGCGGGCAAGGTTGCTGAGCCGGGGGCTCATGCAAGAGTGCCTGCCCCGACGCGCCTGTCGCCATTCGCCTTGGTACAGGAGCCCCTGCTGAATGGCGCTGGAGAGCCCTGAGTTCATGTGCCACCCTCGTCTGTGTCGGGCGTGTCATGTGGTGCTCTGCTGGGCCTCGTTTTCTCAAGCTACATGGTGGTCATGCGAGGCTCGGCTGCCGTGATAAAGCATGGCATGCTGTGAGTTCACACTTCTGGTTACAATTACTGTGAAAAGTTATGGCAACTGGCTGTATGAATATTGATATCATGCGTTTGACTGCAGTGCGTGTGCACGGTACTGGAGGCGTGCTCGTCATGTCTCTGTCATGCCATCCAGGCTGTAGGTTGTTTTGAATAGATTTATGCTGCTGGTTTTCTGCTAGGTGTGAGTCCCTGCACAGCCAGACACAGAGGGGCTGGAAGCAGTGTAACTGTGCACCACGTTGTTGCAAGCCTTCACACAGCATACCTTCCCGAGTCAGAGAGGATGGCTGTGGCTGCAGCGCGGGATGTGGTTGACCCCATGCTACACGGACAGCTACGCGGCCTCGTGCAGAGCGGCCTTTGTAGAGCGCGGCTGCTTGGCGCCAACAAGTTCCAGCTCGAGACGCGTGCGTGTTGCGCTGAGGTGCTTACGTGGCAGGTGCGGTCTGCAACACGGTGGTCACAGTGCAGTAGCTTGTTACCCGTAGAGACTGAAAAGGACTTTGGCGACAGGTCGCTTTCAGCATAGTCGGTGGATGCTATGCCAGACGTGCTCATCGATGACGACTTTTGCCCGCTTTGGCCCCCCAGCGCCGCAGTAGGCCCACACCTGACGACCTGGCAGGACGACGGCGACGGCCGTGCTCTCACTGCCTTCTTACAGGCCGTGCTGGACAGGTGCGCCGCGAGCACCCCGCTTCGCTGCCAATATAGCATGCACACACAGCACGGAGGCGTGACTGTCCCAAGTGGTGAATAAGGCTGTATATTTGCAGCTATGCGCAGGTATTGAGAGAGCGTCTGAAGCAGGCAGTGCAGCGCGACCCCCGCCTACACTTCGAGCTCGACACGCTTCCTGACGGTGTGCTGCCGCAAGGCCTGCCTGGGTTGCGCTTGATTCAGGCTTTGCTGGCGGTATGTTTGCCAAACATACAAAGTTTGCGGTGCGTGAGTCCTGTACTGCTGCTTGATTGGTGGCCTGGGCATATGCTCTTACTGGCGTGGTGCTACTGCGGGTGGCGCGCAGGCGGTGACGCCATACTGGTGTGTCAGCCTGACGGCAGCCATCGGGTAGGCGTCCTGCAGACATGGGGCGCCAGTCCGGGCTTGCTAGCATACTAGTGAGGATTGCCGCTCTGCTCCCTGTTAAACTCGGCAGTGCATGCCCTGTCGACCCTGTGAACAGCTGCACACTCAGTGTAGGACTGTTGCACATGTGCTGCTAGCATTGCCTGCCGCCCTACCACTGACCCACACTGCGCGTCCTTGTGAGCACGCGGCATTGTGCGTTCCGCTGCTCGTGCGCCATGGCATGCAGACGCGCTCACGCGCGGGCCCGAGCTTGCTGTGCACATACGCGCCGCGCTGCGTGGCGCCGCAGCCGGCAGCGCAGCCGCTCATGCACCCTCCATGTGCGCGCCGGCCAGGCCGTGTTCATGGCGCCACTGGCGGGCGCGGATCTCGCGCCCACGGCCCCGCTGCTGGAGCGCTACTGGGGCCCGCGCGCGCTCGCGCCGCCGCTGCTCGCGCGCCAGGCGCGGCTCAAAGTGGTGTTTGCCGTGCGGCCGGGCGGTGGCGGGTCCGGCCCGCGGCCCGTCGAGACGGAGCTGCACCTGCCGCACCAGCTGCAGGCGGCCGTGGGTGCGCCCTGCGCCCGCGCCTGACCTCTACGCGGGCATGCGCGCGCTTCCCGTGTTGTCGGCAGGCACTGCGCACAGCCTCATCAGAGGCAGCGGTGCGATTGCACAAGAGGCTGGGCGTGCTTGGGCGTGCGGGCAGGAGCGACGTGTCGGCCCCCAAGTCACAGGGCTCGCCAGCTCGCTGCGCTCACCCTGCAGCACTCCGTTGAGCAAGCACCTGCATCGGCCGCTGGGAAGCACGCCGCTCTGAAGCCTGCTGGACCAGCTTCCTGGCCAAACCTCCGAGGCTAATGCTGCAGCCAGGGAGGAGGCAGTGAGCTTGCGCAAGCGCCGCCCAGAGGGGTCGGTGGCAGAACACATGCAAGCACAGGCTTGACAGCTTGGCGGCCGAGCGCGAGCATGAATCAAGGATGCGGCCCGCGCAGGCCAGCCCGCGCTGCCGGCCTGGGACGACGGCATGTGCCTGGCAGAGTATGCGCCGCTGGTGGCGGCCGCGCTCGGTGCGCACTGCGGCGCGGCGGCGGCGGCCGCGCAGCGCCGCCAGGCCTTCCTGGACGCGCTGCAGGCGACCGGCGCGCTCGCGCTGCTGGAGGCGGACGGCATCGCGTTTAGGCATGGGCCGCGGGGCCTGTAGGCTCAGCCAACAAGGAGCATGAGCGTGTCTGACCCTGTATGTCTTGGCCCCTAGAGCGTACCCATGTGATACGCATATGCCCATGAAGGCGTCCGTATGTATCCGTGTACTGCTCCACACGCCAGTGCTTGGTACGGCGTGATTGGGCTCCAACAGCAAGCAACAAGGGGTAGAGACGGGCGCTGCTGAGGCGCTGAGCGCTTGGGCCTGAGCATGGCAGGACCGACAGATATGGCAGCAAGCGCGCCTTTGGCATACTGCATGGCCTGACAGCATGCGCGCCCAGACCAGAATGAGCGAGCGCAGGTTCAACATGCCGGAGGTTGCATTGCTTGCCTGACACATGACAGCCGCATGGTCAGGACCGCATCATTCCACCTGGCCGTGGATGAGCCGTGGAGCGCGATGGTGTCCGTCGACCTGCCGCTGGGCTTCCCAGAGAGCGCGCCCGCGCTGTCGCTGCAGCTGGTGGGCGTTGACAGCTCGGGCTGCGTCGCCGCAGCGGCCGGCCCGGGCGTGTCGCGCAGGCTCCTGCCGGGCGACATGCCGTGGAGCCCGCGTTGGAGCGCTGACGACGCGGCGCGCCGCACGCTGGCCTGTCTGCAGGAGCAGGCCCGCGCGATGCGTGGCCGCGGCGAGGACCGGGATGAGGTGTAGCAGTAAACCCTGACAATGACGGGGGCACATGACTTGCTGGTTTGGACTGGGGGCATGCTTATGTGACGAACGCTGTGCAGCGGGAAGTACGCAGAGCTAACCCAGTGAAGACGCGTATGTTGGCTCGGCAAGGAGCCCAATCATGGCTGGACCACTTTCTAACAAAGTGGTCACAGCCAAGATTGCTGCGCACAGCCGAACGGGCGCCCAGCTGGACCACTCTGTTCAGCGCCAGCCACCCAGGCGTACCAACAAACATACGAGTAGCACTTCATTGCGCCCAAGGACCTTCAATACTTCGCAAATGCCCCCTATCAAACTCTGACGCACACAAGCACCAGTGCAGGCGCGATGAATGGCGCATCGCGCGGGGTCGGCAGCCTCATTTGTGGCCTGCGACCGCTGTGCACACCGGCAGCAACAACAGTGTTGCACTGCACCCACTTGTAACTATATCCACTGCGTGGCGGGCCTAGTGCAGCAGCAGCAGCCGCGCCACGCTGGCGACCAGGAACGTCGCATACAGCGCGATCAGCGCCCAGCCGAAGCGCGCGGGCAGCCGCCCGCGCGCGGCCACGCCCACCGCCAGCACGCTGGCGCACATAGCGGCCGCAAAGCCCGCGCTCACCGCCGCGCCGGGCGACAGGCGCGTCGCCAGCGGCGCGCCCGCGCTGCGCCGCGCGCGCAGGAAGCCCAGCCCCAGGCCAACGAGCAGATTGAAGAGCGGGCCCGCGTAGCACGCGGTCATGGCCATGTTGGCCAGGCCGCGGCGCGCCATCGCCAGGTTGGTGCTCAGGTCGCCGATGGAGTTGCCCCAGGCCAGGACGGTCAGGCCCAGCACAGCGTGGTCCAGCCCGGACAGCGAGCCGAACAGCGCGATGAGGCCGACCAGCTCGGACGCGACCGTGTCGACCCACATGGCCGCAAGCACAAACCCTAACCCTGAAACCACCGCCGTGCCCAGCGGCCACCGCGTGCCCAGGCGCCAGGTTGGCGGCGGCGCATCCGGCGGCGCACCCCGCAGGCTCCACGCGGCGGCGGTGGCGGCCGCCGCGCCCGCGCCCGCGCCCGCAGCCGCCCACACCAGAGGCGCCCGCAGGTACCTGCCGAGCGCCAGACAGGTTAGGCGCCGCTTGGTGAACAGTCGCAAGCAGGTTGCGAACCAGATGCATTGGCAGCTGTGAGGATATTGTAGAGTGTGACGAGGAAGTGGCAGGGCACATACTTGGCCAACCATGCGGCTCTTGCAGGCACGCAGGCTGCTTCTTCGGGGCAAGCGCGATCGCAGACTGTCCAGGGCGCACCAGGCGGCAAACACCGGCCCGCCGGCCAGCGCGGCGACGAGCCAGCGCCGGTCATAGCAGTCCGGCGCCAGCGCGGGGATGCTGACGCGCCGCAGCATCAGCAGCGGCCACTCCGCCGCGGCGCCCGCCGCGCACAGCGCGCGCCACGGCCAGCTGCGGCACAGCCACCCGGCCTCGCCCCGTTCACTCCCCTCTGACTCGCCCGCACCCTCTGCGCTAGCTGCGCCGCTGTCGTCCGCCCACCTGTCACCTGCAGGCTCCTCCGCCGTCGACTCCAGAGGCGCGGGCGCGGCGGGCGGCCGCATGAGCGCGTGCGGCGCCGACACCGCGCGCGGCAGCAGGCCGCTGCCGGCGGGCTCGCCTGCCCGCGCCTGATCGGGCTCTGCCGGCAGCGGCGGCATGTAATTGGAGCGGTGCGCGGCGAGGCGCGCGGCGCCGCCCGCGCCCGCGCGCGCCGACGCGCGCTGCTGCAGGTCGCGAAAGCTGGCCGAGTGCGCCAGCTCGGCCAGCGCGCGCGCGCGGTACTGCTGCGGCGTCAGCGGCGCCGCACCCTCGGCCAGCCACGTCTCGACGCGCTGCCGCCGCGGGCTCGCCTGCCGCAGTGCGCCCTCGCCTGTCTGCACGATCAGCGTGCGCGCTTTACCATGTCAGAGCAGAGCCTTAGTCCTGTGCAAACAAACGGGCTGCAGCGGCATCACTGGCTCCGCATCCTCAGCCGCAACGCCATGGCCGCCAGGCCCTTACAAATGCCCATGCCAAACCAATGGGACGTGTGTACTACCCCATACTCACCCATACTCATTGTGCCAGCAGCAGGGCAGGTCAGGTTCACGCCTGCGCGCGCCGGGGCAGCAGCCCCGCGGCAGCCCCGGCGGACGCCAGCGCGGCGGGCGCGCCGGCGCCGTCGTCCTCGTTGCTGGAATGCGTGAGCTCGATGCACGCGTCCGCCAGCGGCATGCCGGGCGGCGCGTGGCCGCCGGGCGCGTGCGGCATCGGCAGGTCCGCGGTGGGCGGCGCTGTTGCATGGCGCGCCAGCGTGGAGCATGGGGACTCCGGGCCTGACCCTGCCCTGAGTCCAGGCTCCAGGCCCCACGGTGCGGGGTCTGCGCCGCGCGCCAGGGCGGCCTGCAGGGGCACGGGGCTCTCCTCGTCGCCTGCCTCCAGCAACGGCAGCTCCTCGGGCGCGGGCTTGCGGAAGAGGCCGCCCGCTGCGCCCGCGAGCTCGGCCGCCCTGCGCGCAGAAGCCACACATGTGCCGGCCGCGCCCGGCCCAGCCGATGCATGCGCTCGCCACCCCCTGCCGCACGCACTAGCTGCATCCCGACTTGGGGGTGGAGGCTGAGGTCGGGCATGTGTCAGGCCCTGGCTGGAGGAAAACAACCCTGGTGGTTGCGCAGCGCATGCCGCGATCGACAGCACCGCAGCGCATTTACCATGCCTGGCCCGCGGCGTGCGAACCTGCCTCTGCGGGGAGGCCTAATGGTGTGCCCAGGGCGAGCAGCGTCTTGCAGGCAGGGTAGGGTTGGCCGCACCGCATGCGCTCGCGAGCGATGCGCCACATGTCGGCGCTCAGCACGACCAGCACGAATGCGGCATACAGCGCCAGCAGCGCGCCGGCGCGCGCGGGCGTGGCGGAGCCCGAGGCCAGCACGGCGGCCGCCGCAGCGACCGCGATCAGGTAGCCGGCCGCCTCGCGCAGCAGCGCGCCGCGCGCCTTGGCCCCGCCGCTGGCCAGCACCACCGCGCCGGCCACCACGCAGCCGACAAACATACCCCCGCCTGCGCCGCAGGCACATGCAATGTGCATCGCCTCAAGCAGTCTCCGCCTTTCTCCTCTGCTACACCAGGAGGGCAGCAGGGTGTTGCAGACGACACCGAGCAGCGCGAGCTGCACCGTCCCAGCACGTCATCAGCCACAACATGCCGCCAGGATGTCACACGCAAATCCACGAACCAGACTGTGTGTGTTTGTGTGCGCATAGTGCAGGAGGATGAAGCAAAGCGGCCAGGTCTGCCAGTACTTGAACCGCACCCAGGAGTGGACGAAACAGGTATGGCGCGCACCAAGCAGCGCATTGATCGCAAGCTCATAGTGCCCCTCGCCCACAGCCGCAATGGATGATGAGAGGTCTGGCGCTCCATTGCCCAGCGCCAGCAGCGTCACTGCGCTCGACGCCTCCTTTCACACAACTGCTGTGTCGTCTGTATAGCAACTTCATTTCACATTTCAAGAGACTCACTGCCTGAGCAGGCCAACTCCCCTGGCTCCTCTTCTGATACAGTAGTGCTGGTGAGCCTGCAGTCCATGGGGCCACTGTGTTTTCACACAGGTCGTCAGCCAAGCCTGGGCAAGGACGAAGTTTGTGAGCGACATAGGCAAGAGCACCGAGCGCCCTTTGGTGCAAATGTGGGTTCCCACTTCAACACAGCCAGAGGGGAGAAGGTGGGGGCGCGCCGCCGGCCAACCGCGGGGGCAGGCTCAGCTCCTGCGCGAGCTGCGTCAGGATGGGCGAGAAGAAGTCCTCGGCGGTGCTGCCCAGCACGCGGAAGAGCAGCAGGAGCCACAGCACGCAGGCTACCTGGTGCGCCCGCACACCTTGACTGCCACACTCGCACACACAGGCAGCAACTTCGTGCCAGCAGAAAGTGCAAACAAGGAGGACAGGTGCCTGCCCCCAAGGTGGCCCTGCCGCGGCGGCGAGCAGGTGCGTGGGTGCACGCACCTGGAATGCAACAGTGGCGAGAACGCCAGCAGGTCGTACGTGGCAGTAGAAAAACGCTATGTATGGCACGACCCCACCTGCACGCCGACGATGCTCACACGCAGCACAGCAACAGACTGCGTGCAGAACTGAGGACGTGCTTGCACGCTCGACAATACAGCGCTCTATGAAACACAGCGCTTGTAATTCCTCAGCAGCAAGACGGCGAGCGGCCGCGATTCACCGCACCTTCTTCGCAGTTCCTATGCACGTAGGCGCACGCATCCTCGCTGTGCGGCAACGCTGCAACTGCGTCACATGACTGGCTCGCTTTCGCTGTTGTGTTTGCGGCCGTGAGGGCCTGCAGCGCCCGAACGGCTCTCCTGCTCGACAGAGTTTCAGTGCTAAGACGGTCACACAGGCACGTTTGCGTGCACACAAGCACAGCGAGTAGAGATAGCGGCCACAACGCCATGCTGTGCCCTGCTTGGAGCCCTTCGGAAGGCGCCAGTGTACATACGCAGAGTAGCTACATTGCAGCGCGCCGGCTTGGCAGCACAGCACAAGCTCCGCTCTTGCTGTTGGACTATTACCGCAATCAGGGGCTTTCCCTTGAGTAGAAGAAGCGCGCTAGAAAAAACACACAGGAGGGGTGTACTGAAGTACACCCGGGTGCCCGTTCGCATGTGTCGGCCTTCTGCATGCTCGATCGCATGGCCGGCCCAGGTATAAAAAGTTGTACCCCATTGGCTGTTGAAAATTCAGTACTGCCCATAAGGTGGCACTTTGTTGCCACAGCAGCTTGGTTTCCTGTGCAAGCCATGCACATGGCCCACGGTAGCAATGCACGACATTATGTCTCAGGTATTTGCTATTGCAAGCTTTTGCATACTTTATTATAGTCACAGGCACGGCACAACCGCAAAGCCACATACCAGACTTGACAATGTTGAGTGAATACTGACGCGCCACTTTACAGACAACTTGGCAGTGTGTATACACTCTGCCAAGCCCTCAACAGCAAAGTTCCGGGCAATGCCAGGCTAATTGTGTTCAACACAGCAAACGTGCCAATAAGCATGCACATACTTTGAAACAGTGCAACTCACCCACTGCCCTGAGGCAACAGCGCGCCGCGCTCAGCAGCACTGGGACCCCCTGCAGGCACCTCGGACGGCTTTGTGGCTGACGGTGCGGCTGCCCACATTGCGCGCAGGTCGCCGCGTGCTTTTGCGAGTATCAAAGTCAGGCCAAGCGTGCACGGCACCAGGTACAGGAGCGCCGGCTGGCCCTGCACGCAGCGGCGCTCACGGTCGCTGCCTGGGACAGTGCGGCGCTGTTGACGACCACACTACGTGGGCAACCTGCTTGTGCTTGAGACAAGGAGGCCGAGTGTCCACCTCAGAGGCCAAGACGACACAAATATTCACTTGATACTGATAAGCTGAGCGCGTTTGCTGCACCAAACATATCCAGCGCGCTGCTCCTGCAGAGCAGGCGCGGGGGCAGGCGCGCCTGGTCGCCAAAGAGGCTGAAGTATAGCGCCGCATACGTGAGCAGCAGGCCGGTGGCGTAGCCGCAGGCGGCCGGGAGCAGGTAGCCGCGCGCGCCGCGCCGGTGGTTCTGCAGGTCAAAGATGCGCAGGTACACCTGCGGTTACGTCACATGCACACCCCCGGAGGCTGTGCTGCTGACCTCGTGTGCTTGCGGAGCATCACGTGCCCACGCCGGAGCCTCCCCATTCGTCCCTACACAGGTCCCATGCGCAGCTGCTTCCAATTTCTGTGCAACGGCCATGCAGCACAGCCTGGTTCCACACAATGGAAGCAGTGCACTCTCCTAGACTGGGAACGCGTACAGCGTGCGTGAGCCCGCCTCTGTACAAGCAACATGCTGACCAAGCTAGTGGGCAGCGCTGGCATTATCGGGGCCGCGCACCAGTAGGAGGCCGGGAAGGACGACATCGCCGTACCCCAACATGGCGTAGCCACCTGGCGGCCCGCCGATGCGCGGCACGAGCAGCAGCACCGGCAGCATCACATGGTCGCTGCCACCTGTGGCAACCTGCTCCGCCACACCCTCTGGTGACGATCACAGGAGTCCACATTGTTTGCTGCGCAGCCATGCAACCCACTTGCGCACACATACATGCATCAATGAGGCACTCGCATGGCAGAGCTCTTCTGTCCTCTGTGCTTGTCTGAGACAGCGGGACACAGGCTCATGGCAAAATCAGCGGGCCTTTCTGCCGACACACCCACATTGCAGCAAGTTCTGCATGCATGCACACATGCATGCTACCAGCCGGCCCGCTCAAAATGAAGCAGCACGCGTGCGTGCGAGTGGCGCATGCCTGGACCATGACGCTCGGCCCGCCCAGCAGCAGCGGCTGCAGGAAGACCCAGAAGATGTCGTACAGGAAGCAGAGCGGGAGCAGCACGCACGCGACCTGCCACGGCACCACCCCTCTCACCCAGCTGGGATGTCAGTCACAGACTATGTACCACCCACAGGTTGCAGTGCTGCAGGCCCGCGCGCTCGAAAGACCGCAGCGTTTAGCATGGCGCCTCCGACAAGCTCTTCAAGGCCTGCTCCCTCAGCATAGGTGGGCTGCACAGTGCACGGGACAGACCGCACCGCACACCACCAGCGGGCGCACACGGCCGCCGCGAGCCGACACACACGGGTGGGGAACGGCGCGCGCCTTGATGGAGGGCAGCTGGAACTGCCGCAGGATGAGCAGCATCAGCGCGATGCCCATCGCGTCCTGGAACGGCCACGCCCATGCGCTCCCGGCCGCCTGCGCGCGGCAGATGCACTCCCTGGGCTGATTGGCGCCCATGTAGCGACGCTCAAGCGCGTCAGGTGCGCCAAAGATGTCGCCCGCGCCGTACAGGTCTAGGAATCAATGCGGTGTATTGGGCCAGAAATATTGGCTGCATGCTTGCAGTGCCGCATAGCAACTTGACGCACAGCCCTTCGAAGCACGCTTCATGCGCGCGCGACCCTGCAAAGCACTTGGCCCTTCTTTTGAAGAAAATGTTGCACGCTCCCTCTGCTGCATAATGCGCATGAGGCAGGGCCGTCCGGGTGCCGCCCCACGCGCTGGTAACAGGTTGGCAGTCGGCAGTGCTGCCTGGACATAAGCCGGCACCAGGCCCAGGAGCCGCAGTGCCGCTTGTGGCCAGTGATGGTCTCTGCGTCACATGGCGGGCGCATAAAAAAACAGTGCGCTGCTTAGGAGGCACCTGCAGGCCGCCCCAGGCGCAGGTGACAGCGATGCCAGCCGGGAGCGCCGCCAGGACCGGCGCCGGCACCGGCCCCACCAGCGGCAGCACGGCCGCGCGACCCTGCAGGGCGGGCACGCCGCGCGCCAGCGCCTCTGCGCACGCTGCGACCAGCGCCTGCGTGCTCGCCAGGCCGAACAGCACCGCCTGCGGGCAGCGGGTGGCCGCTTCAGGGCAGGGCGTGTCAGCCACCGCGAGTGCAGCGCCTACGCGACTCCCGCTAAGCGGGGCCATTGCATGACATGCCCGCGCTGCTTGTGCAAACCTCTCACATTTACGCTTGCACAGGTACCAAAGCGCGCTGCGCCCACAGCCACTAGAAGACGACTGCAGAGTGTAGAAACAATCAGCCAACCAACTTGAAAAAACAAGTAAACCAGAAAACACCACCAAAGCCACCAAACAGGAGATATAGAACGTGTTCTCACTTTGCAGAAATTGAATATCTGCTCGGCGGTGCACACCATCACAATCGCAAACACGCGGTTCAGAAAGAAGAAGAGGAGCAGCAGCATGGTGGACGCCATGAATACAAACGCGACTGCGCCGACCACCGACACCTCCTGCACCTCCACGCCGCCTCCCCCAGCCTTTGCGGCCCCGTCCTGTGCACAGGGTTCACAGGAGGTCACCAGGGCTGCTTTCTTGAACATGCGTTGCTCCATGTTAGCATTTTAAGAACACAGTATATCGAGTCTGTGCTTGGTGTTATGTTGGTCAGTGTGTTGAGCAATACGAACAAACGGCAGACATTGATGTGCAAATGCCGTACGCATGGAAGGCCCGCCACAGCCACTCAAAAGCGGCAGGTGACCTGTCACGGCATCGCTCAAATACATTCGCAGCACAAGTCACACACTCCGGACATGGGCACGTGCAGGTAACCGCACCTCAGAGGCTGAGCCCGTACGTGCGCTGGCGGCCTCTCGAGCCCAGTCATTGCCCGCCCACAGCGCGCCGCCAATTACTGTAGCTACAGCCATGACCCACAACACCAGCGCGCTGGCATCCAGCCTGCTGTACCTGCCCCATCGCCACCCAGCACGCTGACAGCTGCATGCATTGCATGGTAAGCAAGTGGGGCGTGTACTGCTAAAGCGTGGCAGGACAGCAGGGCGATTCCCAGCAACAGCACTTAGCGGCAGAGCTGTTAGCGGTATCATGCCTCAGAGCTGCACTCCGCTTCGACACTCCACATTATGAGCAATGGCATAATCACCACGCTGGAATACACAACGCAGACATGCGACCTAGACATGCGACCTACGCATAAGGTGAACCCAATGCATACTGGCGAGGCCCAGGGCGCGCACGAGGGGGCCCATGCGCTGACACCCGCGCCGCGCGCTGCCTCTGCCAGCAGCACAGCGCCCGACGCGCGCGACACGCTAACTGCGGCAAGGTTGTCCACCACGCGTTTGCTATCGTTCGTGGCCATCACCGTGCAGCCTGCCGGCAAATAGGGTCGCTGTTTCCGCCACCACCATCCAGCCGGTGGTGAGGGTGCTGCGCTGCCCCCCGTGAGGGCTGCAAAGCATGCCCTCCATGCATGGCCATGCCAAGCAACCACGACCGCAGGCGGGAAAACATGCTGCTGCACTACAGGAGACAGGGCACCCCCGAAACCGCACTTTGCCTGGCACGCGGCATGCGGCGAGGTACCCGCAACACAGTGCCTTGTAATTTGCAAGTATCGATTGAACTTCTAGTCAGCAAAGGTGTGACGCGCGCCGGGCTCCGTGTTGTACACGATAGCCAGGCTCGCGTTTGCTGCGGACAGCACGGCGGCCTTCTCCGCAAAGCTGCAGGCGCCGCGCACGACGAGGACCGCGGCGCCTGCCGCAGACCCACACGTGTCTTGACGTGACGCCGCTTCAAAAGTATCCTGGCGCGTGACATGTGTTGCCTGCAAAATACCAGACACAGACACCACCGCCCCCACTGCTTGCAGGCGCGTCCAGGAACACTTCCACTTCTGCCACGCATGGCCCGCATAAAGGAGCAAATGCTACTTTGCTGCGGAGCCAGGCTACAGGCACGCCCACACTTGCACTCAGTGGATGCAGTCTGCGTGCGCATGAGAAAGAAGTGGCTCAGCTGCTTGGAAAGCAGCGCAAGCTCTGAAGGAGCCAAAGTGAGGGACACAGCAGTGGCCTGAGGAGCAACCTGCATAGCTGCGGTTGGCAAGCGGCTCGCAGGCGTCCAGCGGCTCTGCGACCAGCAGCGTCAGGCGGCGCTTTGGCGGGTTGCTGGGCAGAGCCACTCCAAGCTGCGAGGGCGCTGCTGACAGCGTCTGGTTGGCATCCTGCCCATACACGGTCACGTACGCCTGCCGCAGGGCACCAGCTTCACGCTGCTTATAGGTTGTTGCTGGCACAGGTGACGGGCTGCAGCAGGTGCGCGCAGTACCCCGGCATCCAGACAGTCAGTGTCGGCCTCCTGTCCACACGTTTTTCTTGCTGCAAGCGTGCTTAATAGGCAGAGCAGCAGCGGCACCCAGACTTTCATCCCCGCTGAAGGCTCTCAGCATAGGGCTGCGCTGTCTGCAGTCGAGCAGGTGTCAGAACTTTGCAGTGTGCCTTGACAAGTTACCTCGCGCTCCTTTTCCTCGGTTCGAGCTCAGAACCCCCAATGAAGACCTCGAGCCAGCAGGCCCAGCAGGCCGAGCCCTCCAAACTGATGAGAAGCAGACGTGCATCTAATGACCCTGTCTCCGCAGTGCGACTGCGTTGCAGCATACATACCCTCTCTGCTGATTAAACTGTATCTTTACGAGCAGCATATGTTAACAGGTGGCTATACTTTGTTTCACATCCGTGCAAGGTGCGTGGGTTGACGATGCGCGAAACCCACATCCGCTAATAACGCAGCTCGCCTGGATACCACGAGCCTGGACACGAACGACCGCCCCACTAGGTCACAGCAGCAAGGGTGCACCTTCAGCTTCCACCCTGCAGCGCACTGCCTTTCTGCGGACGCCTGACCTATTGTAGTGCACTCGCTCACAGTCACTTCCAGACGAGATGGCCCACAAGGTGGTTGCATGCACCCTTTGCACCTATGCATGGTCATCCAGTACGCTCGCCGCCCGACGCAGCAGACACTGCGCCCCTTAAGGGGGCGCAGAGCTTGAACTGCGCAGTCCACGCTATGGAGGAGACAAGCGCACCGCCGGACTCTGCTGTCACCCACCTGGACTTGTTCATGCACGCCTTGCCCAAGGTGCGCTTTCTCTGTTCCTGCCGGAGTGTATCAACACCTTTCCCTGTGCAAATTACGGCTTCACTCTTGGCCTGCACCCGCCCGGCAGGCGGGCTGCCTGGCGCACTTTCCTGCCCTGCGCAGCCTCAAGCTCATACAGCAGGTGCCGCACATCCTTCTCGGTCGTCAGCCTGCACACCTGAGTTTACGGGTAGAACTTGGCCTGTTCAGTTGCTTTGTTTGAAGATGCATGCTGGTTCACGATTGCTGCAGTTGTGCTGAGCTGCACGCTGCAGGAGAGCGTGACGAGCCTTGTGGGGCTGGATGCCTGCCCGCTCCTGGAGGATCTGTGGGTGGCTGAGACGGCGCTCAAACGCATCAGCGGCCTGGAGTGCTGTGCGAGCCTGCGCCGCCTGTTCCTGTACTCCAACAGCATCCAGGTCATTGATGGCCTGGACACGCTCACCGCGCTGGAGGTGTGCCTGTCCCACAGCCCAGTGTGTTTTGCAGGCAGGAGCATGCCAGCACACAGCCATGCTGCAAAGTCTGACCTGGGGCACAGCTTATACAGCCGTGCAACACAGTCATGCATGCAGCGCCCATCACCAAAGAAACCTGGTCAGGGCTCATCATACCCCAAGTACATGCAGAAGAGCCAAGTAAAGAGGTCGGGCTTTGGTAGCGTACCATGCCCGTTGTCGCATGCAGACCCGCAGCACCTGACCGCACGGGGCAGGGAGACACTGGCGGCTGCCTGCCGAGCGGCCCAAGTGCGCACGGCTGGCCATGCCTGGCGCGCTGTGGCCCCACACCATGGTCGTCTTGCCTGCTGGAATTGGATGGCCAGGCCTGCCCGCGTTTAGGTGCTGTGGCTGGCTGGCAACCGCATTCATGCGTTGAGCGGCCTGGGGAGTCTGACGGCGCTGCGCGAGCTGAACGTTGCGGCCAACCCGCTGGGCGGCCCGGACGCGCGCGGCTGGGCGGCCGGCCTGGCGCCCTGCTCTGCACGGATGCGTAGCATCAACCTGGCCGCCACGCGCATGCACAGCATACTGCAGGCACGCCTGGTCATGTGGAACTGTATGACATTGGGCGCTGCTGTGCAGACCTGCACCTGCTGGCAGGAGGCACTGTTTTGTTAAGTTCTGTCGCAGACTCGGACCCTCCACAAGCAAAGGTGCGCAAAAGCTTGTGCGAGCATGCATGCCTCGCCTGCGATATAAAAATTTTATAAAAAAAGTTCCGCTTAACCACTACCAGCGATAACTTGTTATCGAGGCCTGGCCTCGATAACAAGAGAAAAAAAAAACGCCCCCGACCAAAAAAAAAAATAAATAAAAAAAATGCAGTGTCTGAGCTATCAGTGCGGGGGTGTGTAGATGTATGACGCGGCGCTGTATGCGGCGCGCAGCTGCGGCAGCTGGCGGACACCCTGCCGGGGCTGACAGATGTGGTGCTCGACGATCCGCTGTGGGGTGGTGCCCCACTTGCCCGGCTGGAGCCTTGCCGCGCCGCCGCCGCTGTGGCCCTGACGGCCCTCACGCGCCTGGACCTGCGAGAACTTGGGCCGGTTTGCCCAGCCGTAAATGCTCTCGTGCTGCGGCACTTGTCTACTTGCAGCATAGTTCCTGTGCGCCTTTTTAGTGAGTGCGGACTCGCCCAAGCGAATGATCAAAAACGCATGCATGCAGGAGTGTCCCCGCGTATGCATTCGAATGAACACGTATGAATGTTAAGAGGAATTGCAGTCATGTATCGAGGGTCAGCTCACAGCCTATGTGTGGTGCATCCAGTCTTGCTCCGTCGCATGCAGGAAGAACGGGAGGCGGCCCTGGAGGAGCAACAGACGAGACAGCGCATGCACAACACCCAGATCCGCTCGCTTCAGCGACGCTTTCATTTGCTGGTTGCGAGGGCGCGCAAAGGCCTGCAGGCATGATCACGTAGGCGTCATGTGCACGACGGCAGCAGCAGCGCTGCTCCCTGAGCCGCCTGAGCCATGAGGGCCGCATGCTGTCTCACTTCCTGCTAGAATTGTTTTATTGATCCACGATGCATGCTTCTGTAAATGTCATGAGAAAGCATGAACGCACAGAGCCAGGCATACAAGTTACAACGCATCTGTTGTCAGATTCAGCAAAGAAGGGTTCGTGCTCACGCTGCACCATGGATGCACAGGCAGCGCTGGCAGGGCGCTGCGAGGGGCAGGCCGGGCAGCTGGCAGCGGCTTGCGGCAAACTCCAGCGCCGCCTGCATGCCGCGGGCGTCTGCGCAGCAGGCTATGTGACGCCTGTCGCATGCGCTTCTTCATGCAGCGGCATGCAGGGCAGCAGCGACCCTGACGCAGAGACGCCAGCGGTGGCTTCCTCCACTGCAGATGGCAGTGGGTCAAGCGCTGGGCAAGCAGACATGGCGAAGCCAGGCGCGTGTGGAGCACCAAGTGCGCAGGCTCCCTCCGCAGCAGGCCCCCAGCAGGGCACCTGCCAAGAGCATTGTAACAGGCCAGCAGGTGCCGCAGCCAAAAGCGACACGCAGGCTGCAGCAGCAGCGAGCTCTGGAGAGGACCCTGCCGTCGCAGCGCTTGCTGCCGGCCAGAAGGCGCTGGGTGTGGCGCAGGAGCAGCTGGCGCATCTCGAGCGACAGGTGCAGCCTTGGCTAGCACATTAAGGTCCAACTCCAAAAACCCGTAAGATGATGATTTGGTCAATTTTGAAGCAAAGAGGCGGCACCTGTGTGCACATACCAGTGGTGCTGTGGTCGCGTATCGGCTGGTCATGCGCATGAGGCATTTCAAGACCACATCACATGCAGAGTTCGCTGTTGAACCCTGGACTCATTGAGAAAGTGTGCGCGTTCACCACAGGCGTGCATGTGGGCTGCTGCTTGGCCCGCGGCCGAAGCGGCCGCGCGGGCAGCGCTCCAGGACAGCAGACACCGTCTGGAGGCGCACCTGGCGGCCTGTGGTAGTGTGCGCTGGGAGACCGACTCGCCAGAACCTCTTCGCGTTGACCCTATCCGGGAGAGCCCGGCTGGCGCTGCTTCCGGCCAGGAAGTGTATGGTGAGGCTGACCGGGCCCCATTGGCAAGCGCGGACAAGTATGCAAATCGGAGCAGCCCGGAGAGGGACGGCGCTGTCAACCACATGGTGGAAGCCGCTCTGGGTGACGTCGACCTGGGCGCGATGGGGATGGCGAGCATGCGTGTTGCTGGGGTCACGCGCGTCTGCAACGACGGCCTCGCTGCCATGTGCGCACACACATCATGCTATACCTTGCAACACAGTGTGCATTGTGTCCACTGATGCGCATCACAAAGGATGATAGCTGATTGCTGGGCCATGCTGGGCTAGGTATGAGGACGTGTTGGCGGATGTCACGGATGCTGAATCACAAACGCATGAGTGCGACGCTGCAGTAGAGCAGAGCTCTGTCCACGAGAAGCGGCTGTACTTTGCCGGAGATGTGGAGCGGGCTGCGGTGGAGGGCTGCTCCAGCCAGGCTGCGTGCGGCCCCAGTGCGTGCTTCTCTGAAGCTCAACCATGGTGAAATTCCGTAGCCAGGTTTTCATATAGGTACCTGCTAGAGCCACCATGCCTTCAGGCTCTGCAAAGAGCACAGCAACAAGCTCATGACATCCCATATGGACACGCATGCGACACGCAGACAACAAGTGCGTGACTTCTGACGCCTGAAAAGGCCACATTTAGCTAATGCGTGTGTGCTGGGGCTGTAACAGCATGAGCGATGAGCTGCTCCTGCACACCAGTGCCGTGCTGGCAGACCAGCCGCGCCTGCTGCGTGGCCTGGCAGCGATGTCACGCAGAGCAGCAGAGTGCAGCAAGTCGCAGCCTGATGGCCAGGGCAGCACATGCGAGACCAGCGGCACAGCAGAGCGGCTTGCGACCAGGCCAGCTCCGTTTTGGAACCCATGGGCTGCTGCACCATGCAGCGCTTCCAGGCTGCTGCTTGTCAGGGCATTGATCCCGCAGTCCGTCACGGTGCGTCGCCACTTGTCTGTCGTTGACCGCGAGGAGCAGCAACATGGCTCTGCCTAGTGGGTTCCGTCGCAGGAGGCCCAAGAGTATTGCTGCCTGCCATGTGCTCCTGTGATGCAATTTTATGCTGATCATGGCCGGCTTGGTTGGTGACTCTCAGAAAGCACGATGACTGTGTGGTGCAGGAGTCCACAGGCACGTCGCGGGACAGCGAGCAGTCCTGGCTCATGAGCGATGCCGCGGCAGTTTTGCCAGTGGCGCTTGTGGACCTGCAGTATGAGCTGCCGTCTTCAGGCAAGTGCACACATCCACAATCTGGGATTGAGCAAAAATGTCGGTCAGCATCTCAGCTTCATCCAGGCCATATGCATGCTCTCAGAACGCAGGTTCTGCATCTTGGGCTCACACGGCTAGTCCTCATGCACTGCCTTGCAACATCTCTGACGCTGTCATGGTTGAATGTATGGGGCACAGGCAGCCAGACATCAGAGGCGCCTGGTGCTTGCACCATAACGACTCCCATGCAGGCTGGCGTGCAGGACGACCTGCGCATAGCGGCTGCGCCACTGCTGCCCTTCCTAGCGGCCCTGAGCAGCAACCACACTCAAGCGGCCGCAAGCGCGAGCCCTGCTCAGAGCCAGGGCGTGAATGCGCTGCACAGCCCCGTGGCAGAGGCAGCACTGCGCGGTGCTCTGGCGGCGCTGGCTGCGCTGGCTGATGCAGAAGCAGGGGCGGGCAGAGAGGCTGCAGAGGCTGCCGGCGTGGCCACGGCTCAGGAGTGTGCATGCGGCAGTCTGGAGCAGGCACGCCAGGGGCCAGGCGGGCTGGCCGCGCTGACGCGCCTGGACCTGCATGCCTGCGGCCTGCATAGCGTGCAGGTGCGCATGTGCTCCATATCATGAGCTCATCCTGTATAGTACCTGCTGCCATGCAGCAGTAGCACTGTCAGCGGCCAAAGTCCTGCATGACAATGTCAGAGTTATATAATATTCAGGCATAAACAAGGTAAAGAAGGAAAAACCCCCCCAGGAGCTTGTAGCGGCGACCGCGCTGTGCAACCTGGTCCTTAGCTGCAACGTGCTGCATAGCCTGGAGGGCGTGGGCGAGCTGCCCGCGCTCACGCATCTGAACGTCAGCTACAACCTCATCAGCAGCCTGAACGTTCTTGCGGTGCGCCTCCTCTCCACAGCAAGCATGCCGCTTGGCCTGATAAATATGTGGCAGGCTGCTGCATAAATGCAGACACCTTTTGCAGTCAAGGTCAAGGGATAAGGGGTTGGCAAGCAAGCAAGATCCAGCAGTTGTTGCGCATCAAGTGTGCAGCGCATGTCTGCAGGCGCTCAACACCTGCACGTCAGGCAGGACAACGAGATTGCACTTCCTGTGCGCATGCAGGGCGCGGCACTGCTCACAAGCATGGACGCATCCAGCAACCGCCTGCTCAGCCCTGAGGACGCTGTTGCGCGCCGCAAAGCCCTGCCCGCGCTCGCTCGCCTGGACCTGCGTGCCAACCCTGCTGCTGCACACCCTCGCTACAGGCGAGTAAGTGCACTTGATGCTGCGCCGGCACACACTGACACCGATTTTTGTAAACAGCTGCCTCATGGGCATGCCTCCGTGCACCCACTTTCATTAGCTTTGTGGCACTGCCGTGTTACACAAATGTTGCACATCAAGGGCAATTGGGATGTATTGCAGGAGCTTGTTGCTGCGGCGGCTGCCTTGCCTGGCATGGCTGGACGGCAAGCACCTCCCGCCTGCAGCCCGGCAAACCGCAAGCAGCGAGCTGCTGCGTGCCAGCCTTCTGCGCGCTTGCTGCTACACCGACCTGCAGAGCTCCTGGCTGGCCACCCCTGGTGCGTATGGCGCCTTACGTTGCCACTCTGCAATCGAGCACGGCACGCACACTGTTCCTGTTCCGCACCTCTAATTCTGATGCGCAATAGGCACACGCCTCTCTGATCAGTTGAGACGCAGTCCACTGTCCTGGCCATGGCAATTCCGTACTGCCAGGCTGCAGCTCATGTGGTCCGCATAACCGCGCAGGATTAAGCTTGCCTTGCCGTGCAGGGACGCTACAGCGTGTGATGAAAGAACGCATCTCACATGTCACACGCCAGCGCTGACCGCGTCCAGCCACCGCAGGGCCCGGCACCGCTTCGGCGGCACCCGCAGACTGGCGGCAGCTCGCGGTAGAGGCTGCGCTGGACATGCAGGGCCTGACACGCCTGGCGCAGCTCGGCACTATGGCCCGCCTTGCACGGCTGAGCCTGGCGCACAACCACCTGACGTCGGCGGCTGGCCTGGGCGCCTGCTTCGCCCTGGAGACCCTGGACCTGTCAAACAATTGCCTCTCCGGCATAGGTACGGCGGCCCTGCAGCACTGCATGCAACAAGATTCATTAGGCAGGTGCTACAAGGTATCATGCTGATACAGGAGGCGCTGTTGGTCCTAGTTGCCACACGCCTGTGCATGCTGCCCTGTGCTGTGCTAGGTGGACCCTGGCGCCAGCTGTAGCATCCAATCAGGCTCTATCCAGTGGTCAAACTGTGCTGAAAGGCGCTTCTGCATGCCAGCAATGTCCGCATGCAACTCTGCGACCGCACCTCTATCAGACGGATAGGGTACCGTTCGAGTTGATTACTACTTTGCTTTGCATACCTTCTGGCCCAAAGAGTGCACGGTGTGGCACCTGCGGCATCAGGGGCGCTGGCCGGCTGCCGGCGGCTGCAGCGGCTGGACCTGGCGGGCAACCGGCTGGAGGATGTGAGCGCGCTGCGGCCGCTCACCGCGCTCACGCTGCTGGGCGTGGAGGGCAACCGCCTGGCGACCCTGCATGGCGCGCCTCCGATGCCGCCACCCAAGGGGGCTCGGGCTGCCACAGACAACGTGTTTAGGTGCTGACTGCCAAACAAGCGGTCCCCCCTAGGCATCCCACCTATGCCATTATTGGTCTTGCACGCAGGCAAGGAGTCACAGGCTCTGCATGATAGCCACGCGCCGCGGCACTGCAACTAGCTGCCATAACCTAGCACATCTCAGTTTTAACGACTTCCCGCTCTGTAAACCTGGAACCACCCCATGCAGTATGCATGCGGAGCAGCACACACGACATGGTCCCCAGGCCTGGACGCGCTGAGCGGCCTGGCCGAGCTGTATGCGGGCGGCAACCCGCTGGCCAGCCTGCGCGCGCTGCGGCCGCTGCATGCGCTGCGCGGCCTGGCCGCCCTGGACCTGGCCGGCTGCCCCACCGCAGCGCTGCCGGACTGCCGCGCGCACTGCGTCTTTCACCTGGCCGCGCTGCAGGCGCGTGCGCAGTTTGTGTTTGTGTGTGTGGGGTGCGTTGTATGCCCACTGCTACTGCAGGCGGGCAGGCCGTCACAGACTGCGTGCATAGTTACAAATGCTGGTGCGCATGAGCTTTCTGCTCCCTTGGGCACAGCTTTTTGTGCTTAGGGCTGGCCCGGCCCCGCAGCTGCGGCAGCGTTGCATGCGGGATGTGAGGCTTTCTCTGCCAATGACTGTGTAGAGTTTGACCCTGGCGGGCGTTTTCGTTGCAGGTGCTGGATGGTCGGCCGGTGGCGGCCGGCGAGCGCGCGGGCGCGCAGGCGCGCTTCGCCGGGCGCCTGCAGGCGGACGCGGCCGCCGGGCGCCTGGGCCACCGCGACTTTGGCGCCGCGGCCGCGCTGGCGCTGGGCGGCATGGGCCTGCGCGCGCTGGGCGGCGTGTTCGCCGGCGGCGCGTGGCGCGCGCTGCGGCGGCTGGACCTGGACGACAATCTGCTCGTCGAGGTGCCGCTGCTGCACTCGCCTGGGAATGCAGGACGTGGAGGAAGTGGAGGAAACCCTCCCGGTCTGTCAGCAGCAGGAGCACACTTACTCTGTAGGCCAATGCGCCCGAAAGCCTCTCCATGCCACTTATGCGCGACTGCAAATGCATGTGGGCTGCGTTGCAGCTGGCAACGACTAGCGCCGTTATGCTGCAACGTGCATGCTTGACTAAACACATACAGTGACATGCACGCATCTCACGTGCCTGGGCTTTCCAGGACATCCGCATAGTAAGCATCCATGTACTAGACCATGCACACAAGAGTTGCCCACCCCACCACAACTCGAAGCATGATAAGACATCGGCCCGCTGGCAGGTGAGCGCGCTGGCCGCGCTGACCGCGCTGGAGGACCTGAGCCTGGCCCGCAACCGCCTGGGCGGCGCATGCACGTTCGGCATCCCCGGCGCGGCGGCCGCCGCGGCGGCCCTGGCGGGCGAGCGCGCGCCAGCGGCCGGCGGCGCGCCCGCCGCGATGCTGCCCGCGCTGACGCGGCTGTGCCTGGCGGACAACTGCCTCGCAAGCCTGCCCGCGCTGCAGCTGCACTGCATGACAGGCGCGCTCCCGCTCTGGGCAGCTCTCTCTGGCTGCTAAACATGGCATGATGTATGGGCAACCAGACATGTAGACCTGCACCCAACCTCTCTGCAGCGTGATGCACGCTCAGCCTCTAGATGCATGCACATGCTGGGCTCTTTGGGGCGGTAGGGCGCATGTGCTGAGTCACTCTGGACACCGAGGTGGCAGGCCTGCGGCGGCTGGACCTGGCGGGCAACAGGCTGACCGCCGTGGCGGGCCTGCCCGCGGGCGGCGCGCTGGAGGAGCTGTGCCTGGACCGCAACGCCATCAAGGCCCTCGACGCCCTGTCATTTGCTGGTGCGCCATGAGGCTGTGACCGAGCTACAAAAGCTGCCGCTCTGTGCAAGTCTGCGGTTGACGGCTTCCCAGCGCTCGCCGCGTTGACACACGCAGTGCGCAAAGCCCCCGTGCATGGACATGTCAATCAACAGCTGCAGACCATATCTGAATCTGCCTGACCGCCATGCATATAGGCAAGCATGCGGCGCAGGCAGGGCCATGCGCTTGTGCGCAGAGCGCTTGGGCGGCCCTGCGCAGTGAAATCCGAACCCTGCGCGGCAGGCCAGAGCCGCCTGCGCCGGCTGGGCCTTGCGGGCAACGCGTTGCGCTCGCTGGCGCACCTGGCGCCGCACCTGGCCGCGCTGGCGCAGCTGGACGCGTCCGGCACGCGCGTCTCGGACGACACCGAGCTGGCGCGCCTGGCGGCGCAGCCCGCGCTGGCCGGCTTGCGCCTGGCCGGCACGCCGCTTGCGCGCAGGCCGGTGCGAGCAGCCCTGGTGGCTTTGGTTTTTACAACCAAAAAAGAAACCTGCTGAGCTGCCCGCATCAAGCTTGCGGCGTTGGTGGAGTGGGGGGCAAAGACATGCGTGCCCGGCGACGCACAGTTGCAGGACTTTGCGAGCCTGCCGCTGCTGCGCAAACCGCTCACGGGCGCCGCACGCGCTGCCAGGGCTACCGTGCGCGCGTCCTGGCATGCGCACCCCAGCTGCGCGAGCTGGACGGCATGGCAGTCGCGGCCGCAGAGCGCAGCGCGGCCGAGGCGTCGGCGGCCGGAGCCGAGCCGGTGGCGCTGCCGGCGGCGCGGCCGGCGCCCGTGGCATGGCCGTTTGGGGCGGCGCCGGGTGCGCTGCGGCAGCTCGCGAGCCCCGCGCCGCATGCGGAGCTACGGGCGCTGCTGATGATCGGTGCGCCGCTTGATCCGGCACGCAAGGCATGGCATTATGATTATGCCTGTATGTTTGACGCACCGCAGACTGCGCCATGGTGCCGGCAAGGCAGGCAAAGCTTGCAGGATGTCTGCACCTGGATGGCCTGCGCAATGATGGCTAAGCTCAATGCATAAGGTGCAGGGTGGGCGCTGAGCAAAGACCTACGTGCTGTTCAGGCCCATCCCGTAGAAAGCTGCCATGGGATTTATTTCGTTTTAGTCCGCATGTGGGCAGGGTGCGGCACAAAAACGATGCCTGTCTCTCGGCGCAGCTGAACCTGTTTGTCGGAGCGGCAGGAAGCATTGCGCCAGCCAGCGGCGCCGCCGCACGCGCGGCCCACCTGCCCACGCCGGCCCCGCATGGGCACGCTTGCCCAAACACTAGCAGGACCAAGCACCGCTCTGCTGCTGATGCACAGTGCTAGAATCACGATGCGCGGTGCTTTGCAGCCGATCAGCATCTAAACCAGTGAGTGCATGCCTTGCAAGCCAGGCATCTCAGTTCGATTCAGCTGCAAGCCTGTGGTGCTGACATTCTGGGTTGCACATGCATGGTGTTGCCTGGGTGTTTACTGTGTCGTACTTGTATATAGAGCCTGTGTTGTGCGCGCAGCACCAGGCCACTGGCTGGCCGCGGGCCGCTGGCGCGTGCGGCTGCTGCAACCCCCGGCAGCGCCATGCATCTATCCGTCCTGGGGCCGCGCCGCATGCGGGACGACGCGCCCTCGCCGCTGCCTCCAGGCCATTGAGGCTCAGGCTGAGGACGGCTGCCGCGCGGTCCAGCAGCGTCAGGCGCCTGGCTGCGCCGGTGCCGCCGCACATGCAGGTGAACACGCCTTGGCCGGCGCATGTAGGACGCTGCAGAGGTGAAGGCGCCGAAATTGAGGTGCCATGTAGCCCAGTTGGGGCAGGGCAGCGGGCACACGAGGGCGATGCCATTGGTCGGTACATGTATGCACTGCGAAGAGCTCGAACAACCATGAAGAATAATGAAGGGAACCCTATGAGCATCTACATGCATCTCCTGGTTCTTATACACATGTGACACACAGAGAAAGGTGCGGATGGCGCACATTTACCCCACAAACAAGTCCCCATGCAGTCCAACAAGGTAGCCCAGGTCGAAGGAACCCTAGAATGCGAGACAATCCAGGACCCTCCAATGCGACAGGTTGACCATTCTAGCCAAGGTTGCAGAAATTCTGACGCGCAGAGACAAGCTTGACGAGTCTGCCATCTTAAGCACAAAGGTCTCGCCCCCTACCAGAATGCTAGAAAGCACACTCTCGCGCATAGGTTACCACAAGCAGGCTCCACACGCAGGCGCCGTCATGAGCTCCAGTGTACTGGCAGTGATGCTGCTGGCAGCAGTAGTGGCTGCATCCGCAGCGCCCGCGCCTGCGCCTGCTATGCCGGTACCTGCTGCAGCGCGCGCCCCCGGCCCAGCCGCGGGGGCAAACCCAGGCGCGCCCCTGTCTGGCGAGCACGCGCATGTGTTGGCAGGCACCCTGCATGCTGCTGGTCAGCTCTGTCATGGTCAGGCTGCAGTGATGCCATGCTGCAAAAGCAGCAGTGCTTGCTGCATGCCGGGTACAGGCTGTCCGCAGGAACAAGGGTGTGCTCTTGCTCCCACCATGCACGCCCCTGCCCATGACTGACTGCTGCACAGCGCATGCCGAGCTATGACTCCAGCCTGGCTCTGGGGTCATAGATGTAATGGACTCTGGTAGGTCCTGCGCCTGCATGTGCATGCCCTTCATGTTACATCACCAAAAAAAACGGGGCTGGAAACCGCGCTGCAGGCGACTGCCTCACGCAGCTGGCAACAGTGGCGAGCAACTGCCCGTCCTACGTGACCACCATCACTGTATGCCTACCATTTTTCTGTTCTTGGCATGCACTGAAGCCGTCACATGCGACCTCACAGCAGCATGCATCTCATCATGGCGTCGGCACTGGTAGGCGCAAGCGACCACAATCGACGTAAACCCGACAGACGCTCAGATTGCGCGCCGCATCGCCGGCGCGAGCAAGCCCACCGCTATGTGCGCGCCGCGCAACCTCTCCTTGCTCTACTCATGTCTCAATGTCCCTCCATGCCGCTGACCCTGCGTAAGATGTGCTCCGCAGGTGCTGCGGCACCCTGCAGGCTTTCACAACGGGGTGCGTGGACAAAACTAGTAGCGCCGCCCATGCATGTGCCAGCATGCCGTGCTTGCATTGCAGCGCCTGCGAGGTGTGCTTCACGCACCAGAATTTGTTATTAAGTCAAGTTCTGTGCTGTGCAGGGGCTGCCAGTGCGATGCGTCTGTCCTGCAAGTCACAGCAGGGCAGGGCCTAACCCCTCAGCAGACTTTCACCGGTGCGCTGCTTGCTCAGCCTATTTGCTGCTAAATCACCATTCCATTGCATTTTTCGATCAGTAAATGACCTGCAAAAGTTGTTCGGCGCAGTGTTCCGCGCAAGCGTGATGGGCTGCGACCAGCCACCGGCGTCTCTGACCAAGTGCTAGAGCAGACTTGAAAGTTGTCGTAACGGCATAAGTGCCGCTAGGTGCTAGGATAAAGTATTGCTGAGATGCTGGAAGGGATGGTCTGTGCATGCTGCAGTAGCTATGAATGATAGCGGTCAGCGCGCTGTCCTGTTCTTTTTAAAACAATTTGAGCAGCCCTAGCTGGCACATGTTGATCTGGCCTGTACATTTACTTTGGACAGCCGTCACCTCTGCAATGGGAGGTGCAGTGCTGTAAGATAAATGTTGTAAGAAAAATGCAGCACGCATAACTTCAGTGACGCATATTGGTATACCACAGATAGTGAGCACGATGGTCCCGCTTGATGAGCTGGAAGTGCAGATGCTGCTCGCAAGCTTCCAGTCAGTGCTGCCCACTGAAAAGTCAGGTAGGCGGAACAGTACCTTGGACTTTTCGTTGCACTGCAACTTCGTGCCTTACAAAGTTGCATGGTGCACTGTAGACTCGCCAGTGCTTGGTGCTGCATCCTTTGCGCTGACCAACGTTTGCAGTCCGCTGACTCCTTGGCAAGCTTGGCTTTGCCTCAGCGTTGCTCGCTTGCTCGCACTGATACGCTCACAGGCTTAGGAAGGCCTGCTTACTATCTGACGTTGTGACGGGCTGGCCTGCGGCGCTCAGGTGCAGCGCAGGAGTGCCCGCAGGCAGGGCAGGTGGCCAGCGTGCTGCGAGGCGACTTCTTGGATGCGCTGCGCTCGCTGCCGGCGCACCGCCTGCTGCAGGCGGCCGGCAGCGGAGCCGCCGCGGGCAGCGCCGACGCCACCGCCGCATACTTTGCTGCTGTGGAAGAGTCAGCCCGCGCGTCTGCCGTGGAGCAGGTGCCCTCCCGTCGCCGGGCGGGCCGCTTGGCCTCGTGCACGTGCTTGCTGCCGTGCTGCTCCCCCTGCCGACCACTTACCGCCTTGGGGACGCAGGCAGAGGGCAGCGGCGGGGCCCTGGCGGTCCTGACGACCGCCGTGGCAGCGCTGTACCTCTTTCTGCAGGCCAACCTGACCGGGTGCTCCCCGCGCAGCCTGTGCGCAGCGCCTGTGTCACAGCGAGCGTGAGCCGGGGCTGGCGCGCCTGGCCTGGCAAGCCGCCTCAAGAGCTGGTGTATGTCATATTGTTAAAACGTCCCTGCCCACGTGCCGTGTTTGATCACTTGCAAGGCCTGCTCGGTAACAAAAGCGCCTGGCCGCTGCCGCCGCAGGCCGCGTCCCGAGGCGCCAGAGAGCCCCGCGAAGCTGTTCGCAGAGGAGGTGCAGGCGCACGCACCACGATCCGCCCCGGCGGCGCCTTCGGAGCGGGCAGCGCCGGCTGGGCCGGTCCCGCTGGCAGGCGCTGCCGGGGCAGAACCGGCTAGGGCAGGCCCTCAGGCAGGGGGCGGAGCGGCGGCCGAGGCCGGGAGGCCTCGCGCAGAGGCGGTGGCGGCGTCAGCGCTGGGCGCGGACGACACGAGCGCGGGCGACCGCTGGGCGCTGGCGGGCCTGGCGGCGAGCGGGGAGGAGGTGGAGGGCCGTGTGCGCCTGCCACAGTACCTGCTTCTGGCGCGCGCGCTGCTGCTGCCGCCGCTGGGTGCGCGCCTGGTGGGTGCCTGAGCAGTGTGCGTGCGTTGGGCGAACGTCCACGTGCAGCACCACAGCGCCACAGCGCGCGCCCCTGTTTAGCTCACCCATGTGTATGTGAGTGCATGGGGCAGAGCAGGGTTGTCGGCATGCGTGCATCCGGTCTCAGTCGGCACACGCGATGTCGAGTCGAGCTGACGCCTCCCACCGCGCTGCGCGGCAGGCCTGCCTGCCAGAGCGGATGCGGGAGCCGCTGGCGGCGCGGCGGGCGCCGGCCAGGCGCCTGCGCCGGCACCAAGCGGCCTGCCGCGCAGCTGGCCGTGGTGGGCGATGCGCGTGGCGGTGCAGCAGCAGCGCCTGCTGGCCGGCCCGGCCGCGGCGCTGCGCGGCGAGCTGCAGGCGCTGGTGCCGCAGGTGCTGGGGCTTGCTCGATAGGTTTAGGGTAGAGCACCTGCCTAAACACCAGCCCGTGACCTGTAGATGCGCTCTGGGCTCCGCGCATTGCTGCAGAGCGTACGGGCACAGCAAAGCCTGATCCGGCTGCTGGCAACTGTTGCTTGGTCTGGCCGCAGGTCTGATGTAACGTCCAAGCACCGCAAACGCCCTTTCACTGCATGTACACGCTGGCGCCCGGAGGCTGCTCTGCAGGCATTACGTGTGCTTGAGCACCGCCGGCAGCTAATGCCTGGCCACACCATGCGACGTGTGCGCCCTCGAGGAACGCACAGCAGCATACGCAGGCCGGTCAGCGTTTGGCTGCAGCCTGGTCCCAACAGCGGCTCCGCTCGTGGCAGGCTCTTGCGCTGGCGGGTAAGCTGGCGACGGGGGAGCCGGAGACGCCGGGCGGCGCGGGGGGCGGCGCGCCCGCGGCGGCGCGCCTGGAGGCGGCACACATGGAGGCCGCATTCCGGGACGTGGCGGCCGCGCGCGCGCACCTGGACGCGGCGCTGGCGGCGCTGGGGCTGACGGTGGAGGTGACAGGTGAGGATAGGGTCAGGGTGGGGATAGGGCTGGGCAAACGCTGGTGCTGCATCATCACAGCCGCCACAGGGTTACTGCAGCCGCGTCTGCACGGCGATGTGTCTCTGGGCAGCGGGCGGCCTGCTTTGCATGCCTCGATGCGGCTGACGCATATTTAGCCGCCTGGTTGCTGTGTTATGCAGCCGGTGCAGGGGGCTGGCATGCTCTGTGCAAGCGCCATGCTAGCGTCGCGTGTGTAGTGGTTTCAGTGGTATGCGCGTCCGGGTGCCGTAGGATGCAGGATGCTGCAGGACGCGGCAGGATGCTCGCACGCCTGGTCAGGGTGGTCGACTCGGTAGCTGAATCGCCCAAGCGCCGCGCGCAGGCGCGATGGGCGTGCGCACCCAGCACCAGCTGGACGCCAAGGCGCAGCTGGTCGTGCGCACCGTGCGGAACCCTACCGCCGCAGGGTTTGGGCCAGGGCGCGCCGACACCGGCGCCGCGGGCGAGCGCGCGGGCGGGCCGGACGAGGGCTCCGGCGACGAGGCCGCGGCGCTGGACGCGGCGGCCGCGGGCGCGCCGGCGGACGGCGAGCTGCGCGGCCTGAGCGCCGACTCGGACGTCCTACTGATGCCGCGGCTGCTTGACGACGGCGGCAGCGGCGGTGCGTCTCGCCCTGCGACGGTCCATGCGCCTGGACAGAGGATGGTGCAATTGCAGCTGGTCCGTAGCCGCATGGGATCACTTGAACAGCAATGCGGTGTTATTACCTTTTAAGGAACGTACGACATGGTGGTGGGGGCACTGTGTAACGCCTTGGAGGAAAATAATTTGTTGTGCTATATGATGTTGCCGTGCCTGCTCCTTCTTAGGAGGAGTTGGACCCACGCCTGCCAGGGCCGGCGGCCCCGGCAGGGCCGCCGGAGGCGCTGCGGCCGCTGGAGCAGGCGGCGCTGCTGGCGGCGGCGGCGCATGCGGCGCGCGCGAGCGCCGCGGACGCGCTGCGGCCGTGGCAGGCGGCGCCGTTCGTGGACGCGGTGCTGCGCCAGCCCCGCTCGCGCTTCCTGCTGCGCGCCGCGGCGCGCCTGCTGCGGTGCGCGCCACGTCGCGCCGCTGGGGTCCTTCAATGGCGACAGCTGTGACCAGCTGTGACCAGATTTGACACGCACCGCGCGCCGCGGCGCGCCTGCTACGGTGCACGACCCGCACAGGCTCCTGCCTTCAACTTTGGCATCCGGTCCAGCTCCCTGTGTTGAGGGTGTTCACCGCTGTAGGCCGCAGAAAGCTTCCCAGCAGCGCCAAGGCTCTGGGGCATGGTTGGCGTTGGTCACGGTTAGGGGTAGGGTATAGGGTACAGGGTTATATATGCGTGGGCAAGGCGGGCGACCAAGGAAGCGAGGGCCTTGCAGATGCGTGCGCACGCCTGCATGCACTTGTGCACTCGGGTGTGCCTGCCGGGGAGCACAGGAGCACAAGCTGCTGGCAGCGGAGCAAGGCGGGTAGGGACGCGCGCCCGCTGCCATGCGGCCGTGTGCCGCGCATGGCAACCGTGAGGCGCGGTGGCGGCGCAGGGCGCGCCACGAGCGCGAGCGGCCGCGCACGCGCGAGCGCGCGCTGCTGGCGCTGCAGCAGCTGGCGGAGGCGCCGCGCGCGCCCTGGCCGCCGCCAGCCTCGCGCCTGATGCGCGCGCCCGGCGCTTGGGCGTAGGGTTTAGGGTTTTGGCGGGTGTGGTATGCCTACAAGTGCCTGCAGGAGCCGGAGGGAGCTGCAGCAGCTGGCGGCGGTTGCTTGCCTGCTGCTGTTGAGGTGCAGAAAGTCAAAAGGCGATGAGCGGCTTTCTGTCCTGCGAGAGCGGCCGCCGTGCGGCAGGCTGGCGTTCGCGGTCGACTTCCCGCTCGGCTCCGCGCTCGCGCGCGAGCTGGGCGAGCAGCTCGTGGCGGCCGGGCTGCCGGGCGCGGCGCTGGCGCTGTTCGAGGCGGAGCGGCTGTGGGAGCCCGCGCTGCTGTGCCTGCGCCTGCTCGGCAAGTCCGCGCAGGCGCTGGCGCTCGTGCGCGCGCGGCTGGCGGTGCGCGCGCTTTCGTGGGCGCGCGCAGTGTGTGGAGTATCACCATGTTGGGCGCAGGCACTGATACCCACCCCATGCTGTTCTGCCTGCATCTGCTGAGCATGCCAGCGTGGTACTTGCGGGCATGCGTGCGTCGCCGACGGCGCCAGACCGCCTTGGCACAGTTGTGTCGTTGGGCTCCATGGCTGAATCTGCCTGCGGGGCATGGAGCTGCTCAGCAGCTAATCGCACTCAGTGGGATCTCCCCACGTGCCAGGCGGCGCCGGACGACGCGCGGCTGCTGTGCGCGCTGGGCGACCTCACCGTGAACGACGCCTGCTACGAGCGCGCGTGGGCCGCGTCCGGCGGCCGCAGCGTGCGCGCGCAGCGCTCGCTCGCGCGCTCCGCGCAGCGCCGCAAGGACTTTGCCGCGGTGCGAGCGCCGCTCCAGGACGTCCCGCACATCCTCATGCAGTCACAGTGTGTCCTTGTCTTTGGTATGACGCATGCGGACGTGTGCACGAGAATATCAAGGCGTTTCTGATAAGAGACTATGTATGGTGGTGCATAGCACGCTGCCAACACCAAGAAGCAGCGCCTCGCAAGCCTGTCTGGTCACCTCCGGCGGCAGCGCGCAGGCGGCCGAGCACTGGGAGGCCGCGCTGCGCGTCAACCCGCTGCACGCGGAGGGCTGGTTTGCGCTGGGCTTCTGCGCGCTCAAGGCGGGCGGCAGCACGCGCGCGGCGCAGGCGTTCACACGCGCCGCGCAGCAGGACCCCGACAACGGCGAGGCCTGGAACAACCTGGCGGCCGTGCACCTGCAGGCGCGCGCCCGGCTGCTGCCGCGCATGCTCCGTTTAATGTGCTGCAAGGCAGGGCTGTGCACCCTGGCGGGCAAGCGCCTGCCAGCGCACGCCCAGCCGCCACAGGGGCCGCGGCTCCACCGCATGCCTGACTCACTGCGCAGCAGGGCCGCGGCCGTCAAGAGACGCCGGCACATAGCGTTTGCTCGCAGACATGCCATGGTGCTGTGGTGCTTGTAAGGTCGTGCCAGGACGAGCGGCTTGGGCATGTGCTTGCCATCCATGGGCGCTTGTGCACACAGCGCGGTGCGCAGGCGGTCGCGCAGAGGTGCCAAGTGAGGCGGTGCGGGCCAAGAGCAAGCGCACGCGCCCCGAGCCGGATGCAGGCGTACGGGCGCCGGCACTGCTGACCCCGCTCAGTGATTGACTGGAGAGTCGTTGTTTGCTGAAGCCGGCAGCGCGGCGCAGGCGGGCCGGCATGCGGAGGCGCTCTCCGCGCTGGGCGAGGCGGTGCGGCTCAAGCGCGACAGCTGGCAGACCTGGTCCAACTACGCGCAGGCCGCCGCGCGCGCCGGCCAGCCGCTGCAGGCCGCGCGCGGCGCCATCCAGGTGCGCGCCTGTGTGATGGCTCCAACGATGCGTGGGCGGCCTGAACGCCTGCTGTTTGTCTCTGCGCTCCTGCTTGATGAGCTGCTGATTTGGACGCCACCTCATTACGCAGGACAGCAACTGCAGACGCAGAGCCGTGCGGGGTCGCCCATGCTGTGCATTGGCCGCCCTGCAGCCAAAATTAGACACGAGCTGCTGTAGAGGGTAGAGGCCCCCACGTGCAAGTGGCGCTCAGGCTGGCTGCATGCATGATATCTGATCGGTGCTCCTGACGCTCTGACGCTGAGGCGGCGGGTTGGGGTGTCCAGGTGATACTGCTGACGGAGGGCCGGAGCGTCGAGCCGGGCGTGCTGGCGGCGCTGGTGGAGGCCGTGCGCGCCGCGCGCGAGGCTGCCGGCACCTATGGCGTCCAGCTGAAGGGCGCGCGCTCCCCTGCGGCCCTGCGAGAGGGCGGAAGCTGCCCTTCCTGGGGAGCTGCTGGGCCGGGACCTCATGGATCTGGGCACTTTGATCGACTGTAAAGAGAGGCATGATCTCATGTAAAGATGCATGTTAGCACATATCACGTGAGCAACAGGTTTGGTTGGACATCTGACATCATGTGCCAAGTCAGTGCGCTGCCCTCACTCCTTGCGCGGCAGAGAGTGGGTGGGCGCCCTGTTGCGTGTGAGTCACACGGCGTGACAGCGACCAAGGTCGAGCGCAGGCGGCGAGCGCAGCGAGGCTGCAGCGCTGGACCGGGCGGCCGCGGACGCGCTCGGGCGCGCGGCGGGCGCGCCGGGCGCGCCCGCCGGCGTCTGGGGCCTGCTGGCCGACTTCCACGCGGCCACCGGCTCGCCGCCCAGCCAGCGCGAGGCGCTGCTGAAGCAGGCGCGCGGCCCTGGCTGCGCGCGTCTCCTTGACGCCCTTGCCCGCTCTAGCTTTCTCAGGGTGCACACGCGCAAGCGCCGGTGTCAGCAGTCTGTGAAAGCTCTTGAACCTGCCTAGTGGCACCTTACCTTGAGGAAAATGGTGCTGTTTCAGGTGCATGCAGCCTGATGCAGGAGAAAAGCCCCGCGCTCCTGCACTTAGAATGGCAGATGATCTGGGTTGTTGCCTGCCTCCAGTGTCTTTACGAGCACGCCCGTGACATGCGCCCACTCGGCAAAGCGCGGCGCGCAGGTGCGCGCGCTGCAGGGCGGCGGGTGGCAGGCAGACGCGGGGCGCTTCCGCACGTACGCCGCTGCAGTGCTGGGGCTGGCAGGCGCTCAGGTGAGGCTGCGCGCTTGGCGCATGGCTGCCCCGCGTCTCGTGTAAACCATACAGGCTGTTTAAAAGTTATGTGTCCAACATGTAGCACTGATAATGAAGCGATCAGACTGCACCGTGGTTCGTCATGTCGCCCTACGAGCCCTACGCTGCAACAGGAAGTCTGTTCTGCCTGCGACAAGACATGCGAAGTTCTGCACCCGCTGTGGTCGCATGGCTGAGCCAAACTTGGCCGGGCAGGCCAGTGGGGTGCGTGCGGGCGAGCTGAAGCCGCGCGAGCTGGCTGCGACGCGCCTGCTGCTGCGCTCACTGCTCAAGCAGGTGCGTGCCAGCTGCTTGCTACACTCACAAGGCTGTTGCGCTAGTGGCTGTGTGCTGTGTCTCACAGTGCTACCGGATTGGCTTGCCATGCAGCCAGAAGTCGCGCCTCGTCGCTGGAACCTTGCTGCGTGTGTGTGTGGCATGGAATGGGAATGCAGCTTGCATGCAATGCCCGCATAGCAGTTAAGCATTAATAAGACCTGATTTGCCCGTCAGGCGGCGGAGCGCTTTGCCGACGCAAGCGAGTACGGCGATGCCGAGCGTGTGCTTGCGGAGGTCGAGCAGCTGGAGAAGGCCGAGGCATCACTTCCCACGCAGGAAGGCAGGCAGCGTGCTTGTGAAAGACCCGAAGCCTGAGCCATGCCTGAGCCATGGCAGACCTTCGCCACATGCACAAGGGCTGGCTGCACAGCCTTGGAGACACACTGACAGGCGACAGGCATCACCTTGTTCATGGGACACAGACATCCACCCAGCCCAGCTTTCCAGAGCACACTGCCATGCATGACAACCCTGGCACTCTCGCGCTGCCACCTCTGAAGCTATCCGTTGCTGAGCATACAGCTATGCCCGCCTCACCAACAGGCCGCCCTGCCTTGCACCTTACCATTGTGCTGGCTATGGGCACCACAACCCGTTGGCGCTGCTTTGGTCTGCGCCTGAGCCACATGGACCTGAAAGGCCATGGGGTCAACGCAGCCCGGGGCCTTGACGAGACACATCATGCACCAAATACAAGCAGCCACCTGGGCTGAGGAGCAGCTCCAGCAGCAAAGATGGCGCTGCGGCAACACACTTCACACGCAAGTCGTTACGCGGGAGCCATTCATCAATGCAGGATGGTCATGCAGAGGCGATGCAGACTGTGCCGCAGCATCACTCCTTTGCGCCCGCGGCCGCCTTCGTTCCCAGCGTTGGTGCGCCGTTCGTGCTGTGCGCGGCGGGCTCCTCGGCTGCCTCGTCCGCGACGCTGACCTTGCCGACCTGCGCCCCTTGCTCTCATTACTATTCTTGTCAGGCACGCTGATCACGCCCTGCAAGGGTTGAAGCTCCAGTGACGGCTTCCCAGCCAGGCCCTTGCTGGGTGCAGCTTTGCAGGTTGGCTCGACCACCATATCCATACAAACGTTGGCAGCCTGACCTGCCGGCTGGTGCCGGCTTTGTGATTAGAAAGCCCTGCACAGGGGTGGACACGGGCTGGACCTGGTCGGCCAGGTCAGCCTCCTCCTGCTTGGCCGCCGACGCCTTATCCGCAGCCGCTGCGGCGGCCTCCTGCGCAGCCCCTTGGTCCCTTCGGTTCCGGCATGCCACGACCTGCTAGCGCTGCATACCCACATACACAGGTGGCACATAGCGGTGCGCATTCGTTGCAGAGCCGAAGAGCAAGGACGCTGAGACCCCAAGCAGAAGACGAAGGAGCAGATTCCTGGTGTCACAGGCTGCCGCATGACTACTTGCGGTAATGATAGTGTGTGATAGAAAGGCAGGCAGCGCGCCTCGCCCTCGCCCCCCTGCTCCTCCTCCTCCAGCACCTTGTCGTTGTGCGCCATCGCCTCCTCAAAGTGCTTCTTAAACTCCTGCGCCTCTGCGCAGGCAGGCGCCCGCGGCGCCTGTCAAGCTCCTGCAGGCCGGTGTGTCGAGCTCTTGCAGGCCGGTATGACACAAAGCCGCAGCGGCGGCAGGGCGCACTCTCCAGACTCCCAAAGCGTAAGCAGAAGAGCTCCATCTTCTGCGCCTCCTCCGCAAAGTCGACGGTCGAGTAGACCCACGCCTTTTCGCTGCCGCTGTGCTCCTGCAGCTTAGTCCCGGGCATCACTGCGAGCCGGCACATATGGCGTGTCAACACCGAGCGAGCAAGGCACAAACGCGCCGAAGCCGCGCATGCAAGCGGACCGCAGCTGAACGCTAGGAGCAAAATCAGCATGGCGCTGCACCCAAGTGGTTGGCGCGGATCTTCAGCGTCTTCTCCTGCCGCATGAGCAGCCTAATCCGCTTGTTCTCTTTGTTCTTCAGCAGCCGCGTCTGCCCGACGCCGCGCTCCTTCCACTCGCCGCTGTCGTTGTCAAAGCGGTAGAGCTTGCTTTTCCTGCGCAGCAGATCACCCGCCGTCGGCCGCCGCTTAGTGCGCCTGTGCGAACGGGTCGCTGTAAGCAGGCTGCGGAGCGCAGGGCAATCCGCGCGCGCACAAGTCCAGGAGCACGTCCTCCGCCTCCTCGCCGGACACCCGCTCCACCTCATCCAGCTGCACCAGCGGCTTGAACTCCGCGGAGCAGTCCTCCTCGCCCTCGCCAGCGGCGCCCTCCTCCGGGGCCTCGGCATCGTGCTCGGCAGGCTTTTCTACGCCCGCAAAGCCGCCAAAGCCGGTGGCCCCGCCAAAGGTCGAGGAGGAGCCGAAGACGGGCGTCTGCGTCTTGGCCTGCGTGAGGAGAGGCCGTCTCAGTTCCAGGCAGCCTGCAGCAGCCTTCAGACCGATGGCCAAACTTTTCCTGGGCAGGAGTCTGTATGTGTCGGCAGCCTGCGCCAGCTATTTCTACTGTGGACATCTGTTGCAGCTGTATGCTGCATCACTCCAAGCAGGCAGCGCACTTTCTGATCATCCTCGCCCGCCATCTAGCGCTGTGCTTGTTCAGCCACTGAGGGACGTAGGAAAGACAACCACCTACTATGCAATAAGCTATGACAGACAGAGTTTCTGGTGCCTGCTTCGCAAGCAAGCTTGCAGGAGAGTACCCTGCTGGGGTACTCTGTTCAAGTGCATCTGGGTGCGCACTGCGGCAGAGGTGCCATTGCCTGAACTTACCACCGTGCAGAGCTAAGAGCGCGGCTCAGAGATGCTGGCGCCGCGCAGCGGTGCCGCGATGCGCGCCGCGAGCTGACTGTGCAGAGGCAGCGCGGCGTGACGCCTCCCGTGTATGGCTCTGGCCTGGCGCTGCTTTGCTGCCGCTCGCAGTCTGGCCGCAGCCGGGCTGCTTCCCCGGACTCCGGCACATTGGCTGGATACCCTTGCTCCAGCAGAGCCTGCGCTGCACGCTGTGACGCTCCTGCCGGCGCTGCTGCAGCTGCCAGCCAGCTCCAGGCGCGCTTCGGACGCCGCAGTGCGCGAGCTGCCCGCGAACGACGTCCAGCCCAGCTTCGCGTCGCGGCCATCCCAGCAGGCGGAGCAGGGCGCCGTGTATGTCGTCGATATCGTCACCGGCGACGTGCGGGGCGCCGGCACAGAGGTGCAGGGCCGCGGCGCTTGTGTGCACGCCTTGCAACGCAAGGCATTGAATGTATATGACAGGACAGCGCGCGTGGGGCAGGCACCAGCAATCATACGCCTCATCGGCTCGGAAGGCCAGTCTGAGGAGTATGTCCTTGGTGCGCGCCTACCTATGGCCCCCCCTCAAAGCGCTGTACTTGCGCTGACATGTTTGCATGTGACGTGCCGCAAATCTCCCTGCTAACTAGTGCTGCTGCTCGCTCCGCGCGCACCCACAGGCAACGACCAGGACGGGTATGGCTTTGAGCGCGGCACGCGGCGGCGCTACGCGCTGGACGTTGGCCACCGCCTGGGCGCCCTCCGCCGCGTGTTTGTACAGCAGGTGCGTCCACACGTCATGCCTGCAGCCAGCCGACGAGCTGTTGGAAAACTCGCAAGAGTCGTGGAGCGGTGTGGCGCAATGCTCTGGCGACTGTATAAAGATCCTTAGGACTTCAGACACATACAGGCGTTGCGAGTGCGGACTGTGATCAACTGGTTGCCGAGGCCAGCCCCCAATTATGCGCGGCACACGCAGCTCAGCTGCTCTGAGCCGAGCGCGTCCGAAGCGTGCCGCGTGGGAGGCACACCCACCAGACTTCTTGCTCGTGAACATGGGTCTGTGCGGACCGGCCTGCGGCAGGTGGAGCCGAGCGTGTCGGAGGTCGGCAGCGGCTGGTACCTCGACCGCATCGAGGTGATGGGCCCGGAGGGCACGCAGTCGAGCTTCCCCTGCCACAACTGGCTCGGCAAGAGCGACGCCGGCGACCACCGGGGTGCGCGCGCGCCGCGGTGCCCGGCCGCATGGCCTGCGTTTATGCCATGCCTGCAGGCCCGCGCCAGCCCCTCTCAAGCATGCAGAGGCGTATTTCCAGACATGCGCATGCATGCCCAGGCACTGAGCTGCGGCCCACACCACGCATGGTGCCAAGCATGTCTGCGTACTGAGGATGTAACGTCAGGCGTTCAGCAGCTTCTGCCTGGCGCCTGGCCCGCCGAGCTGGCGGCCGGGGCCGGGCCGGCAGGCAGGGCGCGCTGAGCGGGCCGCCGCGCGCGCGGCAGGCTGCCAGCAGCGGCACCTGGAGCCCGAGGTGGCCGGCGAGGCGGACGCGCCGCTGGAGCGCCCGCTCGCGCTCGCGACCGGCGCGGCCGCGCTGCCGCACCCGGAGAAGGTGGAGGCGGGCGCGCGCGCGGTCAGCCGGCGCCGCGAGGGCTGGGCCGGCGAGGACGCCTACTTCACCGCGTGCGGGGGGTGCGGCCTCAGCAGGGTTGGGCAGGGTTGGGTAGGGTAGGAGTAGGGTTTGGGTAGGACTTGGTCAGCAGTGTGGGCTCTGCACGTCAGGGGTGCTGCGTCGACCTGGCATCACCCAGGAGCCTGCACAATGCATCCGAATGCATCCCGTACCGAGGACGGGCAGTGCTCGCGTGGCGGGGAAGCAGTGCACGTTGGCGTGGCGTGCATGCTATGGAAAGTGGTCAGTTTGGCGTCGCTGAGCGCTCAGGCGTGTCTGAGATGCGAGGGGCGCTCACGCGCGGCTCGCGCGGCGGCAGGGGCGGCGTGGTCGGCCTGGGCATCGCGGACGGCGTGTACATGTGGAAGACGCAGGGCATCGACGCGGGCCTGTTCTCGCGCGCGCTCATGGACACCGCGCGGCGCGAGGTCGAGGGCGGCGCCGCCGACGCGCTTGCCGGTGCGGCGGCCGCGCGGCCGGGGCATGCAGGCGGCTCGCCGGTGCCGTGGCAGCTGCTAGGGCTCGCCTGCGGGCCCGCCAGGATGAAACAGTGTTGATGGCAGGTCTGGAGGCATATGCGCAGCATAGCAAAACCCATTAAGTGTGTTCGTGTGCTTGCTTTTGCGTGGTCGCTCTACTGTGAGAGCCTGCTCACGGCGGAGCACATGGCTATGCTTGATGTGAAGGTGCGTGGCACGTGGGCAGCACCCTTCTTCCCATCGTCATTTAGAAACCTGCCACACGCACGCAAAGAGGGCATATGTCATCGCCTAGTGTACCGTGTAAAAGCAGCTGCAGCCGCACACTGGCACTGGTCACTGGTGCCAACACTCCAGGGCGCCTAAACCGTCTGGCTCGCCTGGGCACGCGCAGTGCTCAAGGCGGCCGCGGCGAACGTGGACAGGGAGGGGCTGCAGGGCAGCAGCACGTGCTGCGTGGTGCTCATTGACTCTGCCCAGGCGCGCAGTCCGCCGTCTGTGTGGGCATGCTGTGCACGCGTGGCTCGCTGTCAGCAGGGCGCTGCCTGCGGCTGGTTGGACAGTGACTTGCCAGCGTCATTGGCTTGCTGCCACCGTGCCGATCGTGGCATGCATGTAAAGCTCGACAGCCCTTGGAGAATGCGTCGTTGGGCACATGCTGTGGCAAGACACAGCCTGGATAGTTGAAGCTCCAACGGGGCTCGCTCAAGTGCCGCTCCAATCATACAGTGTGCGCGACTGCGGGCGTGGGCGGTGGAGTCATACCGCGTCACGCCGGCAAGGACCGCTGGCCGGCGCGCAGGGCCGTCTGACCAGCGCCAACGTCGGCGACTCCGGCTTTGTGGTCGTTGGGGCTACGCCCTACCGCGCGGCGCTGCAGGTGGGGCCTGTGCCGCCGCCCTCTGCCCGCCATCTGGGCATGTATGCTGTCTGTACGTATGGAGACCAGAGCGGTGATGGGATTGCACAGAGAGGAGCACTGCTCCTCTTCACCTGCTGGGCAGCACTGCTGCTGGCGAGCACGGCCAGGTGGTTCCCTTGATTACTGCCACTCACATTCAAGCTCAGCATTGGTACACACAACCAGCGGCCAGGTGAGCTCAAGCGCTGCCGCTCCAACGCTGGGGAGCCTTCTGTTCGCAAAGGTCGGGGCCTGCGCGCGCGGCAGGTGAAGTACCACAGCCCGCAGCAGGAGCACAGCTTCGGGTGCCCCTACCAGCTGGGCCACTTGCCCAGCGCGGATCGCGGCGACGACGCCATGCTGATGACGCTGCCCGTGCGGCCCCACCCCCGAGCATGCCCTTGCATGTGGCTGGAGTGAGTACGATTGTGCACCACTGTGCTGCCGTGTATTGACTGAAGCCATTGCTCTGTGCATTTGATGATGGCTTTATTATTCCTATCTGTTTACACAGGCATTTCCAAAAGACAATGCAGTTTGATTATCGATATCATTATAGTAGTGTAAAAAGCAGAGCAATATGCGAGCCGCCGCACAGGCTGAGCCTTGCAACTGCTAGACTGCTGTCCATGCATCCAGGACATGTGGCAGCTGAAAAATTCCTCACAGGCTTCACCGGGCCCAGGTCGCGCCGGGCGACGTGGTGGTCCTGGGCTCCGACGGCCTGTGGGACAACCTGGCAGACGACGCGCTAGTGGCCGCCGTGGCGGCCGGGCGCAAGGCGCGCGAGGGCGCGCCCGCGCTCGCGCGCCGCCTGGCCGGCCTGGCGTTCAAGGCCTCGCTGGACCGCGAGGGCGAGTCGCCGTACTCGCTGGGCGCGTCGGAGGCTTTCGACATGGTGTATTCGGGCGGCAAGCGCGACGACATCACCGTGCTCGTTGCGCTGGTGCAGTGAGCGGCCGGGGCGCGGCGCGGGCGCGGCGTCGCACGGGCATGCGCGCGCGGCCGGGCAGGCAGTGTGCGCGTCGCTGTTTGGCGGGTGGCGTGCGATTATTAACCCCTGGTGCGTAGCACATGCATCGCGACCGGCTGAGCAATACAGGAGTCTGTGGTGCTAGGCCGCCCTGTGGTGCTTGATGCGCTAAGGGATGTGGCCGCTTCCAACACAGGGCGCCCTGCTCTTGGCATGTCAGTACGATGTGGCCCTCGGCCCAGCTTGCGCACGGTCATTGTGCTGTCCGTCGTCAATGCGGCTCGAATGGAAGCGGCTCAAATGTATTCCATGTCACCACTCTTGATTGTCTAATAGTTTCAAATCGGGTTTGGGCCATGTCTGTACGAACATAGCAGGTAGAACCATAGGCTAGCTCTCCTGCGGCGGCGGTAGCGCTGCTGGGGCGCTCCATAAATCTGCCTCTGTTGCGAGACAAGCAGTAGTCGGAAGCCTGGCATGTAACGGCAGCGCAGTGCGCGCATGGGCTGTCCTGTGCACACCCTCATTCCTACCTACAGGACGCTTTTGTTCGCACACAGCAAAACATCAGCGTTAACTGCAGAGGTACTGTGTTTGATGGGCGGCATTGCACCATACTGTCCTGTGGGCTGCAGTGCATGCCATTTGACTCCTCTGATTTAGTTGGCACTGATTTCCCCTAGTCCCTATGCCGGGCGTGCCCTGCTGGTAAAACATGCCATGCACACAAACACCTCGCAATGAGGTAGTCTGGCTGAATGAGAATCGGCTCGAGATGATACTTGATTCTGACTGGGGTAATACAGGTTACACCTGTGCATGCGGGGTTGCGGCCATATCCAGCGCATGCTCAAACCATATGGCCCTATCATGCCTGCCATTGGGATCACGCATTATTGTGCTTGTGCCAATGCAAGACACGCCTGGGCGCCCTTGGGCCGTGAGCTGCCGGTGCAGAGCCAGCACGCCACGCCCGCCGCGCGTGGCATAAGGCAGCGCCTCGAAGAAGAACAGCCGCTGGAGCATTGCAGGCAGGTGCGTGCCCACGCAAGGCGCCAGCGCAACATAGCAGTCCCTGAACTCCAGATACTGCAGGCGCGGGAAGGCCGATAGGTCACCGAGCGCTGAGGCGTCCAGGTTACCCACAGACCCAACGCGCCCAAGTCGTAATGTTTCCAGGTTCGACAGCTGAGTGATCAGTGGTGGCAGGTGAGTGTAGCACATGTATGGCATGGAAAGCGACCGCAGGCCTACCAGCTCAGCAAACTGGACTGGAAAGCAGTTTACCTGGCAATTTATGCACAGGGACTCGAGCTGCGTGCACATCGCGGGTGGCTGGGCCACAAGAGTGGTGTCTGTCAAATCGCACTTCCGCAAGTGCGGCAGCGTGAACCAGTCGCGCGCAACAAGGTCCCCAGTGATGGCCAGCGCGGTCAGAGCCGTGAGTACATGCAGCGCTGGCAGCTGTACGCTGCCCCCGTCACGCCTATGGTGGTTTAAGCACAGGTGCTGGAGGTCAGGCATTGCCAGCTCCTGTGAAAAGGTCATCTCCTTGCACGACAGGTGTAAAAAAGTCACGCACGACAGGGCAGCAGGAACTCTCAGCAGGAGGCAGGGCAGGTGCAGATGCACATAGACAAGCCGGGCGAGCGCGCCGAGGCATGCGAGGTCAAGGTGGCTACCACCCTCCTGAGCACGGTTTAGGTTGACAGGACGATGAGTGCCTACTGGTGTGTCATCTGATGCATCAATCACAAGGCGCTCCAGGCTCGCTGGCAGAGCACCCAGCAGGGACAGCAGGAGGCCGCCAAACTGCCGCACTCGCATGTGCAGTTCCTTGAACCTGGCACAGCTCCTAACCGCACACTTCAGCCTGTGGCAGCTCTGGGCTGCAAGCACAGCCTGTTCGTCGCTTCCCACAGGTTTGCCTGCACGCCATCCATTCCCGCCTGACAGCTCGAGTGACAGCACTTCCAGGTTGGAGGCGGCGCGCGCCACAATCGCCACCACCTTCACCCACCGCCACGGCAACAAGAAGAAATGATACCCGCGCCTACCGACCGAGTTGCTGAAGTTCAGGTGTAGCTGGCGCACTGCGGAGGCTCGTGGAAGCAGCCAATCGCACATCAGCAGCATACGCTCGCCGTACTCGCCTAGACCCTCACCTGCGCACCTTGATGACGCAGGTTACTGCGTGAGCCTGGTCACGCGCCAGGCTGCAGGTGTCATATGCCAAAGTTGGGCGTGCCTTGTAGCTGGGTCAGGGCCAGCGCAAAGTGTGCGGATAGGTGCCTCCAGGCGGCTGTTGGCTTTCCGAGGACGGCATTGAAGCGCCTGCAGGCAGACAAGCAGGCGGCGTTAGGTGCATAGTGCCACGATCAACTGCGCATTGGCTGTCAGAGCACAAGCTGTACCTGGACACCAGCGGGAGTGTACGAAGTCTCATGGAGTCAGATGTGTAGCTCATGATCTGTGCTAGCAGCTCATCGGACAGGCTGTCCACGCCTGGCTGCGCTGGATCCATTTCGCACTGCCAAGAAGCACACGCACAACACTCTGTTAGCGCAACAGTCACGCCCCACTTTAGCTGCCAACAAAAGAGATAAGCGCTGCACCAGGTCTGCGCATACGCACTGCCTATGCAGCACAAAGCAGAAGGGAGGTCACGCACCCCTGCTATCAGACCTGTGGCGCTGTGCTCTGTCGATCTCAATGGGGCGTGAGGTGAAAGGAGCGCTGTGCTCCGTCTGCTACAAGCAACGAGATGTCGCCCCTGTCAGCTCAGGGAAGCTCAGGCGTTGGTCTAGACTAGGGCGTAGTCACTAGGCCAAGTTCTGCACACCCTCTCACTAAACCTGGCCAGCCCTGTTTCAAAACTTGCGCACCTGCCAGCTCAGGCCCCTGCAGTGATTGCAAGACTGTGAGCGACGCAGGACATATGGCGCGATCAAAGACGTGAAGAGCAGGCTCTGCTGCGTTCCCAGCGGCCACAGGACTGCAGCGGGCGCAGGCAGCCCCAATGGATGCCAACATGGAGCAGGCCAGCAGCAGCGCGCCGCAGCGGCTTATTATCACTGAGATGGTTCTGGAAAACTTCAAGTCGTATGCGGGGGAGCAGCGCGTGGGCCCTTTCCACAAGGCGCGGACGCTGTATAGAAAAAGATGGCACCTGTGCCTCCCGGAGAGGCCGCTTCCTGGGCTCCAAAATTTGCAGGAGCTTCAACTGGTGCAGTAGCATGTGCTGCGTGCTGAGACAGCGTGTGTGCGGCCAATCTTGCAGTGCTTCTCTTCGGTGGTGGGGCCGAACGGCAGCGGCAAGAGCAACGTCATTGACGCGATGCTCTTTGTGTTTGGCAAGCGCGCCAAGCAGGTACGGTCCCGCCCCTCACGCAAGCACAATGGCGCGCAACAACGTTTCGCGCCGTGCACGTGCACTGAGGCGCTGTGTGCGCAGCTGCGGCTAAGCAAAGTGTCGGAGCTCATCCACAAGTCTGCCAACCACCAGAACCTGGACTCGGCGCGCGTCAGCGTGTACTTTCAGGAAATTATTGACATGGTGCAGCCTGGCGCAGCCCGAGCTTGCCCCAGGTCTCAATCGTGTATGGGCTGCAGAAAGAAACCGACAGCTTGGTCACCAGCAAAGGACAATGTGTCAAGCCATAGGCATCCTGCTCTTGAGTGCTGTTTCTGGCGTTTGCCTGGCTGCCGCAGAAACGTCGTAGTGGAATATATCCATGTGGTCCCATTAAAACTCTTAACGCTCTGGTGCCACAATGCCTGGCCGCTGCAGGGCAGCGGGTATAAGCACGGCGCCCCGCTCCTGCACGGTGGCCCTCAGTTGCACCAGGGGCGCCGCCCTGTAGGTCACGCAGCCCAGCCGCCGCAGGGCGACGAGGAGTACACGGTGGTGCCCGGGTCGGACTTTTCGGTGGCGCGCACGGCGCTGCGCAGCAACACCTCGCAGTACTACATCGACGGCCGCAAGAGCAGCCAGGGCCAGGTGACCGACCTGCTCAAGGCCAAGGGCGTGGACCTGGACAACAACCGCTTCCTCATCCTGCAGGCGCGCGCGCCCGGCGGCGCCAAGTGGGGACTGTGCCGCGCGCCGGCTCGCTGCGGAGCGCGCCGTTGCTGGCCCGCTTAAGCGACCCAGTCCACTCCATGAGAGCGGCATTTCAGTGCTTGGCAGCATGGCATGCCGGCCTGGCTGTTGTCTTGCAACGGCTGGCACGAATGGCACAATGATGCATGACCTGACTTCACGTGCGCGCCTGAGCTGGTGTTGCAGGGACGGGCTGATGGCGCGCAGCATCGCAGCAGCTCCAAAGCGTGCCTAGCAGCCCTCACAGCAGGACCTTCATAGTAACGTTCAGACCTGCTGAAGCAGGGGCAGCAAAGCGCGGGCGCGAGCGCATGCGACCGTATCAAGCCCATGCCGCGCAGGGCGAGGTGGAGCAGATTAGCATGATGAAGCCCAAGGCAGTAGGCCCGCACGAGGGCGGCCTGCTGGAGTACCTGGAGGACATCATCGGCACCGAGCGCTACGTGCCCCAGATCGAGGCCGGCGCCAAGCGGTGACCTGCTGCGGCCCCGCACGGGTCCACAATATAGAAAGGGACTCAGATGCAGAAATGCCGTGGACTCTGCCACGGCCAGAGCATTGGGCTTCAGCGGGCGCCTACACGGCTGAGAGTAGAGGGCGTGATGTGCACATGCATGAATATGCTGCGTGCAGCCGACATGCCTGAAAGCAGCCATCTGAAATTCCAGCTGACGGGGGCGGGGGGCGTATGCATGCGCCCTTGGCACGCATAGCCCTGATGGTGCCACCGAAAGCGGCTGTGAACAGGGGCCGCGCGCGTCCCCGCGCAGGCTGGAGGAGCTGAGCGAGGCGCGGCAGGGCATGGTCGCGCGCGTGAAGGCGGGCGAGCGCGAGCGCGAGGGCCTGGAGGGCGCCAAGGCGGCGGCCGAGGCCTACCTGGCGCGCGACCGCGAGTGCACCGCCACGCACGCGGCCATCTACCAGCTGTTCATGCGCGACGGGCAGGTGCCCCCCGGGCCTGCCACAACGCCATCTCCGGGCAGCACCCAGCCTGCCCTGCCTTGCAAGGCTTTGAAGCGCCGAGGCCTTGCATGGCTGCACGTGGTCCCCGCATGTCTTGCCTGCAGCCTTGCTGCCTACCGGAGACTGCTTCCCCTGTACCCCTCTACATACACCGCCGATGCCTGACCTGCAGCTCGCTGTGACCGGCTGCGCTTGTGGTCGTGTCCCTTTGGCCAACGTACACATGGCCACTGTACACATGCAGCGCCGCTGCTCCACATGACCGGGCGCTGCACCGCCGCGCAGCGCAACCTGGAGCTGCTGGAGAAGAACATCGCGGCGCTGGACGCCAAGCTGTCGCACGAGCAGGGCAAGCTGGCGACCTACGGCGCGGACCTGCAGGCGGCCGAGGCCAAGTGCGCCCGCTATGAGACGCAGCTGTGGCATGCAGCGGCCATTACGCTTTATCCTTATCCGCGTTGGCAGCAGACTTCTCGTGCATGCTCTAATTAATATAAATTGACTGCAGCACCAATGCGTACCTGAACAGCCCAATCACTTGTTGTGATCATCAACTGAGCACACATTGCTGAAGTGCATGCATGGCGCATGCAGGGACGTAGGGCGAGGCATTGTTCGCCAGACGGTCACGGTCACAGCGATCCACACGCACCGCCGCGCGCGCGCAGGATGAAGGCGGAGGGCGCGCAGCACGCGGCGGTGCAGGGCGAGCTGGACGCGGCCAACGAGCGCTTCAAGGACTTTGAGCGCCGCGACGTGCAGCTGCGCGAGGACCTGAAGCACCTCAAGGCCAAGCGCCGGAAGCTGGCGGAGCGGCTGCAGCGCGACGGCGCCAAGCGCGCGGTGTGCTGGCTCCGGCGCTGCCTGCAGCAACGTGGCAGCACCTGGTTGCGCGGCCTCATCACCCCAGCTGGCAGAGAAGGTGCACAGCGCTGATCGTAACGGCCGGCGCGATGCCTGCTGATGCAGCTTAACAGCACAGCATGCATTTGCGCTGATACAGATGCGTTGCAGCCTCAGCAGCACCTCTCTCTGGCAGGCGGGAGAGTGAGTGCATGAATGGCTGTTTAAACAGGGCCGCGGGTGCAGGAGACCGAGGCGCAGGCGGCCGCGATGGAGGCGGCCGCGCCGCAGATGGCGGCCAAGGCAGAGGCGCTCGCGCAGGAGCTGCAGGACGCCGAGCAGGCGCGGGACTGGATGGGGACACTTGTCCTGCTTGACAATGCCACCAGCGTGTGTGCGAACATCGGGACGGCATTGCTTCACCACCGCAAGGTGTGCCGCTAGGGCATCACACTCAGGCAGCCCAATAGAAGCATCACGTGTAAACCTTGCATGCATCACGGCACACTGCGGCCACGCGCGGGCAGGCGCTGGAGGCGCTGCGCGCGGGCGTGGCGGGCGAGGTGGAGGGCCTGCGCCGGCAGCTGGGCGGCGTGCGCGGCGAGCTGGCGCCCTGGGAGGCCCGCATCGCGGCCGCCAGGAGCCGCGTGGACGTGGCCGCGGCGGAGCGCGACCTGCTGCTCCGGCAGGGCGCCGAGGCGCAGCAGCGCCTCAGGGTGGGGCCCCCGCGCGCCCGCGCGCATGCTCCGCACATGCGCCGGCGCCTGCAGCAGTGCGCTGCCCGTACTGTGTTCCCTGCAAAGAGGTGGAACGTGGGGTGCTTTGAACTGTGCTTGTGCCTGATGCATATGTCTCCACATACACTTGGGCGTGTCTGTGCACTGTGCGTTGGTACTCTCGCTGTGCCAGCACATGCAGGCACATGCCAGAGCAGGTGTGCACGCTATTTGCCGCCCCGTCAATGTACTGGTATAAACCCATGTAGCCTGCAGGACGCGGAAGAGGGCCTGGCGTCAGCCAGCGCGGCAGCGGAGACGACGCGTGCCAGCATCCACGAGATGGAGGCATCCCTGGACAAACACCGGTTTGTTCCCATCCCCTTCCCCACGCCACAATGCTCTTTTCAAACCCAGCTGTGCATTTCTTGTTCCTAGCCAGGACTGCCCACCATGTGTGCAGCAGCTAGAAATGCTTTGTAAGGTGTACATGGCTAACTTCAAATTCTGCTCACCATACTGCCGCCACTGCCACGACCATGGTGCACACCCAGGCAGCCTCATGTGCATGCATGTTGCATGCCAGCGCTGCACCTATGAGCAGGACGCGATGGTTGCAACATGAGCGAGAGGCTAGACAAGCTGCGCGGCAGGCGCGCGGAAGCGGACGCGAGGGCCGAAGCGCAGGCTGCCAGCAAGGAGGCTGACAGGCTGGAGGCCGGCCTGCGTGAGGTACGCGGACAGGCGGCGCAGCGGCGCAGCGAGGCCGCCGCGCAGAGCAGCCAGGGCGGCGTCGTCAAGGCGCTGTTGGCCGCGCGCGCCGGCGGCGAGATCGAAGGCATCCATGGGCGGCTGGGTGCGCCGCAGATGCCGCGCGGATGGCATACGCTGTCATAAGACGTTGGTTCTGCACAACTGTGATGTTGCTTGTCTGCCGACATTGTAGTGGCCAAGGCTTGGGATACATTTGTGCAAGTGCTCCTGGTCATGCGCATGGTAAGTGCCAGCCCACAGTGCTGAGAGCTCGTGCATTCTGCATTCACGCATGCCAGCCACCACTCAGTCTGCAACACCTAAATAACATCCAGAGCATGCGGCGCTGCGCCCGCAGGCGACCTGGGCGCAATCGACGCGCGGTACGACGTGGCGGCGTCCACGGCGGCCGGCGCGCTGGACTTCATCGTCGTGGACGACACGCAGACCGCGCAGCGCTGCGTGGAGCTGCTGCGCCGGCGCGGCCTGGGCGTGGCCACATTCCTGCTGCTGGACAAGCAGGCGCACCTGGCGCGCCGTGCGGCCGAGAAGGCCCGGCCACCCGAAGGCGCGGCCGCCCTGCTCGGGCGCGTGCGTCTGCATTTTGTTCTGTTTTCGATGTGGTGTCACAGAGGACATCCACAGCACGTACGCACGGACCAGTAATGAGCGTATCGTAACACGCCAAGCCGGTTTCGCCAGGGTTTGGCCCTGCCAGGACGGTAATCAAGCAGGCACATCCGGCACGCGCCGCGGCCTGAAGCAGCTTGGCCGCTGGAAGACACACAGTCCTCCTGGCTGAGCGGGCTTGACGGCTACGTTTACAGCAGTGCCGCACCATCGAGCGTGTATGCAGGCTGCAGCCCACTGGAGCCCGTGGACCTCCTCAAACGCAACCGGTGACCAGTACCAGAAAAGCATGTCGCCTGCGCACCGCGCCTGCAGGCGTGGCGCGGCTGTACGACCTGGTGCGCCCGCGCGACGAGGCGCTGCGCCCGGCGTTCTTCTACGCGTTCGGCGACACGCTGGTCGCCGGCGACCTGGAGCAGGCCGCGCGCATCGCGTATGGCGCCGACCGCCGCTGGTCGCGCGTGGTCACGCTGCAGGCGCGCCCGCGCCCTCGGCGCGCGCCCGGCGCCGGCCGGCCTGCCCGCATGCTGCTGACGCGCCTGCGTCGCTGCGCGGAGGCATGCCAGGCGCCCACCTGCGTTACGGGTTGCGCACGGATCGCCAGTGACGTGTAGTGCCCAGGACAGGCCTGCATGCATCCTTTGCATGCATTGTTTGCAGACGTGTGATTGCTCGGTAGGGACACGCTGGGCCTGGCAGAGGTGCTGGAGCCAAGGTTGCGATGAGCATGGGGCGTCTGACTAATTCTATTCTGTTAGTTACCGGCGCATGCCAGATACTTTGCGCTTCATACGCAGGGCGAGATGATCAACGAGTCAGGCACCATGACGGGCGGCGGCGGCAAGCCGCGCGGCGGCCGTATGTGCCTGGGCTCCGCCGCGCCGCGGCCGCTGGATACGCGCGAGGCGGCCGCCGCGCTCGCCGCCGCCGAGCAGGAGCTCAGCGCCGGCACGCAGGTGCTGGCGGCGCGCTCTGTCAGCCGCTGCGCCGCTGCGCCAGCTGCACGCTGAGCGAGGAGGCCGTATGTCTTGATAACCTGCATGTACGCTTGCAAAGGATTCCTGCATGCCAAGCGCGTGGAAAGACAGGCCTGAAGGCTGCACAGATACGCGAGACCTGCTTGCCAGCATCATCAGCGGCTGTGAAGTCTGCTGTCCTCCATGGACTGAGGTTGTACAGCTTGCAGGCACATGTTCTCAAGGCGTGAGCTTGAACGCCCAGGAAGGCCTGGGGATGAGGGCAAGGGTGCCTGGCGTGCGGGCATGTATGCTCGCGCATGCGGGGCATGGTGAACAGCTAAGGAGCGCTGCGACCTGGGAGCAGGCGCTCGAGGCGGCGCGCGCGCGCGCGGACGGCGCCGCTGCGGCGGCCGCGGCGGCCAAGAAGGCGCTGGCCGCGCTGGAGCTGCGCATCCCCAAGGCGCGCCTGGAGGCCGACAGCCAGCGCGCGCGCGCGGCCGACCTCGCCGCGCGCCTGGCGCAGCTGCGCGCCGACGCCAAGGTGCTGCGCGCGGAGCCTGCGCGCCCATGTGTGGTATTCACAGTCCCCAGGGGTGCACAGGGCTGCAGGCAAGCGTTGCAAGCAGAAATCCGCTGCCGTGTGCACTACCAGACGGGCCGGTGGGTGCGCAGGCGCGCGTCAGGGGGAGCGGCGATGCTCGAATGTGTGATTGTGCTTGTTTTTGGGCATCAAGGATGCAGCAATGGTAGGCATGCACTTGTGCCAGGTGACCGGGGTTAGGGCAGGCAGCCTCCTGGCAGAATACAGAAGCTAGAACTAAGCTTCAAGTTTCATCATGATCATGCCCTAAGTTCCACCTGCCCCGCACTTGCTCTCCTTGCACCCTGCCAAGACAGAAAGTCCCCGCGCGCGCGCCAGGTGGGCGCGGAGGACGCTGCGGCGCTCAAGGCGCTGTCGCGCGAGGTGGCCGAGGCGCAGGCGGCCCTGGCGCCGCTGGAGGAGGGCGCGGCGGGGCTGCGCGCGCGCGCGGTCGGCCTGGAGAAGGCGGTCGAGGACGCGGGCGGGGCGCCCGTGAAGCGCCAGCGCGCGCGCGTTGCGCAGCTGAAGGAGGCGCGCGCGCCTGTGCTGGCATTGTCGGGGGGTTCACTCTGCTCAGGCTGCTGCGACGCGAGTCAGGGGGCTGGCCAGACGTCCGCTGTTGAAGCGAGCGCAAATGGGCATGCCGCGTCGCTGCCCGCCCGCCCGCCTGAGCATGTGGTGGGGTCAGCCCTGGGTCGCGAAGGAAAGGCAGGCTGCGTGCCAAGTACCTGCGCGCGGCACAGTAATCCTTTTTACCTACTATGCTGCTCGGCAGATTAGATAATTTCTTCCTGGCATGTGTGGCAATGCGCCCACAATGCCACAAGGAAGTCAAAAAAAGGTACTGCTCGACGGCATCGCAGGAGATCAGCACAGCCGAGACGGAGGCGGCCAAGGCGCGCGCGGGCGCGGCGGCCGGGGCCAAGGCCGCGGCGCGGCTGGCGCGCGAGGCGGAGAAGGCCGAGAAGGAGGCTGTCAGGCTGGAGGCCGACCTCGCCGCGCGCGACACGGAGTTCAAGGCAGGGCTGCTCATGAGGCTGGGTCGCCAGACATACGTGTAGGAAGAGCTTGGGAGCGCAGCACTTCTCATGTCATCAGTTTGCCAGCGTGCAGTTCTTGTGTGTACAGAGGTGGCAGATGTGCGCCGCTCGGCACTCGCCTGTATCAACGCCTGCCGATGCGCACTTTTGGAGCGGCTGCAGGTGCGCTAGGCCAGCCGCAATTGGGCTGGCTGCGCGCCAGGAGGAGCATTTGGCCTTCAGGCACATGCTAGGGTTGTGGTAGGGTAGGGTTAGGGCACTAACCCTGAAACACGCTCGCGCAGGAGATGGAGGACGCGGCCCTGGCGGTGGTGGAGGCGTCGCGGCGTGCGGAGGGCGCGCTCGCCACGCGCGCCGCCGCGCTCGCCGCCGCGACTGCCGAGCACGAGCGCAAGCAGGCCGAGGCACGCAGCCCTGCCTCTGAGCAGCGGGTGTGCTGAGGGTGGGGTTGCTGGCGCGTCGGACAGCACTGCCGGTGCTGGCCTTGTCCTTTGACAAGCACAGATCGCTTGCATCTGCTGCCGGCATGTCATGCCTGTGCGTGACTGCAAGGCTAGGCCCATGGAGAAAGAGTGCACCTCAAGACAAGCTTTGTCAGAGAGCGCAAGGCACGTGCAGCTTCATGCCAGGTCTGCATGTCTGGCATGCGCACTACAGTGCAGGCTAGCATTGACCCATTGCCATATGTGGGCGTTGTCTGGAGGCGCAGTATGGAGGCGTGCAGCATGGGCACCAGGGCAGGCATGACTACGCACCAGATACGCGCACGCGTCCCCCGCCTGAGCAGCCCCATCTGCCAACACAGGCTCGCAGCGTCCTTCTGTCAAGCGCAGGTGGCATCATCCGCAGTGTGGAGGCGCAGTGTGGCCCTAGCGCAGTGTGCCACCCAAGCATGCGGCTAGAATGAAGCCCATGCAACAGAGCAGGCTTGAGCGCGCGCCCAAACACGTGTCTGTGCGCAGGTGGGCATCATCCGCAACGTGGAGGTGGAGCTGGGCGCCAAGCTGCGCGACCAGCGCGAGGCGCAGGGCGAGGAGGGCGCCAAGCTGCGCAAGTGCGCCGCGCGCCTGGCCGCCGCGCGCGCGAAGCTGGCCGAGGGCGAGCCGGGAGGTGCGCGGGGCGCCCAGACAATCATGCTGGAGGTGCACGCTGCTCTTGCGTGCAGCTGCTGCCAGCGACCGGAGTACCAATGTTTCACACAATCTTGGATGTTGGGCAGCTGCCACTGTCATCGTCTCCTGCTGCGCTCTTCGTCGGCGACCTGTGTGGGGTTGCCGACGGGGTCCGTGCTCACCATTGCACTCAACAATGTACACTTATCAATATGATGTGTTGAGCATGGGGCCTGGCAGGCAAGGAGCCTGACCTGCTGACGAGCGAGGAGCTCGATGCGCTGGTGCCCGCGGACCTGCAGTACAGGTGGCCCCTCCTGCTTGTCAATCTTCCGGCCCTTGTCTGTAGCAGGCGCACTGGGTCACTGTAGATGATGCTGGAGTGGAGGCATGCTTGCATAGGGTTGCGGTGTAGCCGGTCACCATGTGAGCGCCCGTGGCGAGTCGGCGTGTGCGACGCCCCTTGCATCGCCGGCCGACGCGGCACAGGCGCCCAGCCCCTGCGCCGGCGCAGGGTGACCATGCTGGAGGAGGAGCTGAAGACGGCGAACGTGGACGTCAGCGCCATCGCGGAGTGGCAGCGCCGCGAAACGGAGTACCGCGGCCGCCTGACTGACCTGGAAGCCGCCACGCAGGCCCGCAACCAGGCGCGCGGGCCCCCGCGCTGCCGAATGCGGCAGGCAGCTCCGGCAGGGACCCAATCAGGTTGGTGCACTCACACAGGGCCATGCTGGGTCTAGTCCACGCGGCGCACGCGCGCAAGCCCAAGAGAGCGCTCGCCCGCAAGCTGGGCAGCATATAAATACTCAACTTTGAGCGCACGACCCTGGCTGGGCCGCCCGCGAGCTTGCACGCAGGCAGGCGCCCACGCGCGGCCGCTTTCGCTGACTCGCGCGCGGGGCAGGAGCGCGAGGCGTACGAGGCGCTGCGCAAGGCGCGGCTGGGCGAATTCATGGCGGGCTTCAACGCGGTCAGCCTGCGGCTCAAGGAGATGTACCAGATGATCACGCTGGGCGGCGACGCCGAGCTGGAGCTGGTCGACACGCTGGACCCGTTCTCCGAGGTGAGCCCGGTGGTGGGGTCATGGGGATAGGGTTAGGCCAGCGTGCCCTGGACTCTACTCTGGCCAGCATGACGCGCCCCGTCACATCGGCTAGAGGTTGGAAGCGGCTTGGCACAGGGTGTTTGGCCGCCTGTTGCTGGGCGTGGCAGTGTGGCCGCTGTGACGCACCTGTGTCGCTGCCTCCAGCTGTGCTGTCATGATAGCCTCATGATAGCCTCAGGAGCCCAGCGCGGCCTGGCATGTTATATGAACGTGGCCGCTGCCTGTATGCGCCACCAGCGGCGGTGTGCCGGGGCGCGGACGCGGGGGCCGCGCGCGCAGGGCATCGTGTTCAGCGTGCGGCCGCCCAAGAAGAGCTGGAAGAACATCGCCAACCTGAGCGGCGGCGAGAAGACGCTGAGCTCGCTGGCGCTGGTGTTCGCGCTGCACCACTACCGGCCCACGCCGCTCTACGTCATGGACGAGATTGACGCCGCGCTGGGTGCGCGGCGCATGCATGCCGGCCGGCGGGCGCCCTTGCTCGCCTCGCCCGGCCGCATTTGCGCGTGCATGGCGCGGCTGGCTGCGCTGCGAGGACGCACACGGCCTGTCTTTGCGAGTCTGAGCGCTATATGACTCTGCATGCATGCATGGCTGCCTGGCTGCGCTGTCGGACCCGCCCTGCCTGCAGCGGAGCAGCAGCGTATGCGCGCTTGCCGCCGCTGCCCGCCCAGCACGCGCATGCCGCGGCGAGCCTGCATGCTAGGCCCGCCGCGCGCGCGCGCCGGCAGACTTCAAGAACGTGAGCATCGTGGCGCACTACATCAAGGAGCGCACCAAGGACGCGCAATTCATCATCATCAGCCTGCGCAACAACATGTTCGAGCTGGCCGACCGCCTGGTGGGCATCTACAAGACCGACAACGCGACCAAGTCGGTCGCCATCAACCCGGGCGCGTTTGTCGCGGGCGAGGCCGCGCAGCCGGCGGCCATCGCGGCCTCGTAGGGCGGCCCTCGCGCGCGCGGCCGCTGCTCCAGCGGGGCGCGTCGCATGGGTGCCGCAGGTCACCGTCTGCTAGAGTCTGGCATAGCAGGGTGCTGCTGCTGCTCAGCAAGCATGCATGGGTGATGGAGTTGAGGCGTGTCTGGTTGCAGCCGCGGAGGGCAGGTGCTGCGGCACCTGGAGCGCACGCAAGTGCTCTGGACCCTATGGTTTGTGTTTCAAGCCTGTAACAAGAGAGATCACAAAACTACTGAACAACTGTGTATGACCAGCTGCTGCAGCTATGTCATTGTCATGGAAAGTCTGGGTAACCGGGGCATTTCTGAGTCCCCCCTGCCTCCTCTTCTTCCCAATGGTCCGCTCGTTTGCCACCTTTTACGAATTGAAAGCGGGCACCAACTGCGACTCGTCCGCTGTCTGACATACAGGGGCTTGCTGCACTGCACTGGGGCGCGCACGGCGGGCCATGGAGCACCGCTATGCGTATGCAGAGTCGTGCGAAGACGCAGAGCTGCGCACGCCCGAAGCATGTGAGCCTGCAGCGCACCAGCACGCGCCCGGCAGCGGCGGGCAGCGGCCCTGCCATCACAGGGTGCGCCGCGGCCCGCTGCTGCAGCCGGCGGCGACGGGATAAGTTACGCACCGGGCGCCTGACGCGGGCGCACAATGCGCAGGAGGAGGAGGGCTGGCAGGAGCGCCGGCCACCGACGCCCGCACTGCAGGACCAGCCCAGCCCCTCGCGTGCGCGTGCGCAGCAGGGGCAGCTGGCGCGAGAGGCCGCGGACGCGGCGCAGCAGATGCATGGCACCCGATCCGCGGAGGCGGCCGGGTCCGCGCAGAAGCGGGCGGCGTTGGCGGCATCGCGGCGGCGCGTGGCAGCGGAGTGGGTGGAGGAGCTGACTGGGGAGGCGCTGCCGACGGCCTCCGACCATGCGTTCCGAGCGGCTCTGCGGGACGGCGTGCTGCTGTGCCGAGTGCTCAACACGCTCCGGCCGGGCTACATCAGCCGGGTGCGCGGGCTGGAGCGAGGTGCCGCAGGCGCAGCGACCAGGCCTCCTGGTGATGGCAGGCTGCCATCTTGCTCTATAGAAGCGTGCTGCAGGTGCTGCAGCAGTCTGGCGGTCGCCAGCAGGTCTGCAGAGCTCTGCGAGCTGACACTTGGCGCAGTGGCCCGGCACGGAGGCCCAGGACGTAAGCTCGGGCGCGGGTTGCGCGCGCGTCGCGAAAAGCCAGCCGCGCAGTGCGCAGTCTGTTGCGCACGGCGTGTTCCCGCCAGCCGGCGCGCTGGCTGCGCAGGTCATAGAGCCGGCGCATGTGGGGAGCGACACGGGCAGCGTGATCCAGACGATGGAGAACATCACCAACTTCACCCGCGCGCTCCACGAGCTACAGTTCCCCCAGTCCGCCATCTTCTCCGTGCCGGACATCGAGTCGCACGGCTGGGAGGAGAGGCGCGCGTGACCTCTTCTCGTGAAAAATTGTGCTGCAAGGCGCCCTGGTGGCTGCCAGAAGCGCACTCACCTTGGCTGTCGCAGACCCGAGGCTCCTATGCAAGTTGTCTGGCACGCGCTTTGCGGCGCTTCCACCCCTACTGTGGCATGGTCCCCGCACGTCCTTCCTCGACTGACCGTGTTCAACGCCGCAGGCCGCGCGTGGTGGAGTGCCTGCTCACGCTCAAGCGCTGCCACGACAGCGAGCGCGCGGGCGCGCAGCCCCTGCGCGCGCCGCTGCCGCAGGCGCAGCCGCTGCGGCCCGCGCCGGGCAGCGGCGGCGGCCAGGCGGCCGCGCCGGCGGCGGCGGGGGGCCTGGCGGCCGTGTTACGCGCGCAGCGTTCGAGCTCCGCCTCGCCCTCAGCCGACTCGCCGGACATGAATTACGACCAGGTTGCGCAGGTGCGGGTGCTGCCGCGCTATTGCTGGATGCGCGCATATAAGCTTAATAGGCAAAAGCCAGCTCTTGGCGGGCATCGATCTGGGGGGGGCAGGCGCAGTGTCCCGGTCTACTTGGAGCGCTCCCCATTGCGCTCGCGCTGCTGCGTGTGTGCAGAGCAGCTGCATATACTGGCTGTGGAATGCAGCCGACCCAGGACAGCACAGGCAGCTGAAGGTGCGGCTTCCGGTTTACGTCGGAAGCGAGCCTCGTGAGCGGCCGCTGTGCGCGCCGCAGCACTACTTTGGCGGCGGCGCGGCGCGGCCGCTCAAGGGCGGCGTGCAGGCGGCGGCGGGCGTGACGCGGCTGATGCACCAGTGCACCGCGATGCTGCGCGAGCGCATGTGCGACGAGCTGCGCACGCCGCCGGCCGCACCGCCCGTGCGGTGCGCGCACCCCCAAGCCACAGGCGCGGAACGCAGACCATGGACGACGAGCGGAGCAGCGCCCGCTGGCTCGCCCCCGCTGAGCGGGCTTGCACAGCGCGCGACAGGGCGCGCGATGCCTGCAGACGGCAAATTCGCCGGCGCGCCCAGCGCGTGCTCGGCCGGGCGCAGGTACCAGGGCGCGCCGAGCGTGTCGCCGGACAACGCGCTGGAGGCGATGGGCCCCGTGCTGGAGAGCGTGCTGGGCAGCCTGACGCAGGCGCGCCCCCGCCTGGCCACTCCGCTTCTACCTAGCCGCCACGCGGCGCCCGCGCGCCAGGGGCTGCGCGATGCCGGCGGGCAGGCGTAAGGCAACCCGATGTGCGCCCGGTCTGCAAAGCCGGCTGCGTGGCGCTCGCCTGACACGGGGTGCATGCTCCCGCGATGCAGCGAGCGGACAGACTTTCCTTACTTGCCGCATGCCGCGCTCGGCCCGCGCGAAGCGGCGCTCCGCGGCACTGCGCGGGCGGCGCAACAGGCCGCTGCTTGTGCGAGCGGCGCGCCAGGCCGCGTTGGCTGCGGGCGCGGGGCGCGGCGGGGCCTCAGGGCCGCCGAGCGCGCGCGCAGGAGTACGAGAAGCGGCTGCTGGCCAAGGATCAGGAGGTCAAGGGCGCGCAGGCGGCGCTGCGGCGGCTGGAGGCCGAGCTGCACGACGAGCGCGAGGCGGCCGCGCAGGCCGCCGCCGCAGCCGCGCACATGCTGCCCGCGCCCGAGCCCAAGCAGGGTGCTGGTCCCCTGGCGCGCTCGGTTGCATCCCCAGCACCACATGCACTGCGCACCACCCAGGGTCTTTCATCTCATCCACGGACGGCCTGTCTCGGAAGGAAGACAGAGTGCTACGGCAGGCCTGTGCAGAGTGTCTTGCCAGGTCGTAAGTCTGCGGTGGCCTCGACCGGGCCATGAACTCGTGCGTGTGCGGACGGCGTGTGCTCCGCATCCTCCAGCGGCTGCGTGAGCGCCGGCAGCTGCCCGCGCCGCTGCGCTGCAGGGCAGACACGCGGTTCCATCGCGTGCGCGGCAGGCATGTCGGACGACGAGCGCGCGACGCTGGACGCGATGCGCGCGCGCGAGGACGAGCTGGAGGGCGTGCTGGCGGCGCAGGAGGACGCGCTGCGCGCGCACCAGCGCCAGGTCTGGGAGCACCAGGCCGCGCGCGCGCGCATGCAGGCCGAGTGGGACGCGCTGCAGGGGCGGGTGCGCGGCCCTGGCCAGGGGGTCAGGTTCGCGCGGGCGTTGCGCCACGCGTCCTGCCGGCATGGTGCAGGACCCATGCGCCGCATCCCTGGAGCAGGGGCGGGCACGATAGGGGCGAGCGGCCGTCCAGAATATCAGGAGATGCTGACGGAGCCATGCCGCAGGTCATGCTCATGGAAATAGAACCGCAACCGCATGCGGCTGTCTTGCTGGCGTGGCAGTAGGCCGGCCCGTGCATCCTACACGCACATCGACCATGCCTTGCATGAGAAGAGTGGCCATTAGTTGAAACCCCATTCGCCACGCTTCAGGCCGGCGCGTGTAACTCTACTGTCTGCGCCGCGGGCCAGGTGGACGAGCTGAGCGTGGTCGCAGACAAGTACCGCGGCACACTGGAGGAGAACCGGCGGCTGTACAACGAGGTGCAGGACCTGAAGGGCAACATCCGCGTGTTCTGCCGCGTGCGCCCGCCGGGCGCCACGGGCGACGCCACGCCGAGTGCGCCCCCTGCCGGCCCGCTCTACACGCCCAGCATGCTGGCATGCTGCATGCGGCTGCTGTGCGTAGGGTATCCTTGCAAGTGCCTATGCAGCTCCTTTGACCTGGGGCACATGATGCAATGTAGAGTATGCTGCATGCGCGTGACCGGAGTGCGGCCTGTGACCCATGTGCCCAGACCATGCACACAGCCAAAGAAAGAGGCCTTCCTCAGCCTCGCCGCAGGCTGCGTGGAGCTGGGCCTGGAGGGCGAGCTGGCGGTGTACAACCGGCGCGGCGGCGCGCGCAAGCAGTTTAAGTTCGACCGCGTGTTCGGGCCGGACGTCACACAGGCCGGCGTGTACGAGGACACCAAGTTCCTCATCCGCTCCGTGCTGGACGGCGCGCGGCGGCCCTCCACCGGCAGCAGCGCGCTGGCATCGTTCTCAGTGCTGGTGCCTGAGCAGGCTACAGATGCTGGTTTGCCAAGAGAGTGGAGGCGCTGCCGCGCAGGCTTTTTCCCCCCCCCTTTTCTAGGCACAAACAGGGGAGGCAGCCGCGCACCTCTGCCTCCCCTCCAAGACACGTCTCATTGTCATTTGAGTAGCTCCAGACGGGCGCGGGCTGCGCAGGCTTCAACGTGTGCATCTTCTGCTACGGCCAGACCGGCAGCGGCAAGACGCACACGATGGCCGGCAGCGACGTGGACAGCTATGAGGGCCGCGGCATCAACTACCGTGCGCTGGACGACCTGTTTGCGCTCAATGCGGCGCGCAGCGGCGAGGCGCGCGCGCCACCCCCGCCGCCCCACCCCAAACTACCCGTATTCGCGTGTGATGCAAACACGCGCCTGTGGCGCCTGCGGCGCCCAGCGCAGGCGAGCGGCAGCGCCTCCACGGAGGCGCCACGCGCATGCGGCAGACGCGGACCGCCGCGCTCACCGGGGCACGCGCGGCGCGGCGCAGGCGGAGTATGCGGCGCGCGTGCAGCTGCTGGAGATCTACAACGAGCAGCTGCGCGACCTGCTCGACGAGCAGCGCTCCGGGCGCCGCCTGGACATCCGCTCCACCGAGCGCTCCGGCGTCAACGTGCCCGACGCCATCCAGGCGCGGCCGCGCGTCGCGGCGCCCGCTCCCGCGCAGCGTGCGGCGGAGCGGCCGCGCGTGTCTGCACGGCTGCCCGCCTCTGGCTGCATGGACCGCAAGCTGCAAACCCATCTGTCACATGTGGGAGCCGGACACACAGGCCAGCCTGAGCAGCGCGGCCACTTGTCTGTCAGCCGCCTCCGGGAGGGGGAGGCGTGAGGCAGCGAGCACGCGTGCGGCACGCGCCGGCGGCGTGCAGCACAGGGCGCCGGCGATGCCCCGGTCCGGCCCGGCCCTGCACCAGGCAGCGTGCATGCGCGCGGCAGTCGCCGCTGGCGTGCTGCGAGGAGGTGCTGGCGGCCTATCAACCCTACCCTACTCCCCCCTCAAGCCTACCCTACCCTTGCATCAAGCTGCATGCGCGCACGTGCGCGGCAGGTGCCGGTGGCGTGCAGCGAGGAGGTGCTGGCGGTGATGGCGCTGGGCGCGCGCAACCGCGCGGTCGCAGAGACCAAGATGAACGCGCGCAGCAGCCGCAGCCACTCGGTGCTCACCGTCATCGTGGACGGCGTCAACCACGTGACCGGCCTGCGCACGCACGGCTGCCTGCACCTCATCGACCTCGCCGGCGCGCCCCGCGTCCGCCTCCACTCCCGCCAGGCGTGCCGCAGGCGGCGGGCGCGCGAGCGCGGTGCCGGGCGGGCGCGCGGCGCGGCGCGGCGCTTTCCACAGCTGGCGCAGAGCCGGCGCATCGTTGCGCCATTCGGCGTCCGCGCGCTGCCTGTTGCGCTGTATAGCTTCTCCCCTAGCCCCACCCTAGCCCCACCTAGCCCCACCACGGCGCCCGTGGCGCCAACGCGGCGGGCGCCGGCCGCGCAGGCAGCGAGCGCGTGGGCCGCAGCGAGGCGGCCGGCGAGCGGCTGGAGGAGGCCAAGCACATCAACCGCAGCCTGAGCGCGCTGGGCGACGTCATGGCCGCGCTTGCCGGCCGCGGCGCCGGCCATGTGCCCTTCCGCAACTCCAAGCTGACCGCGCTGCTGCAGGACAGCCTGTGCGGGCAGGCCAAGGCGATGATGTTCGTGCACGTGTCGCCCGAGGCGCGCGCCCGCGCGCGGCGCGCAGGCGCAGCCGTCTGCATGCCTGCTGCCTCATACTCTGAGGGAGTGCAGCTTCTAGCCCGCACCTGCGCGACGGGTTACGAGCGCAGCGGAGTGCGCGCTGCCATCTGCTGCGCCGGCCGGGTCGCAGTCGTGGCACGACTGCAGCTGGGCATGTCCGCATAGCCCGGGCAGGCGGAGTGGCCAGAAGGGCGCGCCTGACGCCCGCTGCGCCGCCGGTGCGGAGCAGGAGAGCAGCTATGGCGAGACGGTGAGCACGCTCGCGTTCGGCGCGCGCGTGAGCGACATCTCGCTGGGCGCCGCGCGCAAGCACTGCGAGTCCGGCGCGCTGTTCGAGGCGCGCGAGGTGGCCGGGCGCCAGGCGCGCCGCCCGCACGGAGCGCCGTGTCCTCGGCAGCCGCAGCAGTGCCGGCTCCCCGCGCGGTGTCAGCTGGACAGAAGAGATTGTGCAGTCCTACCTGCAGATGTTGCAAAGAAATTTTCCGAAAAAGGCGTGCAACCTGCGCAAGCCTTCGCCGAGGGCCAGCACCTGGCCCAAGCACAAGCAGCCACGGTCGCGCGAGCAGGCCGCGGAGGCATCCGCGGCGGGCGCCGAGGCGCGCCGGGCGGCGGCGGATGCGGCGGCGGCGGCGGAGGGGGCGGGCGCCGCGCGCGAGGCGGCCGCCGCGGCGGAGGCGGCCGCGGCGGCCGAGCGCGCCGAGCGGCAGCGGCTGGCGGACGAGGTGGCGCGCCTGCGCGTGCGCCGCCACTCGTTACGCTTTTTCTATATGCAAATGTGCAAACTCCTGCCCAGTGAATATCACATCGAGCAAATGGCAGCTATGGGCATGCATGTGTGATGTTGCCACTTCACGGCCTACCGTGCAGCAAAGCGGTCGCATGCTTGGCGGATGAGGCGGCGCGCCTGCGGGCGCGCCGCAGCCGCCGCCGGCCCCCCGGCGCCGAGCGCTCATAGCCAGCACAGGCTGCATCGCCAGCGCTCGCACTGTCACGAGCAGGGGCGCCGCGCGGCCCTGGCGTGCGGCGCCAGCCCCTGCCTGCCCGCATGATCTACCACGTCCGAGTGCAAACCCTTGGGGGTCAGGCGGAGCTAGAGGCCGCGCGCATGGGGTACCGCCCGTCGCCGCCGCCGGCCGACCCAACCGCCGGCGCTGCAGCGACGGCGCCGGCGGGCGCCGGCCGCTACGGGCTGTCCGGGCCGGCGCTGGGGGCGCATGCGGCAAGCGGCGCGGGCGCGCGCCCGCGCATGAGCTTGGACCTGGCGCGCCTGCAGCCGTCGGACACCGCCTCGCCGTCGGGCCAGGCGCGCCGAGCCTGCCTTGCTGCGCCAGTCGTGCGTACATGCATGACACGATGTGTCTGGCCTGCGCGAACGTCGCAGCGCCCATGCGATGAGTCCCAAGCAGCCGATCTACGCCAGCATGTTGAGAGCATGCGTGCATGCATGGCAGTGTGCCGATGCAGCACAGGCGGTGCCAAAGCTCTGGCAAGACAGCAAGGCCTATTCCTGCTGCCGCAGACCCAGCGAGAGCTAGCCTACCCATGTGCTGCTGCTCGCGTTGCCAGATTCGTGGAGCAACTGCACTGGCGCCTGAGCAGGCGCGCAGACCATCTCAGAGACCGTGCAGTGGCAGTGAGTGGGGATGCGCGCACGCGCGCAGTCACGCATACCCTCGCCAATAGCGCAGGGCCCAGCGCCGCACAGCGCCGCGCGGGCGGGCGACGCCTATGCGCGGCCGCTTACCGCGAGAGGCCCCTCGCTCACGCCGCGGCGCGTGTCTGGGTCGCACATCCCCAGGCGCGCTGCGCAGCAGCCCTGCTGTGCCTGGCGCAGCATGCGGCGCCCTCAAACAGATGTCTTGCCTCTGGTCATGACATCGCGGCAGCAGGAAGTGCTGACTGGCACATCAGGTATAGACTGTCACATAGGATTCACGCTCCCTGGACGGACTGAGTTTATGAGCGCCTCGTGACCTTTGCTCAAGGCCCTTCACTGTGTTTGATAACTGCAAGTGGCACAGTTTGAGTGCACCAACAGACTTGGGTGGCACAGCCCTGTGCAGCATGCAGGCGCAGCGCGCTCACCTCTGGTCGCGTGCGATGCTGCGGTGTGCATGTGCAGGCCGCTGACGGCGCGCGAGGCGATGCCGCCCCTGGCGCAGCGCGACGGCAACGTGGCGCCCACGGCGCCCGCGGCGCGGCCGCCACCGCCGCTGAAGCGCAGCCTGAGCGCCGCGCCCGGCGCTGCCAAGCCGCCGGCGCTCCTGCGGGTGCGCTGGCCGGGCCATGGGCCAACACCCTGCCCACATCTGACAATCATGCATGTCTGCTTGAAACACTCTGTAGACATGTTGTGACAGGATATGCAGAAATCAAGAGGCACAGCTCATGGGCTGGTTTGGCTGGCGCCCATGTTATGCGGCAGGCCCGCTGCCCATGCACTCACGCTGCTCACGCAGCACGCGCCGCCTCAGCAGCCCTTGCTCTGCATTGCGGTACTGCATTATGGCCGCTGCGCAGGCGAGCCCAATGGAGCGCGGCGGCTCGCTGCCGGTGCGGCCAGCGCCCACACGGCGCCCGGGCGAGAACGCCGCGGCGCAGCGCGGCGCCGGCGCCGGCGCGCCGCTGCCCGCCGGCGCCCGGCGGCTGTCCACCTCTGGCTCCGGGGGCGGGCGCTGGGTATGACTAAGGAGCTTGGCGGCGAGCTGCTTGGGCACAGCTGGCCGGTGCCGACTGGCGCGAGAGATTGTACAGCCCGCATTGGGGCGCCCGGCGCTGGACGTCACCAACTGGTGCTGCCTCGGCATGTGGGGTCGCGCGGCTGCTCTCTGCTGCAAGCAGCCTGTTCTGCTGTGGCCCAGGGCGCAGGCACTGGGTGGCAGCGAGTGTCCGTGCAACTCAGTGTGCTAATTGTGCTGGATGCGCTACTACAGCGCATCCTTGCATTCCGCTCCTGTGCCAGGTCGCTGGGCTCAATGTCGCCCTTTAGGCGGGGTTTACGCGGCCGTGCGTGTTGATAAGTGTCCATACAGTGTGAGCAGGAATTGCTTGCGCTTGCCATCTTGCTGTATGGTGCTGCGCAGACTGGTGGGGGTCCTGTATGAAACCCAGCAAGGAAATGCCAGTAACACGTTCCTGACAGGCTGTCTCTGCGCATCCGCTCTAATGCATGGCTGGACTCTCTTCCACTTCACACACTTCAACCTGACAGGAGGCATGCATGCTGCAACTCATTCATGAAGCCTGCTTTGTAAAGAGGCAACGTCTGGCGCACACACATCGCACGCCATGAGCTCGCCGGCTTGGCTGGTCTCAATAGCTCAGCTCAGTAGCTCAATAACTCGACAGCTCAATAGCATGTCTAAATAGCTCAAAAAAATTTAACTTAGAAGGCACAGGAGCATCATTGCTCAATTTGTGTACAGCCAGCCGGGTCGGCGAGCACCATGCGCCCGCCTGCGGCTTTCACGTGGCAGCCGCCACAGACCTGACACGGCCCTCATGCCACCGAAACGCCATCGCATCTCTCGCTCTGTTCCTTGCTGCTCTCCTGGCTGCCGTCGTCGCTGGCCCTCTCGTCGCCGACCTCGGCGATGCCCGCAAAGAGCTCGTCGTTGCCGAACTGGCTGCGGTGATCGTCCTCCATCCGCTGCCGCGCCTCCTCGTCTGGGAAGCGCCAGGCCGGCTTGTCCCAGTCCCAGCTACGCGGGACGGCCAGCGCGGTCTGCACATCGTCCAGGATGTCGTCGGTCACCAGCACGGACTCGAAGCCGTCGCTGTACTGGCCTCTTGGCAGCTGCCGGCCTTCCCCGAGCAGCACGACGCTGATGTCCGGCGCGGCGTCGGGGCGCGGCACCGGCCGGCCGCGCGGCACGTAGCCGGCGACATGCACAGCCTGCAGGCTGGGCAGCACGCCGCGCTCGCGCAGCGCACCGGCCGCTTGTATCACCGCCCCCACGCCACCCTGCACGACCAGCGTAAGCGTCAAGGATGGCGCTGCATTGTGCGTGGGCGCGTACGGGCGCGGCAGACAGGGTTGCATGCGACATCAACTCTGACGTGGTCGATGATGGATGCCAACCATGTAAGGAGCGCCACCGCAGCTGCCCATTGCGCCTCTGGCGGGGAGCACGCCTGGTCCGGGTCGGACTCGTTTAGGTACAGGGTATGACGGACTGCATGCAGGGCCAGGTGCGTCACGCGGGGCAGCACAACGTGCACCTGCGCGGGGCGCAGCAGCATGCGCACACACAGAGGCCGGCAGGATCCTGCGCGTTCCCAGCTCGGTGGCCGCCATGGGAGCTGCGCGTGCGGGCCCCTGGGGAGCTGCTGTCGTGCAACGCCATGTCTCGAGGCGAGTGGAGCATGGTCAATGCAGGTGGCCAAAGGTCCTGGCACGTGCCTCACACAGCGCTTGCCACATGCGGCTGGGCTGCAAGTGCAGAGCGTCAGATTTGCTCTTGCTTTCACTGAAGCGAGAAGGGCGTCAGGCTTGGGCGCTGCCCCACCTCGCGCAAGCACGCTGCCATGTACACGCACATGTACTCGTTCGTCACCGGGACCTCAAAGTCCCAGCCCAGCGTCAGCGACGCGAGCTGCGGCAGCTGCGCCATCGTGGCCCACTGGCAGCGCGCCATGCTGCCGCGCTTCCAGTCCCGCGACCCCAGCACCAGCTGCACCGCGCGCAGGCTCTGACAACCACGCACTGCAGAGCAGAGCGCGTCCGCCGCGTCGTTCGCCGACATGAGGTGCCCGCCCTCGTACGAGCTGAGCCCCCGCGCCGAGATCACCAGCACCAGCGTGCGCAGCCTCGGGCACCTGAGGCCGCGCCCCCATTCGGCGCCGCGCACCCTGTGCAGTGTCAGTGTCAGAGTCAGAACAAAAGCCCAAGCACTATTTCAAAAGACTGTGGTCCTCGTTGCACCACTTCTCGCAGCACATGTGCGAGCTGCCAAACCCTTGCTACGAGGGGGGCCCGTCGCGCGCCTGAGGGTCAGGGCATCACACCCCAGCCAGGCAGGCATCGTGAGCAGCACCTCCAGCTTGCTGTGCTCCAGCACGCCGCCGAGTTGCTGCCATCCCCAGTGCATCGTCACCGCTTTGCTGCACAGTGGCACCTGGCAACTTTGCAGGCATGGCTTGCTCCTGCGTGTTGCACCGCGCGCTCCTACAGCAAAGCCGTGCATGCATGTTTGGGACATGCGCGGCTGCAAGCCCTCTCCGCGCGATTGCTCCAGGTGCATGCAGGGTGCGCCCGGTCGGCACCTGACCCGTGCTCACCTTTGCACACATTTCCAAAATAGGGTCGTCCATGCCTTGCCAACCGTCCAAGCCGCTGAATTGTGCATTCGTCTTGCCGCCCAATGCGAGGTGCGTGAGGTGTGGCAAGCTTTCCACCGTGGTGCGCAGCAGCGGCTCGTTGGCTGGCTCGCCGTCTACCTGGGCGATTCAAGCGGCGTGGATTAGACATGTACACGGCGCCCGTGAACAGTAGCTCAGCCAGCTCAAGCACGGCTCTTGTATGCTCGGTCGCGGACATGCGCACGGTTGCATGCAACATGCGCCGCCCATGAGCATCGCATGCACTTCACATGCATGGCAGATCCGTGCAAGCGCGCTGCAGGACGCGCTAGGCGCACTGCGCACATGCATATCACCTGCTCAGGGCCCTGGCTGCCGTGCCCCGCAACGTGATGCAGGAGTATGCTCCAAGTTGTACAGCATGCCTTTGCTGCGCAGCAATATCAATTGCCCAAGAATGTGCTGGGCCAATGCAGATTGGCTGCCGCATGCACTGTGAACCCAGCGTGTCTGTTGGCGCCCATACAAGCGCACCGTGTGCAGCTGGAGGGACATGCTGAGCACGCGTAGGCGCGTGTTCTGCGCGACGACCGCGAGCAGCTCCCGAAATGGCGCTCTGGGCCACTGTGGGTCGCAGTGCTCGAGCCCCACATGGATCCAGTGAAGGTGGAGAGCTTCAAGGCTCCTGCTCTTCAAGCGAATGTTTATGTTCTGGCACCAGTACCCACATGCATGTGAATGCGCAATAAACAGCGTCACAGCCTGCCAACATGCCAAGCCCTATCAAGCTTGTTTCACATGCCATGTCATGAGCTCGAGTATGTGCCCGAGTGTTCATGCTTGCCGGGCAGCTCCGGGAAACGGTCAGGAGAGCAGCAAGAGGCAAGTGGCCACCAGCTTGATCTTAGGCCAAGGTCTCTGCTGTTCACCCATCCGATAATGTTCCCTGGACACGCGTTCTTGCCTCTTCACCCTTACGCTGAAGTCCGGCGAGGCGCGCCTGGGAAGGTTGCAGGTCGCAACATAACACCTGCCCAGCGGCCTCTGGTCACTGTCCCGCTCTCAGTGAAGCAACAGCTGCCCAAAACAGGAAGGAAGACTGTGCGTGCAAAGACACGCATGAGCGTACCCGATCTGAAGAGCAAGCGTTGTCAGGCTGTGGCAGCGAGCCAGCGCACACTGTGTAAAGCAGTCTCGAGTCAGTCTGCGGGGCAAGAGCCCGGGCGGCACGAGACAACTGGAGAGCAGTAGGCGCGCACCATGAGCGGCTCCATGTCAAGGAAGGCAGTGTTGGGGCAGTTGAAGCGAATGCTCGCCGTCTTCAGGTGCTCAGAGCAAGCCGCCACCAGGCTGGCGAGCATGGCCGCGACTCTGTTTATATCTCCCGTGTATCTGATTCCATCGTCCGTGTTGACATCGTTGTACCTGGGGTGATACCGGACGTCTAGCTCCAGCTCAGAGACCTGCTGCGCCAAAAGAGAAGTTCAAGCGCAACCAATGAAACTGGGTTTTCAGAGGCAAGTCTACTGTTCAGAGTTTCTTCACGCCGGCATCTGAAGCAGGACGCATGCTGGCCGCACAATGGTCCGCACCTGCATGTTCCTGCGCACGCGCTTGGTGACATACTTCACAAGGCTGGCTGTGCGCTGCTCAAGCCGCAAGTCGTGGCGGAGCTGGACATCCAGGACACTGGCGTAGCAGCTTGCCTGCCACCCGGACCTGCTAGCCTGCGACAGGCTGCAGATGCTGCGGCTGTCCAGCTGGGACAGCACTGAGCGCCAGACGTCTTCGCTGAGCAGGTCCATGACTCAAATGTGACTGAGGACTCGCCAGGTTGGTGCCTCCCCCGAGAATAAAGAAAAGTGGTTCTGGTCTTGCGCTAGCAGACTTTTATGCCTCTGCATTACTTTTGCACCTCCTTATAGCAGCTCTGATGGCAGCTCTCAGAGCGGTTTCAACGAAAGCAGTTAGGCCCTAGATTGAGTGTGTATGAGATGCAGCGCGGATGAGCTGGAGAGCCAGCAGCTCTCAGAGCGGTTTCAAAGCAGTTAGGGCCCTAGGTTGAGTGTGATTTGATATGATTTGTCACAGGCGCCTCTCGTGGGCCTGGGCAGGACGCCGCCTCTCGTCCTGTGCTGGTCTGGCTGCAGGTGCCAGCTGCACCAGCACAGGGCGAGGCCCGGCGTCCGGCGTCCGCCGGCCGCTCCCGGCCCATGCACGTGACGTGCACGGGCTGCAAGCTGCGCAGCACCACGTTGTTCCTGGACTTGCTCAGTAAGCTCTGCACGATAGGTTGCTGCACTGGATCGGGCGCGCACTGGCTTCGCTTGCCTTCGCGTTGGCCGAGTCGCGGCTGATTGCCTTCTCGTGTATGGCGTTGGCGCGCTCGCGCGCGCTGTAGGCGCAGGTCTGGGCGGCCTTGGCCGGGGCGGCAGCGTCTCGCGCCAGCAACTGGGTGGCAGCGGCGGCCTGGGCGTCGTGTGCGGATGCCGTTGGGGCCGCCCGGGCGACGTGCGCAAGCGCAGCAACTTGGTGCTTGAGCGCAGCTATGTGCTGTTTCCGCTGCGCGAAGACACGCTGCGGCTCTGCGAGCATGCCCAGCGCGGCGCGGAGTTATTCCTCTGCGGACTGGCGGCCCCCCTCGTCGCTGTCGGCGTCGGCGGCCATGCGCGGTTTCTTCATGTGGCTCCGAGTGCCGCTCGCCGGCCGGGCGGCCGCACCTTCTGGGACCAATTAGGTGGCCCAAGGTCCGGGGACACCGCCACGGCGTTCGGCTCTCAGCGCCCGGTCTTACTCTCAATTCCCCTCCTGCCCGCCCCTGCCCTGCTTGTCCTGGTCGTGTTGGCCACCCATGCCCAGCCGTGCCCGGCCCGCCCGCCCAACTTGTCCCTGTGTCTGGGGTTCCCGGCGTCCCGACGGATAGGTGTGATACTGGAGAGCAGTCGCAGCAGCCGCAGCTGAAGTGCAGTACAGGAGTTCGTCGCGCAGCGCAGTTCTGCTATTGTTGCAGCCAGGGCGCAGTTGGGGACGAATACCGCGCCCGCGCATGTAATAAGTGTTGACACAATGTGAGCAGGACTCGCTCGCTTTTGCGCGCTTGCTGTATGGTGATGCGGAGGATTTTGCCGGTATTATATCTGAACTCTTGCACAACCAAACTCTTACAGACCAAGTTCACCAGGAGTCATACATATTGCACAGCACAGCAGGAAAGAGGCAACTCTTGGCGCATCCTGTATGCATGCTATTAGCCCGCTTGCTTCGTCTCAGTTAGCAACATGTTGTCAGAAAGCTATAGGAGCGTCGCTGTACAGCTTATGTATAACCCGGCCGGGGTCCATGCTGCCCGGCTGCGGCTACTATGCGCCAGCTGTGACACACCTGACATGGCCCCAGCTCAGATGCCATTGTTTTCCTCGCTATATACTTCGCTGCTCTCCTCGCTGCCATCATCACTGGCCCTCTCGGCATCGGCCATGTCGTTGCACCCAAAGAGCTCGCCGCCAAACTGGCTGCGGTAGTCGTCCTCGAGCCGCTGTTCCTGCTCCAGGTCTGGGTAGCGCCAGCCCGGCTTGTCCCAGTCCCAGCTGCGCGGAACGGCCAGCGCGGTCTGCACATCGTCCAGAATGTCGTCGGTCACCAGCACGGACTTGAAGCCGTCGCCATACTGGCCTCTTGGCAGCTGCCGGCGTTCCCCGAGCAGCACGACGCTGACGTCGGGCGCGGCGTCAGGGCGCGGCACCGGCCGGCGACGCGGCAAATAGCCGGCGACATGTACAGCCCGCAGGCTGGGCAGCACGCCGCGCTTGCGCAGCGCCCCGGCCGCACAGATCACCGCCCCCACGCCACCCTGCACGACCAGCATAAGCGTAAAGGGGACAGGTTTAGGTCAGGGCACATGTAGATGGCGCTGCCTTCTACACGGGCACGTGCGGGCGCGGCAGACAGGTTGCGCGCGACACCAAGTCAGACACGAAATAGCTAGCAACCATGCAACAGCGCCGCCGCAGCTGCCTGTCGCGCCTCTGGCAGGGAGCACACCTCGTACGGGAGCGACTCGTTGAGGTACAGGGTATCTTGGACCGCGTGCAGGGCCAGGTGCGTCACGCCGGGCAGCACCGCGTCCACTTGCGCGGGGCGCGGCAGCATGCGTACACAGAAAGGCCGGCAGGACCCTGCGCGTTCCCAGCTCGTGGGCCGCCGCGGGCCCTGAGCGGGAGCTCCTGTCGTGCAACGCCATGTGCAATGCTATGACTGAAAGCAAGTGAAGCACTGTCAAGCCATGTGGCAAAGAATCTGGCACGTGTCTCACACAATGCATGCCACTGGGCCGCAAGTGCGAAGCAGAGTGTCAAACCTGCTCTCGCATTCACGCAAACGAGAAGCCTTTCCAGGCAGCAAAAGCACAGAGGCCCTGCCATGCAAGCATGCGCGCGCGCGCGCACCCTAAATGACTGTCTGCCCTGGCAATTGGCCCCTGCCAGCACTGCAGCGGGCCGGGGGGGCAGTGTGTAGAACAGGTCAAGATGTGCGTGGTCCAGGGGCACTCAGCAGTACGCTCAACCTGGTGCTCCCGCTCCCAATACCAGCTTGCGGCCCAGTGCGGCAGAGGGCAGGAGTGAACACATGATGGGAGCGGCCCATGCATACTGCTTCCCAAGAGCGCCGCAGTGCTCTTGCAGTGCTCTCCCTCACTTCTTTGCATCACCATGCACAGCTTTTCGCCGCAGCGCTGCAGGCCGGCCAATGGGCACCAGGCAGGGCCGCGGCGTCACCTTGTACAGGCACGTCGCGATGTACACGCACTTGAACTCGTTCGTCGCCTGGTCGGGGAAGACGTCCCAGCCCAGCGTCAGCAACGTGAGCTGCGGCAGCAGCGCCAGCGAGCGCCACACAGCGCGCCGCATGCTGCCGCGCTTCCAGTCGCGCGACCCCAGCACCAGCTGCACCGCGCTCAGGCGCGGCGCGCCGCGCACGGCGGAGCAGAGCACGTCCGCCGCGTCCATCGCCGACATGAGCCACCCGCCCTCGAACGAGCTGAGCCCCCGGTCCCCTACCACCAGCACCAGCGTGCGCAGGCTCGGGCACCTGCGGCCGCGCCCTTATCGTCCGCGCGGACTCTGCGCAGCGCCCACAACAAACCGCGCCCAAGCCCGCCCAGGCACAGAAGGGCGCTGCTTTGCCGTGAGGCACACACTTTGCATGCACATGTACCAAGCCGCTATTCCTATCTGGCGAGCCTCCCTGAGGCACGTATCATCGAGCACACCTTCATCTCAGGCTGCCCGGGATGGTTCCTTGCACGGGAGCTGCTGACAGCCAGTTGAATAGAAATTGGTCCTCGGTGCATCACTTCTCGCAGAACATGTGCGAGCTACCAAGGTGTTGCTTCGGGGGGCTCATCGCGCGCCTGAGGCTCAGGGCATCAGCGCCCAGCCAGACAGGCATCGCGAGCAGCACCTCCAGCTTGCTGTGCTCCAGCAGGCCGCCGAGTTGCTGCCATCCCCAGCGCATCGTCACCGCTTTGATGCACAGCGGCACGCCTCACCTGGCAACTCTGCAGGCGTGACCTACTCTTGCGTGTTGCACGAGCACCGCACGTTCCTACAGCAAGGCCGCGCATGTCTGGGACATGCGCAGCTGCAAGCCTCTCCGCGCGGTCACTCAAGGTACATGTCTGGGACATGCGCTTGGCTGGCACCCGACCGGTACTCACCTTTGCAAACATTTTCAAAACAGGGTCGTCCTTGCCCTGCCAGCCGCCCGAGCCGAACGTTGCTACCAACATGCCGCCTAGCGCGAGGTGCGTAAGGTGTGGCAAGCTTTCCACCGTGGTGCGCAGCAGCGGCTCGTCGGCGGGCTCGCCGTCGACCTGGGAGGTCAAAGCAGAGTGAGACGGCGAATGCACGGCGCCCACGTGCAGCAGCTCAGCCAGCTCAAGCATGCGCACCTTGTATGCTCAGGTTGCACACACATGCACGGCTGCATGCAACATGCGCCGCCTGTGAAAGTCGCATGCACATGCATGGCAGATCCGCGCAGGTGCGCTGCGGGAGGCGCCAGGCGCATTGCGCACATGCAATGCTCCTGCTCAAGGCCTTGTCTGCCGTGCCCCGCAATGTCATGCAGGGTTATGGCCCAAAGTGCACAGCATGCCAATGATGCGCAGCATTGTCAAGTGTCCACGACTGTGTGGCCAGCTGTTACCATTGCGGACTGTGGCTGCCGCATGCAGCACGTACCCCAACGTGTCTGTTGGCGCCCATGCAGGCGCACCGTGTGCAACTGGAGGGACATGCTGAGGACGCGCAGGCGGGTGGTCTGCGCGACGACCGCGAGCAGCTCCCGAAAGGGCGCTCTGGGCCGCTCTGGGTCGCGGTGCTTGGGCGCCGCATGGATCCAGTGAAGGTGGAGAGCTTCCAGGCTCCTGCTTGCGATGCGCATGGACAAGGGCTCGCATCAGTACCCGCATGCGCGTGTGTGCACGACACACAGCGCCACAGTCCGCCAACATGCAAAGCTCTCACGCTTGTGTCACAGGCCATGTCGTGTGCTTGAGCCTGTGCCGAGAGTTCACGGATTGCTGCGCAACCCCGAAATATGGTCAGGAGACCAGCTGTAAGAGAGACAAGGGGCTACCAGCATGATCTCAGGCCAGCGGTCTCTGCTTTTCACCTATCCAGGGCACGTTCCATGCAGTGGGGCCTCTTTACCCTCACGCTGAAGTCGGGCGAGGCGCGCCTGGGGACTTTGTAGGTCTCAATGTAGCACCTGCTCAACATCCTCTGCTCACTGTCCTGCTCTCAGTGAAGCACCAGCTGCGCAGAACAGGGAAGGAAGACTGTGTTCCAGGACACGCGGGAGCGTACCCGACCCGAAGAGCAAACGTTGTCAGTCTATGGCAACGCGTGAGCGCACACTGCTAAGCAGCTTCAAGTCGGTCTGCAGGACGGCAGTTCGGTCTGCGGAGAAGCCGCGAAAGCAGCAGTTGCGCACCATGAGCCGCTCCACGTCAAAGGTGGAGGTGTGTAGCAGTTCAAGCGGATGTTGACCGTCTCCAGGTGCTCAGTGCACACCCCCACCAGGCTGGCGAGCATGGCTGCAACTTTGCTTATATCTCCCGTGTATATAACTTTACAATCACTGGAGCTTGTACACCAAACTACGTCTAGCTCCAGCTGGGAGACCTGCTGCGCCAGCAAGCAGTGCGTCAACTGACTATCGAGCAAATGTTGCGGTGTTGAGCTGGCGGTATCCAATATTGAAGCAGGACGCGTGCTGGCCGCAGACCGGATGGCACCTGCATGTTCCTGCGACCGCGCTTGGTGACATACTCCACAAGGCTGGCCAGGCGCTGCTCCAGCCGCAAGTCGTAGCCGAGCTGGACATTCAGGACACTGGCGTAGCAGATTGCCTGCCATCCGGACCTGCTAGCCTGCGACAGGCTGCAGATGCTGCGGCTGTCCAGGTGGGTCAGTACTGCGCGCCAGGTGTCTTCGGAGAGCAGGTTCATGGCTCACAACAGCGGCGCTTTGCACCTCCTTTGTAGCAATGCAGCTCTGGAATAAATTTAAAGGAAAGGACCCTAGGACTGCGCCCGTGAACAGCAACTTTATTTGTGGATACTCGGTTGCACTCCATTTCTAGCATTCATTCATTCGATCATGGCGCGCCTGCTGTTTGCAGCTGCGCTGCTGCTGTGCTGTGCATCGCTGGGGCAGGCAGCCACCAAGGCCGCCAAGACCAAGGACGTGACCAAGCTGCAGATCGGCGTGAAGGTGCTGATCTGAGCCGCTGGATCCGCTGCAATGGTTCCACGTGAAGGATCTCAAGCTAAAACTGGTTGCGGCAACGAGCCCACCTGACTTTATGATCAAGCCTCAAGACTCTGCTCGCACCGCTGCAGAGGCTGTAGTCCTGGCCGTCACGCGTGGTGTACCTCCTGACTGGATGTTGCGGCCTTGCAGCACAAGCCGGAGGAGTGCACAGTGAAGGCGAAGCCTGGGGACACAGTGGCCGTCCACTACACGGTGCGTGGCAGTGCTTGAAAGCAACTGGGGTTCAGCGGACGCCGTCTGCAGTTGATCGAGCCCTGGGTGCGGTCTGAGGCTGCTGCTGGCACGCTGCAGGGCGCGCTCACTGATGGCACCGTCTTTGACAGCAGCGTCGAGCGCGGCGACCCGATCTCCTTCAAACTGGGTCAGGGCCAGGTGATCAAGGTGCGGACCCTTTTGTTCAACGTTTACCGCTCACTCGAGCGTATTCACATCTGTTGATGTCTGCCAAGTCCACTGTGCCCAGCGCAGGTTGTCTGCGTGCTTCAAAAGCCCACTGACACCTTCCTGCGCAAGCAGGGCTGGGACCAGGGCATTGCTGGTATGTGTGTTGGCGAGAAGCGCAAGCTGCGCATTCCCGCACACTTGGGCTATGGCGAGAGCGGGAGCCCGCCGAAGATCCCAGGCACGCTGCTGCGCGTGACCTGCTAGCTCTGCAACGTCACAAGTTTGCAACACTTGACACTTACCAGTCTGGCACATTTGCCGCAGGTGGCGCAACGCTCGTCTTTGACACGGAGCTCGTCAGCGTAAATTAGCTCAGCCAGGCTAGGTATGACCTGCCATATGGCCTGTCATGTGTATCAGCTGCCTGTAAGACAACAAAGTTTTACCACCACAAGAGGTGCATGACGGCGCATGCGTGTCCACCCAACCTACTCAGACATCATACACAGCACTCACTTAACACACAGTATCTCTGGACACAAAACCGTAATAGGGCATGTCCAACCTGCAGCAAGCCTGCAAGGCATCACTACGGCAGACAAGACTATCTGCATGAAAGGCGGCCAACGTGACGCTTGACACTATGATGCAGCTGAACCGCCACAGCGCGCTACTCAGCTGGGCACATGCGGTGGCCGCTTCAGCGCAATGGTGTGGATCAAAGCGTGCTCCCAGCAGCACAAGACAAGGTGCCCGCCAGCCAAGCACGACCAGCGGCGTCTCGCACGAGCGCTATATAGGTGTGCGGAGCGCCACGGCCTACTTGTCGGCAATGACCGGCTTGCGCTTCTCGATGAATGCCGCCATGCCCTCCTTCTGGTCCTGCAGCGCGAAGCAGGACCAGAACTCGCGCCTGCGCGCGCGCGTCCGCTCAGCGCCGCGCGCCTGCCACGGCAGGCGCCTGCCCCGCATGCCGGGAGCGCGCTGCCTCCTGCCGGCTCTATTCGATCGCGCCTTTCGTGCAGGGCTGGCCCGCAAGACCTACATTACCGCTGTCACGCTTACTGCAGCGAGCACGCTCACCGTAGCGAGCCAACCCTGCAGGCATGCCGATGCTGGCCAGAACAGGGCGCCAAAACAAGCTGCCAGAGGGCGCCCGCACTGCTCGTAGCGCAGGCCCTCGGCCAGGGGCGTCTCCAGCGCGCGCAGCACGCAGTCCTTGGCCTTGGCGACGGCGGGCGCGGAGGCAGCCGCGATACGGCCCGCCAGCGCGCGCGCCTCTGCGCCCAGCTCGGCCGCCGGCACCACGCGCGCCGCCAGGCCCGCGCGCTCCGCCTGCTCTGCCGTCAGCCTGCGCGCACGCACACATTAAGCCCTCCGGAGCAGGCCTAGGCCCCGGATGCTCATGGCAGTGCGCGAGAAGCCCTGGCGCATGCAGGTACTGCACGCTGGCTAGGTCCGGTCAGATTAGAACAGCAGTGGCATATCCTGCCTCGCCGGCTGCCGCGCCTGTGTGCACCGCGCCGTGTGCCGCTGCCGCAGGCGTGCAGCTCTTTAATTACCCATGCCGAGCGGACTGGACAGTGCTTTCACCTGGATGCATGCGGCACCAGCATCAGGGCTGGCCACTGGCACACGCACGCATGGGTGCAGCCACATCCGCCAAAGCTGAGGCCCTCTTGCATGGGCTGCCCTGCCGGCACCAGCGCAGGAGCGCCCCCTGGGCGCAGCGCCGCGCCTGGCGCCGCCCAGCACGATCTCCATCGCCTTGGCCTTGCCCACCGCGCGCGTCAGCCGCTGCGTCCCGCCCAGGCCCGGGATGACGCCCAGGGTCACCTCCGGCTGCGCCCCCACGGCCAGGTTGGCAGGCAGCCCAATTTGCCCACCACGTGCTGTGGGCGCAGCGCGGCTCAAACATGCCCTGGGCGGCGCGCTTGGGAGTACAGGAGTTCAACAGGCTATGGTCGCATGCAGAGTCCAACACGAGCTTCCAGGCAGAGAAACTCTTTGCTAACTCAGCGTTGCAGCCTGATGCCAAGGTGCCAGGCAGAGGCTAGCTGTTCTCCACAGCCCCTCGCCGCGATGGAGCAGATGTGGACGCCTGTCAGGTCCACAAAGCAAAGCTCCTTGCCGCAAGGCCAGACGGGAGACCAACCGCGCCTGCCCGAAGACCGCCGTGTCAGCAGCGAGCAGGATGTCCGCCAGCATAGCCAGCTCGCAGCCGCCCCCCAGCGCGTAGCCCGCAACCGCCGCAATGGTCGGCTTGCGTACGTCCGCCAGCCGGGCCAGGCGCCGACCAAGCTGCTTATGAAAGGCCTGCCCACGACACAACCTGGTGCAAAGTCAGGCACGCGTGTCTGCGTGCTGGAGGCGCACAGCAGCGTGACGCAGCTCACTGGGAGGACAGGTGGGGGTTGCGGCATACAAAGCGCTAAGTTTTAGTCTTTCGGTTGCTGGCCCAGGCTGGTATACCTCGCTGTAGGTCAGTGTGGACATCTCCTTGATGTCCGCGCCCGCTGCAAACGCCTTTGGCCCATCGCCTGTGATAATGATCACCCGCACAGCCGGGTCTGCATCCATCGCCTCTGCCGCAGTTACCAGCTCGTCCACCACCTGCACAATATGGATGCGAGAGCTGACGCAGCGTGGCAAAGGGCATTGCTCATTTTCATCATTGTGCACCACAGCTGAAAAGCAACGCGTCGCACGCAGCACCTTTCCGCGTCGCGCACCTTGTCGCTCAAGGCATTGAGCGCCTTGGGCCTGGAGATGGTGATGGTGCCAATAGCGTCCTCGATGTCCACCCGAACTGTCTCATACTGGCTATGCGCCATGCTTGCAACGGCCCGGTGCACACTTCCCCAAGCGCACTGCCGCCAGCACCTGTCCGCTGTGCCGCTCCGGGTCAGCCCAGCACGCACCGCGCTACTCACAGGCGCTCCGGGGAGCGCGGGCCTGGTGGCGTGGGTACACGGGGATAGCAGGGCAGTAAGCGAACGCAGTTTGCGGGCTGACCTCATTACTGGCTGCTGACTACTCTGGCAGCTCAGCATCAGCATGCGCTTCATCAATGCACCTCGTGTAACTTGTCCATTGGAGGGACAGGCTTTACTAACGACCATCCAGAGTGTAAAGCTCAGGCACACTCAAGCTGCGCTTCCTCTTACATGAGGGATAGGCGATGCTCTGTTTATAAACTGAGTCATAGCCTCTTCACACCACCGCCTGAACCCGAAGCGTGCATGCGGTCTCTGCATGGGCACGCCTGCATAGCGTGCATTTCAGCACGACACCAACAACAACTACTGAGCAAAGCCATGTGCGCAAGCAAAACTCCCTACCACTGATACCCCAAAAAACTACCCCTGCTAGTCGTTCGCAACCACGCATTCACACAAGCACAAAATCATGCAAGTGCATACCTAATGTGTTTGCACACATGAAGAGGAGGCGGGCCATACATGCGCCACTGGCAGCCTCGCCAGCATTGCTGGCACCTGTGAAACGGATGGCAGGCCCCACAGGCCCTGCACAGACGCGGCTGCTGTGGCGAGCGCGCGCAACAGCAACACGACACAGGCCGCGCATGCCCCAACTGGTGCCCCTGCTGGCGCACGTCCTTGCAGCGGCCCACACGGCCTTCAGCACGCCATGCATGCGAGCGCCTGCGGAGCAACCGGGCAGCCGCCACCGCCAAGCAGCTGGCGCGCATGGCGCGCCTTGGCGCACACGAGGCTGGCAACGACGGCGTGGCAGCCGTACAACGCCACCGTGGCCACCATCCTGCAAAGCCGCTCTGCTGGCTCAGTGGCGGCGCGCGCGTGCCAGATGACACTGAGCCTGCTAGCATGCGCATGCAGGGCCTAGCACTAGCTCTTGGCTTTGCTGGAACAGTCCACGCTGAAACACATGCAGACGGCAGACGCGCACGTGCCAAGAAAGGGATGTGCTGCACACGGGCAGCAGTGGCGCCTCGATGAGCAAGTGAGCAAACTTCTGGCAAACGGGTACGCATCACGCCCTTGAACGCAGTGCATGCGCAAGCGACTGTGTCACAGCATGGATGCGGACAAGTAGCACGGGGCGCACAGGACGAGCAGCAGGTGGTACGTCTCCGCGCAGATGCGCTGGTCGGGCGCGCAGGGCGGCAGCGGCGTGGCGCGCGCGAGGAACAGGCGCAGCACCAGCAGGTGCACGCCCGAGGCCAGGCCCGCCAGCGCCGCCGCCAGGAAGGCCGCCAGCTCGGTCGCCTGCGCGCGCCGGCGGGCTGCGGCCGTCCCTCAGCGGCTTCCGCCCGGGCGCACCAGGCTGGCTCAGCGCGCGCACGGGGCCGGCCTCACTGGCGCACACGCAGTGCGGGCGGCACGCAGGCCGTGCCGCACCCGCAGGTTCGCCGCAAAGGCGCCCGCGGGCGCGCAGGCGTGCGCGGGCCCGGCCGCGGAGAGGCCGCGCGCCGCGCCGCCGCAGCCCAGCAGCGCGGTCCAGGCGAAGAGCGCCGCGCAGGCGACCGCCAGCGCGCTCGCGCCCAGCGCGAAGACCAGCGTCGCGGTGTGCAGCAGCGTCAGCGCGGCCACCGCCGCCCACAGCGCCACCCACTGGCGCTCGTTGCGCCAGGCGCGCACCTGCAACCGCAGTGTTGCCCGTCGGCCAGCTCACCCAGTGGCGCGACGGTGACTGGGATGCCAGCGCGAGCTGCAGCGACAAACACGAGCTCTGAACAAGCACGCCGGCAGTTGTAGCCTGCGCCGGGCGCCCGTGCGGCCGAGCTCAACATGACCCGAGCCGGCCGCTCGACAAACCCGCGCCGGAGCGCACCGCTTCAGCACCCCGCGCGCTCGCCTGGCGCCGCGCGTCCAGCTGCGGCGCCGGCAGCGCGTGCAGGCCCGCGGGCACCATGCCGTACCACAACTGCGGCTGCGCGTGCGCGCCGCAGCCGCTGCCGCTGCCCGCCACCAGCAAGCCCTGCATCTGCTGCCGCTGCTGCAGCCGCATGCTCTCACCCTCGTCACCAGACTGCCTCCCAGCACATGCTGGGGCGCGTCTGGGGTCATAGTGCACGGCGCCCGGCCGGCGGCCGCGCCCGCTGGCGCTGGCCTCATCGCTCCTGCTGCGCCAGGGCGGGCACCCGCTGCGCTCCGAGCCGCTGGACGGCGAGCGCTGCGCGAGCAGGTGCGAGCGCGGCGACTCCGGGTGCACCGTTATGCACGGCGCCTTTGCGTGGCCGGGCGCTGCCGACCCGGGCGCCTCCTCCCCTCCGCTCAGCCTCCAGGTCCCCGGTGCGGCGGCGGGTGCGGCCGTGCTCGCCGTGAGCAGAGCGGGGCCGCCTGCACCCTCAAGCTGCGGCCCCGGCTGCTCCCGAGGCAGCGCGCAGCGGCACCGCGCGCACGCGGACGCCGGCGCCGCGCCCTCGCTCAGCACTGCGCTGCAGGGGCTCTGCGCGGCCGGCATGCCGGGCTGCCCGGCGGGCGCCTCGGCGGCGCAGCCCTGGAAGCGGTCCCAGGCGTGCGCCTCGTCGTGCGCCGAGTCGCAGGGGTGCAGGCGCCCGCGCCCGCGCCGCGCCTGCACGGCCATCAGCGGCGGCAGGTCGTGCCACGTGAGCGCGCACGCGGCGCGCCTGCTCGCCGCGGCCTCGCCTGCGCGGTGCCGCTCGGCACGTGAGCGGCGGACATGCCGCCAGGCGCCCGGTCGAGCTAGGTCGGGCTGCCCACCGTCCGGCGCCTCGGCGAGCAGCGGCTGCGTGTCGGCGTCTGCGGGCGGCTGTCCCAGCCACCCGGCCAGCGTCCACCCCATGCGGACGGGCCGGCGCCCGGCGGGTCAGGCCCGCGGCGTGTAGGATGGCGATGTGGGCGGCGGTTCGGTGCGTGCTGGCCTGCTGCGGCTGTGCCTTGCACACAGCGCTGTTGCCAGCTTGTAGCCTGCCTGCCGAGGCTCGGCCAGCTAAATTTAGCTGCCCAATGCCCGTTTGAATCCTGCAGGGTAGGGCTCAAGTCGCAGATGCAGACCACATACACTCCACCAAATACAACACGACTTCGCAACTATCTACCAGACTGGACGTCAAGCAGTGCACCGTCCTCACGTGCGCACTTAGCTCGCTACGCCAGCTACTTGTGCAGTTGAGCAGGCCTCCTTCCTGGCACCTTGTCCGTAGATGTGTGAGGATGCTGAGAGATAGTTTGCTGGTGCTAGGATGTGGTCAGGACGCGCGGATGCACGACTGCCTCCTAATTTCTAGCTACCTAGAGCTGCGTTGGGCTCACATATGTTGTGGCAAATCTGGCATGGCATCGAAAGTGCGGCTGTGTGGTCTAGCGGTATGATTCTCGCTTCGGGACATTCCCAGAGTATGCGAGAGGTCCCGTGTTCGATTCACGGCTCAGCCCCTTGAAGACTTCTTGCCCATTTTGGGCGCGTGCTCTTCTTGCCTCCTGGCCTCAGCATTTCTTTTTGTGCAGTCCAGCACAGCCATGCTGAGCACCGCTGTCCAGTGCATTTGGAGCATGTACCATGAGCATGCTGAGGGAGGATGCTAGTGTGGAATGAAGCGACAAATCTGTCACACCAAATGAACAGGCACACCGCTCACCAGCACTGCACGAGTCTAAAAAGGAATGCAGAAACACACACAGCAAGTGAGACCACTCATGGTCTCACTGGCAAGACTTGCCACGTCTGCGACGAGCAGACATGCTGCCCTGCGCTGCCTGGGCGCCGCGGCGCAGGGCGCTGCCTGCTTTCGCGCCCCGCCGGGGTCACCGCTCCATGCCCTCCGCGAAGCAGAGCTTGACGCGCAGCGGGGCAGTCAGCCCGCGGTCGTTGACCTGCACCACGGAGCCGTCGCCGTCCACCAGCTCGCCGATCGCCTGCCGGGGCACGCCGCACACCTGGCTGCAGGTTGCGCCATTCTTTTGCTCTGCTGCATGCATCTCCACCTGGTCGACCCACGCTGGCCGGCATGAACAGAAACAGTAACCCTTCCTTGGCACGAGTCGCACACACGCCTGCTGTGCATCTGGTCCCGTGGCAGCCTCACGCACGGACACGGGCCCTGCGCCTCGCGCTGCGGCGCATGCGAGCGCGACGCGGGAGGTGACCCTGCCAGGCTGTGCCTGACAGGGCTCTGCGTGTCAGTGGGCCGCCCGGCCGGCCCGCGGCCTGGCAGTAGGCCGGGGGGCGGCGGGGCCGCGCACGCGCGCCAGGTTGCCGCGCGTCGCCTCCTCCAGCGGCCCGCGCATGAACAGGTTGGCCGCGCCGTAGCTGACGCTGGGTGCTGCCAGCCGCGCGCCCAGCGCCTTGTCCGCCACCAGCGCGTCCAGCACCTGCCGCGGGTGCGCCCAAGCCCTGCTGCAGGGCTTCAAAACCATGTAAATATATGCGCGACCCAACAGCCGCACCCCCGGCGCCCGCCCGCCGCTGGCGCGGCCAACGCCTCCGCGCCGCACGAGCCTGCCGCCCGGCTTGCGTGCTTGCGCACGCCCCGCAGGCGCCCCGCACTTTTGGACCACGTCGCCCCCGATGCAGGGGCGCGGGCGGCGGCGCCGCACCAGCAGCACCGTGTCGAGGCGTGCACGCCTACCCCTAATTTACATCTCAGAGGCGCGGGCGGCGGCGGCGCACCTGCTGCAGCGTGTCGGAGGCGCGCACGCGGAAGGGCACGCCCGCGCTGCACATTGCGCACGCGGCGTCGCGCTCGTACGCCACCGTGTGCGTGTACACGCCCTCCGTGCCCACGTACCTGCGCGCCGGGGGCTCACCCTGGCACGCAGCCCCGCACGAGAACCACCACGCCCTGCAGCCTGCAGCCCCACACAAGAACCACCATGCCAGGCAGCTCGGCACTAGGGCCCACAACGCGCGCTGAGAGCAGACTGGACAGCCTGGCAAAGGCGCAGTGCAGCTGCCCGCCGATGGTGCCCACGCACTGGCACCGCTGTCCAATTCCTTCTGCGCAGTCGGCAACGTGCTCCTGTGCAGCAGCACCTCGCGGCCGGCAGCTGCAGGGCAGCTGGCAGGCGCCACGCCTGCGCCTGCTGCGCGAAGCTGCAGGCATGCCCGCACCATGCCGGGGCCTGCACTCTTCAGCATCATGCACACGCGGAGTGTCTGCGCCTCGCAAGGCTCATGCAGGCCGGGCACGGCGCGCGGCACTCCAGGTGCGGGGGCCGGCGCGGGCGGCGCACATGAGGTAGTTGTTCAGCCCGGACGAGCACATGGTGATGAGCTTGAGCGCCTCCAGCGTGCACGCGGCGGCGACGATCGCGTTGGTGGACGCAATGGCCGGGATGATGTTCTTCACCACGCCGCCCGTCAGCTGCCACGTCACGCCCTGCGCGCGGCTGCCTATGTTGTTTTCAGACGCACAGCGGTGCGGCAGCGTGCTGGCATATAACAGGCCCGCCACCCTGCTAAGGACGCGAAGAGCGCCATCATGCGGCTTGTGGCGCTGGTGCCTGAGCTAATGTCAAGGGGGTCATGCCAGGCACAGCACGTCGCCGCACAGAGCATGACGGACGCAACCGTGCATCAGGCGAGTGCCCGACAGTTTGGCGCCGCAGGGGCGGCGCCACAGCGCAGGGCACAGGCAGACGGCCGGGACCGACGTGCGGGGGCAGCGCCTGGATGCCGTAGTGCGCCGCGCGCGCGGCGGCCTTGTCGAAGACCCAGCGCAGGTGCTCCTCGACGTCCGCGTCGAACGCCTCGCCCGGCCGCTCCTGGTCCCACTGGATCAGGTGCGCGTACTCGATGCAGTGCGCGGGCGACCTGCGCGCGCGCGCGCCGACCGCCGGTACACACCCTGTCCCTTGGCCAGTGCCATCCTGGCATGCAGGCGCCTTGTTTGCGGACAGGCGCGCCCTGCAGCAAGGCGTCCTGGCAGGCGCGCAGAGGAGGAGCTGGTCCGCAGTGACAAAACCTGCCTTGTGCTTGGAGGGGCTTTGCCAGAACGCCTGGCGGGGCGAGCCCGTGGGGTTCAGCGGGGACGCGGAGCGCAGGCCTGCCGGAGAGGCGACAGCCGTGGGGACTGCGGGCAAGGGAGCCCGCCGCACCGCGGCGTCTCGGCGAGCGTGCAGAGCGGGAACTTGGTCTGCGGCGGGAAGAGCCAGAGCGTGCAGTCGAAGCAGGGCGAGATGCCCGGCAGGATGACGCGCGCGTGGCCCTTGAAGCCCTCCGTGCCGCCGTCCACGAGCGGCTTGACGGTGGCCAGGTCCGGCTTGCCCTCCGCGTCAAACTCTGCGGGTGTGCGCGCGCGGGCTTAGCGCCGGCAGGGCGCGCGCGTGATTCCCCGCCCGGCACACTCGGCTTCAGCGGGCTTCACACTGGTCGGACATATGCAGTGCAGTTCAGAATAACAGCGGGCGCCGGCGCGCAGCCACCTCCGTGTAACCTACCCTACCTGCGTGGACGCCGCGCAGGGCTTGGCGCGCACCCAGGAAGCTGCAGGCGACCTGGTTCATGAAGCGCCGCGCCTCGAGCGAGTCCAGGCCCAGGATGATGACGTGGAACTGCGCGTAGAAGTCGAGCAGCTTGTCCTCGATGCGGCAGAAGTGCGGCGTGACGGCCACGCCGGCGACGCGGGCCATCACGCGCTCCGCCGCCACCTCCGCCTTGGGCTTGCCCACGTCCTTCATCCTGCGCGGGCAGCGGCACCTCGGATAGCACTTAGCTCCCTTCCTCTCATGCTCTGCGTCTCGGTGGAGGTTGGCTGCATGTGCACGCACACCCAGCACGTGCTGTGAAAGCATGGGCACTACATGACCCCGGCAACGCAGACACTGCCCTCTGCTACTGAATCTGCCTGGTCTGCACCACGCTGCACTGGTTGATGGTACTGGGGAGCGCAGGTAGTTGCGCATACCAACCATGCTATGAAGCGTGCCATTCTATATATAGCCATGACAGCCAGCGGTGCAGGCGGCTGCTATTTGCGCGGCAGGCCCAACACGCCTGAACAAGAACTGGCGGTTGAGGTTGGACACGTCAATGGCGTCCATGTCGATCACATCGATCTGGCCAAAGCCGCTCAGCGCCAGGTCCTTGAGCAGCTCGCAGCCCAGGCCGCCCGCCCCCACGCACAGCACGCGCACCTGTGCAGCAGCGCAAAAGCGTAGCTCAGCATGACGACGACTGCTGCTTTGTAAAAAGCAAAGCGCGGCGTGCCTGCTCCCGCAAGCACTCCCGGCACTCGGGCCCCGGCTCAAAGCCTGGGCCTGTGATGTTGCCCGGGCGCGTAAGCAGCATGTCCAGGTCGCGCCATCGCAGGTCCTCGTCCATCATGTCTGCTTTGCGCTATTACATCTTGGCTGCCTCGTTGTGCTCGCCAGGTGCTGAGCTGCCTGCGACTGTGACAGGTGCAAGAGGCACACTGCTTTATGCCAGGGCGCTCTTAATGCAGTGGAGGTGTTGATGACTCTGAAAGTGTGCTTTTGACACAGAGACTGTTGCTGGTCATGGCCTGCTCAGACCAGGGTTACCAGGCCCTTCACACCACAGCAGCCCCTGCCATGGCCAAAGCAAGCTGCCATTCCCAGAGAGAGTAGCTATGTCCACCGCGCTACTGCCGCGCTCGTGCCGGCGGCGCCCGCGGCTGGCCCGCCTGCCCCGGCGCGACCAACGCGCCGCGCTCCCCGGCCGTCAGCATGTTGAACACCTGCACATGGCAAGCTCCCAGCCGTGGGCGTGGCAGCACTGTGGGACCCAGATGCACCTACAAGCACGTATGAGGAACACTTGGACACCACATTCTGCCAAGAATAGGGTACAGACTTGGCTGCCGAGCTTCCCTACGGGGTAGCACTCATTGAGTCAGCATGTCGGCTCAGGCAGCCGCTCCTGCGTTTGCCCCCACACATCTGCAGGCCATTTTGTTGGCTGCACTGCAGGAAAGGCCGGGTGCTGCGCAACGCACGCACCTGGGACATAGGCCGACGCAAATCAGCGCCGCAGCATGCGGCAAGGGCGCGTCAGCGCGCATCACCCACCCAGCAGGTCCGTGCTGGGGGCGCGCACGATCATGACGACCGGCACCGCGAAGATCCAGTTCTTCTGCAGCCAGGAGCGCGTGTCGGGCGGCGGCGGCGGCGGCGCGTCCTCGGCGTTCTCGCCCTCCTTGCCCGGCGGCCGCTTGGCCGCCTCGGGCTTGGCGGGCAGCCCTGGCGCGGCCGCGCGCCTGTGCACGTCAGCACCCGCTGCCGTTGTGGGAGAAGGCGCCGCCCCCAGCGCTCATGGCACCCCGCTGGTTGCCGGCTGCTGAGCTGGCTCTGGCTGCTGAGCTGGCTCTGGCTTGCTGAGCAGCTCTGCCGCAGAGCACAACAATAACACCACGTCGCCGCCCAGGCTCTGCCATTCACAGCGTGTTAAATTGGCCTTACAGGCATGGCACCACACTTTTGCACGAGCTGTGCTACCATGTACCAGTGGGCCCAGCGCTGGAGGGCAAAGTCGCCAGAGCACTGCAAGCACCCTGGAGGCATGCGGCAGCCCTGAGCACACCTTTTCTGACACGCTCGCATCACCGCACCTTGCTCGAACGCCTTGCTCGGGATGGATATCGCCGGCACAGCGGCCGGCAGGCGTACGGCGACCGGCGCCGTGCGCGCGGGCGCCCACACGGCGGCCACGGGCGGCGCGCCGGGGTCGCAGCCCTCCGCGTAGCTCAGGCCCAGCGGACGCCCCGCAGGCGAGGCGTCCAGCTGCCCGAGCGCGCACTCTGCATTACTTGGGGGCATGCGAGCACACAAGGGCCGTGTGCATGTGCTGGATGCAGGTTTTCGAAGCACAGCGGCTGGTGAATGTCAGAGCGCTGGAGCACACTTTCTGGACGCACGCACCTTCCACTTACGTGAGCACACCACCCTCTGCAGGCAACCTGGCAGGCCTGCATTCTGATAAGCCCTGCTGCCCTCGGCGCAGCCTTCCAGCCCTTTGCTTGGCAGCTCTTGGTGCCAAACAACTCACCTGCAGACGCTCTCGGAAGCCTGGCGTAGCAAGGCAGCGCGCCGGCAGGGACGTGAGCAGGGGCGGCGCAGCTGCGCCGCCTGGCACTGCTCGCAGCAGGTACATCCTGCCGAGCACGCTCGCATCAAGTAGCCAGCATGAACAGCAATAGTAGACCTGTGCAAGTCGGGCCGCACCCGTTGCCCTCCACAGCCTTGGCAAACGCAGCCTCCTCGGACGCGCTGAGGGCGTCGCGCTGCAGCGCCAGCGCTGCCAGGCCGCCGTCCTGTCGCGAGACAGAGAGTATGTATGTGCTAACTGCAAGTAACAGGCAGCACACTGGCCCATTGAACGACCTCTGCGCTAGGCGCGTGGCGAGCACAAGCTGCAGCAGCCCCGTCTTGTTGTGCATTGCAAGATGCATGGCTTTAAAGATACAGTGCGCATAGGCAAGGCGGCAAGACGCAACCATAGGCAAGGCGGCAAGACGCAACGTCAGCAGGACCAGCAGCCTGTGCACCTCGTCGACCTCCAGGTTGCCGCTGATGCGGCCGGCCGGCGTGAACCGCGCGCCGTCCAGCGCATGCTCTAGCTGCAGACTGATGTGCTGAGCAGCGGCTGGCACGAGCAGCGCCAGGAGGAGGAGCATGGTCAGGAACTGATGCTTGCTGATCACGTCACAATTCATGCATGTGTTGGCGACTTGAAGCAAGGCCGCTGCTCAGCACCACATCCTTCCACTGTGATGGGGGTCAGGCAATTACTGATGGCTGCGCAGCAACAGTTCAACACATCGTCCACCGAGAAAAGCAGCCAGATCTCCAGAGGCCTCTCACCCAAGGAGCTCAATGTGGGGGGACACAGCATGCACCGCATGTTGGCATTTGGTCGCAGACATGCAGGCTTGCGGTCATGCTAGATGATGCCATCCAATTTATGATACTTTTGGAACGTCCCAGCACACTGACAAACCATTTCAACCCAAAAGAGCTTGACAATGTCAAGTTGACATGACAGCAAGGTTCAACCAGGCACCTCGCCTCTGGAGGCAAGGCAGCCCATCTGTACAAGCCCAGCGCATGCAGCTCAGGACACACTGCAGACCCGACGATCCGCGCACAGCTCAGAGTTACTGCAAAGTACGGGGGCGGCGACCCTACGCATGCCCTGGAAGGGCCGCCTCTGGCGACAGAATGAGGCCTGTGGCCTTGCCTCACATGTGTGGCGGCAGGTGCGGCCGTGGCACATCGGCTTCTCCAGCGCTGCGCGGCCCAGCTGCGCCCGCGTCTGTCCCGCCCGGCAGGTGCGGGGCCGCAGCTGCCAGCACCCCGATGGAACCCGAGGGAGCCAGATGGCCGGGCGTGGCAGCTTCGACCCGGGTCGGCGGCCGCCGCCGCGCCACCGGCCCCAGCGTGTCCCCCCGCTGTGACATGAGGCTCTGCGCGAGGGCCGCGCCGGCCTCACCTGCGGACAGACCCCGGCAAAGCTGAGCGCATGACAAAGACGTCGCGCGCAGGCCGCTGTTGCCAACACAACACAAGGAGACGCGTTTGGCTGATGAATGAAACGAGGACAGCAGTTTCATGTGGCAGCCGCAGCGGCCGTTAGCGCATACGATGCATGTCAGACAGGCAGCCATTCCGGGCATGCATCTGTTGACACAGGGCCCGCGGCTGGACAGGAGCATGCATGGGGTACCATGCTCGGCGACGGAGAGCATGTCCAAGCCCAGGTGCGGGCTGCCGCTGTTGCGCTTGCGGCCCAGGCGCCCCAGCGCGTGCGCGCGCCCAGGCTCAGACACCGCGGACGTGCGCAGCCGCTGGCTGTCGCTCTCTCGCCTGCGCGATGGGCTCGAATGGCTGTGGTGACAAGTAAACGTGAGGATTGACACATGCCCTTACGACACATGCGGCGTCAGGACTTGCACAGCGACATGGTCTTAGTCCCGCCCTCCGTCAGCAAGCCCTCGCATGCAGTGTGAGGCCTGCAGCGTGAGCATGCTGCGCAACACACTACTTGCCGAGCGCATCATCAGCATGACATGGTCGGCTCATGGCGCTTGTTCCAGCTTAGGCTTGCTTACCCAGAATGCACGGGCCAAGCGGTCACCTGGACACCACAGCGTCTGACAGCCGCGTCTGCGGCATGATGTGCTCCTTGTACTTCTCGTGAAACGCTGTCCAGCGCAGCCCCATCTTGACCTGGCCCGCCGGCAGATGGTCAGGTATGGTGCCTGCCGGCTCCTGCCGAGCGCTTTCAAGACGTGTAGCGCAGCTCAAGAGCCCGCAGCCAGTGTCTGCCACAGTCAAAGTGCAGGCAGTGTCAGACTCTGCACTGGTGATGTCTATGCAAGCGTGCGCCTGCTGCCGTGAACACCTGCATGTCACAGCATGCAGATCCGTGCAAAGCCTGTGCAGCTGCCAATGGAGGCATCTCTGCTGTCACGGTGTGTGCTTGCAGCCTGAGCATGGCGGAGCGCACGCGCTCGGCCTCCTTCTGAGCGGCGGACTTGTTCCGGTCGTTGGCGAGCTCGACCATGTAGCGCTCGTGCCAGGCGCGGCGGTTCTCCCACAGGAAGTGCATCGTGGCGCGCAGCTCTGGCAGCACGCGCACCACCTGGAGCCCCCCGCCCCTCAACACATCCTGCGATCCGAGTCGCTGCAAGCCAGCACAAACAGTGACTTGCCTCTCGTAGCACCACCCTCAGCCGCCGTGGTTATTCCTCAATTTGTATCCACCGGCCATCAGCTGCAGAGCCGTTGACATGCCACCAGGTCGTGCAGTAAACATGTGAACAGATCCAGGGCCGCCTGTTGGGCCTGCATCGCTCATGCATGACAGCACTTTGCCTGGCACGCAGCCCGGGCACCTGGCTGTATAGCGGCGCGACGATGAACTCGATAAAGTTCATCTGGCTGAGCGCGGTGGAGGTGGCGGTGCGATCCATCATGGGCGACACAGCCAGCCCCGCCGCGCGCTCACGGTCGCCCTGCGCGAAGAACTCCTCCAGCACGCGCGTGGCCCACCTGCGGGCAGCGCCAATGCCCCATGCCATGCATGCCATGTGTGTGAACTCAAGTGCAACTCCGCCAGAGACCAGACCTGGTTAAGGTTTCTGCCTCGCTGTGCACGTCCCAGACAATGCCTGCATGCGCCCTGCAGGGGGCCGCGCCTCCTGATGATGGTGCACTGGAGGAGGCATGCTCAGCATATATGCGCTTGGCATGCTTTTGTCTACTACAGCATGCTCCCATCCTGCATATGGCGAGCAGAGTCCCCTTTTTTGGTAAGGGCTGCGCAGCGCAGAGCATGTATGCTCGTCTAAAGAGCGGCAGCAGACGCCAGGCGCACTTCTCAGCGACAGCCTTGGGCTTGCAAGCGTTGGAGATATCCGCGCAGTGCAGCAGCATTGCCAGCAGCATCGCGCGGTCCTCCACGGTCTTGAACACGCAGCCGCTGGGCGCGCCGCCCTCCTGCGTGCCGCCCGCGGGCACGTGCTCCTCGCCGCGCGCTGCAGACTGGACGGCCGCCGCGTTGAGCTCGTAGAAGACCTCAATCTGCGTGCAGAGAAAGGTTTGATTATGCATGGTTATTTCCCTGGATGTGATCTGGCAGGCATGCAGGTGTGATAACTCAACGCTGATCCAGTGCGCAACAGTGTCAGTGTAGAACGCGTCTATGCAATTTAATACACGCCTCTCGGCGCGCGTATTTGATTGAAAATGTCTCATGTCAACAGTTACAATTAGGTGCAATGTGGACCAGCAAATGACTAAATCCGCTGCCATTGCGTGGTGGCTGCAGCGCGCTCTTCAGCAGCATGGGATGCGATGGGCTGCACACGGAGCAGAGGCAGTGCGGCAGGGGCGCTGCCTGCGAGTCAGCTCCATACACTACCCGGTGGTTGCTGCAGACAGCGAGCTTTGCAGTATCCACGCTGTTACTGGCTAGGCGATGCGAAGGTGCGCGCGCCTTGGAGACCATGGGAAAGTGGTGGACCATGTCCGTGTGGATGACTGCGTTTATGATGAGCTTGCGCAGCTCGCGCCAGCGCGTCGGGTCCACCGCAGCGAGCACGTCCGCCTTGGCGCCGCCGGCCAGCAGGCCGTACATGGCGGCGAGGTGGCGGTTCTCCAGCACGCTCGCGTCGTTGTACACCAGCGCCAGCTCATGCCGCACATTCACCAGGTACGCGTTGTTCACACCTGCCGTATGCAGCGCACCTTGTGCAGGCGTGATGCAGTGCTGCTGATGTGCAGGCGGCAGGCACAGCATAAGGCAAAGCGCACAAAGCTGTGACAGGCTGCGTCACACCTGAATCGCTGGAGACCTGCAGAGCGTCAGGACGAGCTGCCACCGGGCAAGTGGCAGCAGGGGAGGCTGGCCGTGCCTGGGTGCTCCATGTCGTGGCAGAGAGCGGCGAGCATGAGCGCCAGGCGCTCCGCCTGCGTCAGCGCGACCGCGCGGCTGACCAGCGCGATGAAGCGGTATGTAGCGTGCGTGACGTCCACGCAGTGGAAGAAGTTGTGGTAGGGCACCTCGCGGTACGCCTTGCGGACCTGCATGGCGGCCGGAGCGCGTCAGCTCACCTGCCCCAACCAGTCTGCGGCGCGCATGGCAGATGCATGCGAGGGTGCAAGGGGAACACCCCTGAGCATTGCCTCGCATAGGCATGGCCTCATCCAGGCCGCTGCAGCCGAGGAGGGCCTGCTAGGTCCCATGGAGCTGTGCAGGCACATGAATGCCTCCCTGCTGCGTGCAGTATCAGCTTTATTCATCAAGCACATTAATGGCACAGGTACTTGTGAACGCCTTGCATGACTCCTAGCACACTCGCAAGGGCCCCGCAAGTCTGTGTGCATAATGCCACTCTAGGTGTTTGACAATGTGGTATACGCTCATGGACGCGTATTGTGTGCCAAGGCCTCACCTCCTGCACAAATGACCACAGCGTATCCAAGTCCAGGAGCAGGCCCTCTGTGGCAGATGTCGCTGCTGCCTCGGCAAAAGAGCTCGCTTGCTGTGCAATGCCGCTCCCTGCATTGCTGAAGCTGCCAGCCTGCGGCTGCGGCATGACCGCATTGCTTAGACATAGTGCAGCCTGCGCTTCGAGAGCATGCATGATGTCAGGCGCTGCCGTGCATCCCAGAGCTTCCAGCTCGCATGAAGCGAACTGTACGCGGCGGTGACATGGTTCCACTGATGGGAAGCGCATGAGATGCGTTCGTGCCTCCCTAACAGCCTTGCATGAGAAAGGAGCGCCGCATGCTGCCGAACTCTTCAACACAAAGCAATGACCCATGGACAGTGTCCTGACCATGTGCCTGCGCGCACCAACGCGTTTCAAGCGGGACCGCGCGCCTCATGCTGCGTCAGACCCAGGCGCATGAACATGACCAGCACGTGCGGCACGAGCTGGTCGTGCGTGTAGCGGAACACGTCCCAGCTCCAGGCATCGAGCGCGTCTGCGTCCACCTCCGCCACCGCGCGCTGCCGCGCCTCCGCCGGCGGCACGCCCGCCTCCGCGTCCCGCACCCCTTGCTCCGCGGTGGGCGATGCCTGCTGCGCATGATTGCGGATGCTCACATATCTTCATGCCAGCTGTGCTTTGTCCCTGTCCAGTCGCGGCCCGAGATGGCAAGCGCGTCTGCAAGGCACCGCGGGCCGCTCACACACCAGGCAGTCTACATGTGCCAGCATGCTTCAGGGGGCCCACGGGGAGCACTGCTGCGCATGCTAATGTTGTCAACGCGGTATGCAGTTGGCATGCTGTGGCTAACAATGCACACCCTAAGCGAGCGGCAAGTAACAGGAGAGCACGAGCTGTGCTTGCCTGCTGGGCATCGCGCGCGGCGCCGAGCGCGCCCCACACCGATGTCCTGCGCAGCGTCGACTGCCGTCTCTGCCGAGGCATGCTCCAGGACGGCCGCCTCTCCGCCAGGCCGCCGCCGCGGTCCCTGTCGCTGCCCGCGCTCACGCTCACCCTGCCGGCCCCCTGTCCGCCCCGGCCGCTGCTGCTGGCCTGCTCCGCGTGCTGACCGACGCCTCCGGTGCCCAGTTCCGACTCCCATCTGCCACCGCTGCTGTCTGCGTGCACTGCCGAGGCTGCATCATCAGGGACGGCGCCAGGGCCTGGCGTCGGGCTCTCGGCAGCCTGCTGCGCATCTGCCAGCAGCATGGGGCCCGTGGCTGCCGAGCGGTGGGGCTGCGCGGGGCGGCGGTCGGACACGGTGTCTACCGACATGACCGAGCGCAGCCACTCCTGCGTGCCCTCGTCGGCGGCGTGCTCGTTGGTCTGCGCGCGCAGGGGCGACAAAGTCACGCTCCTCACGCAGCCGGGCTGTGCAGAGGCAGCGCTCGCCATGCTTGCGTGTGCTCACAGCTGAATCTCACATGCGTGCGCAAAGGCCTGGTTCATGATCGACATGTAGAATGGCCAAGAGGTGGCTATGCGACATCCAAGTGAGACAAACAATTGTGCTCTTGGGCGTCAGCGCAGGGCTAAAAACACCGGGCTGGTGCAAGCCTAGCGATCTTGGCAACTCAGTTCTCTACCACCGCCACTGATCGGGTGGCGAGTGCGCGCCTGGATGGAGCTGAGAATCTGCGCGCCCTGCTCGGTGCCGGAGCCGACGTGCGCAATGATGCGGCTCATCTTCGTCACCACTGCCTCCATCAGCCCCAGCTCCGTCTCCTCCTGCGCCGCACGCGGCGCAGCGCGCCTCAAGACACTGCCTTGCTTCAGAGGAGTCACAATTGTCTTGCTTGAGACTATTAGCGAATGCAATTGCACTTATGTCTACATGCAGCACTGTGCAGCAAGCACTGGATAACACGCTGAGCGTGCTGCCATGTTCACACTTGCTGACACGCAGGCGGGGCAACGTGATGAGAAGCTGCTTAGAGATCAAACCAGAATAACATGCATCACGCGCTTACACAGGGCATGTGGGGCATGCACTAGCAGGCGGTGAGCCTGGCGCCTGGCCGCGCCTCGCTGTGCTCCATGGACTGCATGACAAGCCCGCACTGCACTTGGGACATGTGGGGCATGCGCTGGCAGACAGGGAGCTTGCGCGCGGCCGCGCCTCGCTGCGCTCCATGGACTGCATGACGCGCGCGGCCTGCGTGCGCAGCACGGTCAGGATGCGCGCAAGCGGCGCCACCAGCAGCGTGACGGCCGTCTCGTTCAGCACGCCGATGAAGAGCGTGAGCTCCGCGATCACGAACATCGCCAGCAGGATGGACAGCCAGGCCTGCGCGCGCCGCGCGGACCTCAAGCATGAGGCCATGAGGAGGATGCGTCCGAGCTGGTGTGATGCTTACGCTGCTTGCACCCATGCTCTGTGAGCTGCCAGGCAGACCCCGGCGTCTGAACAGGCACATGCCTGACAACAACACACGACGCTGCCGGCTGGGGTCCCGGCCGTTGCAGCAGCGAGCACGGCAGCACGGGATCTGCTCACAGGGGCGGGCCGGCGTGCCTGGCCACTGTTCTGGGTGGAAATGTCCATCTCAACGGACACGCTGCCGTCGGCGCTGGTGATCCACTGCCTGCGCGGGCATCGCTCGGCATGACTGCTGGCCAAAGCGCCGGGTGCAGGCACTATGCACAGGCGTCAGTGCTGCTGGAAGACCGAGCTCGACCAGCATGCTGCCCAACTGTGAGCCTGGGGCGCGCCTGTCCTGCCAGCGAATGGTGTGGCCGTCTGGATCGTTCACGTATGTCCACTCCTCAGAGCCGACCAGCACCCGCATCGGCATGCCCACGCGCTTGCGCTGCGCCTGGAAGAACCTGCGCGTTTGGTAGGGTTAGGGTGACCGCAACATGCGTGGGCGGCAAGGGGCAGGGCTTTCGCCGGCTAGCGTGGCAGAGCGGCAGACCGCGCTGTTTTCTACAGCCTGCACTCCGCTGCGCTCGGCACTGCGCTCAGGAGCGGACACAGCGTGGTACACACATGGTGATCGAATGGCCGGCGCCAGGGCGGCATGGACCTGGCAGGGCAGCTGGCATGGATCAGGGAGAGGGAAAGGCCTAGGGATTCTGTTGCAAGCGGCAGCGCACTGGAAGAATGAGGCAACCAGCGGCTCCACCTGCGCGCGTGGCCGCCCAACCAGAGGCACCAGGACGGCCACCATCGCGTTTGGTGCCTGCCGCATGCGCACGCGGCAGGCATCAAAGCTTCTTGAGGTCAAATACAGGCCAGCATCCACAAGAGTCGCACAGCACACAACACAAGGAGTGGCGACATGGCAGCACCTGATAGGATGCCGGGGTCGTGCGCTGGAGGATAGGGAAGAGCGTCAGCGTCACCATGATCAGCAGCGCGACCTGTGCCCGCGCCGGCGCCCGCTGCACACCATCACGCTGCAGTGCATATTGTCGCCATGATGCAGCACAGCAGTGCCGGGCTGCAGGCAATCATGTAACCTGGATGAAGGCGGTGCTTTCGCCAAATGCGCATGCTCACGGAGGAGCGCCAGCAGTCCGTGCGAACATCAGGGCATGTGCGGCCTACACAGCAAGCGGGCGGCCAGCGCACCTGCTGCATGTTGAGCTCGGCCAGGCGCTTGCCGACGCGCACCATGTCGACCGCGCGGTCCTGGCGCGGCCGCTTCAGCAGGCGGTGCACCAGCAGGACAGCCGCCTGCGCATTCCTTGACACAGCTCAGGCGCTCACGCCAGTATATACCAGTGCATACCTGATGTTGCAACTTGGTACACCAGCTGCAAAACCCGCTTGCACGCCACTACAGAGCCCCGCCTCCTGTTGCAGGTCATGGCACTAGCTGGGCGCGTCGGAAAGTCTTGGCACGCTCGAACAGCCTGGCAAACTCATCGTTTTGCGGTGCAGTGCAAGCAGGCCGGCACGTGAGCAGGAGGCCGCCGCTCCTCTGGAGCGCGCGTGGGGGCAGCCCTGCTATGCGCCCGGGCGGCAGGCGCGGGGCGCACGTGCAGCACTTGCAGCAGGTTGAGGTGGCGCATGAGCCGCGCGAGCCGGCCGGCGCGCGACGCGAGCACGATCGCGCGCACGAGCGTGTACTGCGCCGAGGTCGCGTGCGCCAGGATAGCCGCCTGAATCCAGGTCGTGTCCACCACGATCAGCGCGCCCGCCACTAGGTCCATGAAGCCCTGCCGCGCGCGCAGGGCGGCGCATAATGAAGCAGCGCCTAAACAGAGCTGCGCGTGACGAGCGACAACCATGGTGATTACTGGCGTCAAGCCGCGGCCGGTGGACGCACGATCAGAGCGCTCGTGCCCTACGCAACGGATGACATTGGAGAGTGCCTAGCAGCAGCGGGATGAGCACGCTTGCGCCCTGCACTCTGGCACTGGCAAGCCTTAAGCCACTGACGACCAAGCGAGCCTGTCCCTGCAGCAACCGAGAAGCGGCCGGCCTGCAGGCGGCGGCCGCCCACCTCGAGCAGCGTGTACCCCGGCCGGCACACGACGTTGGCGCTGAGCTCGGCCAGGAAGGTGGCCATGCAGAGTAGCAGCAGCGCGTTGATGGCCGGGTCCGCCGCGTTGGTCGCGCCCGCCAGCGCCAGGATGTCCGGCACAAACAGCACAAACATCAGCATGGCGACCATGGTGCACTTCCACGCCCATGTCTCCAGGAACCTGCGCGCGCGTGCGCACGCGCCTTGGGGACACGCGCCGGCAGGGCGGCCTGCCGCGTCACGCCGCGTCCGTATGCAGGAGGGCCTTGCTGTGCGAGCAGGCGCCCCTCGAGAGCACGCCAGGGTGACCGTCATGTGCGCTGCCAGCGCAGCGTATGCCATGACGTTATGACTGCAGCGCGCTGTGCACGCATTTGTCGGTGCTTCACTTCTCGCCGCGACGCATTGCAGACCGCACCCCTGTGCGAACAAGCCTGTGGCAGGCAGCTTCGCACCCCTCCGCCCAACCCCAGCAAGCACCGCTGCGTCGAACGCCGCTTCTCTGCCGAACTTCTGGCCTGACAGTTGAGGTGGGTGAGATGCAGAAAGCGGGCGCGCTCACCACACGACCTGGCGTGAGCGCTGCGAGTGCGCGCTCTCCTTGCTCAACCACAGGGCCGACAAGCGCACGTTGCTGGGCCGCACGGCCCCCGCGCTGGCCTGCCAGCCAGACGTCGACCGCGACGCGCCGTACCCCTTATGCAGCGAGCCCTGCTCCCCGCCGTCGCCGTGCGGGGCTCCTGCACCGCCGAGGGCGGCCAGCGCCGGTCTGCCGTCCGCGCCCAGCAGGTGCTGCCGGGCGGGCGCGCGCAGGGCGGTCTTGCGCGGCTGCCGCGGGGCCGCTGGCTCGCGAGCAGCGCCCGGCGCGAGGCTGCCGGGAGCGCTTCCGCGCTGCGCACGCACCGCGCAGTGAGCGGCCCTGCTCGCCACTCGCTCGACGTGCAGGCGCTAGGGCGCCAAGAGCAAGTGCCTGGCTGTAGCGCCTCGTCAAGTGCACAGCAGACGGGCGCTGCCTCACCGTGGCTGCCCCCTCTGATGCAGTGGAACTCGCTTCTGGAGCTGTGCCGCCAGGCACAGGCGATAGCAGCGGCCTCGACGTGCTCTCCCCGGCCTCCGACTCCTCTGTCGGAGACCCCGTCAGCGCCTGTCCGGCCGGGAAGACACGCGCTAGAGACATCCTGGTGCGACGCACGGCGCTGGAACTGATCACGCACTTTCGGCCGCTGATGCCGAGTCGCAGCCTTGTGGAGTACCTTCTGTCAGAAATAATGAGAGGCGCATTTCATCATGCAACAGAATACCAGGATCGGCTGCTGCGCCAATGCGACAGCTCGTGCACACTTGAAATTTTCTAGGGCCCTGTAACTGGCGCCACAAGAGTCCAAGCAGAGTGCACCTTCGCAGCTCTTGCTAGCCGGGCTGCAGCTACAAGCGCACTCCTGGTCTCTCGATGTACAGCACGGCTGCAATCCACAACCTGACTCAAACAACAAAGCGCTGCAATCACAAACGAGCTGCAACCTCTACCCAAAGCGCAGCTTCAGCTGCTGGTGCTTCAGCTGCCTGATCACGGCGTGGCCAGGCCCGCTCTGGCAGCTGACTGGCTGGAAGGCAGCACCGCGCTGCAGGCGCTCAGCCGCAGCAGGACCCTACACCACACGCACTTAGCCCGGCGCGGCGGCCGCCCACCCGCACACAAACAGCCCGCCGAACACCTTGGCCGCTTGCGCGGGGCTGACCTTGCGGTGCGCGGACACGGGCAGCCCGGCCAGCACGGCCGCCGCGGCGGGCGCCGCCGGCTGCCCGGCCGCGGCCGCGGCGGCGAGCGCGGCCGCGTACGCGCGCCACAGCGCGCGCGGCGTGGCGAACGCACGCAGCACTGCCTCCGCCAGTTCCGGGCCCACGCCTGCGCCAGCGTAGGGCGTAGGGCTAACATAACCCTGTCCTGCTTCAGTCCGCTTTCGCTTTGGCACGAGCAGCAGGGCGGCCGCGCCCAGCGCGGTTGCTGCAAGACAGGCGAGACGCAAATGCTTCCAACAGCAGAGCTGGCACAAAGGAGCGGGCCCGGCAGCCAGGTCCGTTGTAGTTATTTGTGAGCACTGCTCCAGCGCGTCGGCGGCAAGACACCCAACAGCATATGCTTCGTAAGGCAGAGCCGCACACAGGAGCGGGATTGGGGGCTGCACTGCCAGCTGAGTGGCAGCCGACTGGCCCCAGCAGCAGCCCTGTCCATGCAGGGCAGCCCCAGCCGCTGCGCACGCCCTGCCGCTGGCCCGCCCGATTGAGCGCGGGAGCGTCCGCGCGCCTGGCAGCGAGGTCAGCATCAGGCCCCACACGTCGCGCACTGTCAGCTTCTTGGCGGCGTTGACGCGCGCGCTGAACTCCGGCCATGTGGGCAGCGGCTCCGCGGTGCCCACGCGCGCCACGGCCGGGTGGTCCGCCGTCAGGGGCCCGAACTTGGCCTGCAGACGCAGAGTGCGCTGTGACGCTGTGACATGCCTCCGCATGGACCTCAGATGGCAGAGAGCGGGCTTGCATGGCAGTGGCCGCGCCCACGCGGCGGCTGCCAGCGCGGCTGCATGCCGCGCGCAAGCCGAGCATGCCGGCGGGACGGCACGCGCGCGGCTTTCGCACGGGCGCAACCGTGCACGCCGTGCGCATGCGCGCCGACCTGCTTGCTTCTTTTCAGTTTGTTTGTTTTTCTATATATTTATTCTGTTGTAACAGCATAGGCCGTCTTTGGTGGTCGCACAGTGCAGCCGCCCGCGCGCCCACACAGAGCCTGGCCAGGCCAGGATAGGGTTGGGAATAGGGCCATATGGCTGGTCGCGCCTGCAGGCACTGCGTGATGCGCGCATACAGCCGGAAGGTGGCGCCCGCGGACTCGGTGCGCAGCACCTGGAAGCCGTCCACGACCTCCGTGATGTGCCCCGCCGTGCGCACCATCTTCAGGTCCACCTGCGCTGCCCAAGAGGGCGAGTTGGGGCTGGGGCCAGGGTAGACGCGCAGGGCCGCGCGCGTGCAGGGCGTTTGGGGCGGCGGGGGGCTGGCGTGGCGAGTCGGGATCCGGTGCGGCGTGTCAGGACGGGGCGAGGCGCTGGGTGGGGGTGGAGGCAGGGGGCTGGGGCGGCGGTCGAGGCAGGGCGCCGGCAAGCGCGGCGCGCGCGCGCCACGCCGGCGCGCCGCCTCAGACCCGCCGCGCGCGAGCCTGGCGGGGGCGCCCGGGCAGGGGGTGCGCGGCGCGCAGCGGGCGCGCCGGCGCGTTGCGCCGCGCGCGCCGGCCCCAGCCCCGCCCAGGCGCTGCGGGTTCCAAACTAGGTTTTAGGGTTAGGGCGGCGCGCACCCCGGCGGCCTCAGCCTCCGGTGCGCCCTCGATCAGGTACATCACGCGCCGCAGGCCGCAGCGCGCCAGGAAGTACTTCTGCTTCTCGTAGCGCCCGCCGCCCTTGATGGAGCCCAGCAGGTCGGCCACGCTCTTGCGCTCGACGACGTAGTCCAGCACGAACTCGGCCGGCGGCGCGCCGGCGCGCGCGCGCGCCACCCACACCGCGTCGCCCACCTCTGCCTGCCGCGTCTGCGCCGCGCCCACCCCAGCTTGGACGCGTGCTGAGTGCGAGCCGGGGGAGTTTCTTTTTTGTCTATTTTTTTTCCATTGCATGCGGGAGCACACCCTGTACCAGGCTACGCGGCCCCCTGGCACAAAGCTCCACTGCACGCTTGAGCACAGGTGAGCGTGCAAGGTCCGGCCCTGACAGAGCAGCACCCCGTCATCCCCACCATGTCCGGCGTCAGGGGGGGGCGGCCGCGGGTGGCCGCGCGCACGTCCACGGTGACGCCCAGGTTGCGCAGCTGCGCGGCCGCCTCGGCGTGCATCTCCAGGCGGCCCGCGGCGCGCGGGCCGGCCCGCCCGAACTGCTCCCGATGGTCCAGCACCAGCAGGATCTGCGCCATGAGGCGCGAGCGTCAACACATACATAGCGCGCAAGGGGGCAAGCGGGCCGTCCAGGCGCTGCGGGCTGCTGGTGACGCACTGGCGTACCCTGCCGTAGAGCAGGCAAGCGAGAGGGTGCCAGGCGTATGGCGCCATGCGACAGCACGTCTTGACTCGAGAAAACAAAACGGGCCGGCATGCAGCCCGCGGGGGTGTCGCCTGGTAGACGTCCGCGAAGCGGGCGCCGGGCGGCAGGGGCGGCACGCGGATGCCGCGCTCCTCGACGCCCCACTCGCCGCCGACGCCCGGCAGCTGCCACGCGCCGCGGCGGGCCTGCCGCGCCCCGAGGCAGTGTCAGGGCAGGTGCCAAGCCAAGAGCGCCGCTGCAAGCCGCTCCTGCTGGGAGTGACATGCGCGTGCGCGCGCCCCTCCATGACTCGCACTGCCTCTGCAAGCCGCTCAAGTCCTGGTGTGCAGAGCAGCGCCAGCGGTAGTGTCAGGCCGCACAGCGCTGCGCTGCGGGCACAGCCCCATGTCGCGCACGCGCTTTCGCAGCCTTGCATCGACGTGCCGCGCACGGTCTGTCATTATGCTGCTCATATGAGCATGCCAGCCAGCGACGTCGCGCAATCCCGGCAGCCGCGCACCAGCCCGGAGTGCTCGCCGCCCATGCCGCCGCTCCCCTGCGAGCCCAGCGCCGCCTGTCCGGAAGCCTGTGGGTGGGCGGCCGCGGCCGCGCCCGCGCACGCGGCTGCCAGCATCGGCTGCGCTTGCTGCGACGCTTGGGCAAGTCCCCCCGCTCCGCCAGGCTCCCTGGTCTGCAGCCCGGCCGGCAGGCTGCCGCCCGGTCGCGGCGCGGGCGGCTGGGGCGGGAGCGGCGGGCGGGCCGCCTCGCTGGCACAACCATGGCTGCCCGCCCGCGGCAGCGGCGCCTCACCTGCCGGCGGCGGCGGCGGCGGGGCTGCTTCCTGCGGCAGGCCTCCCGAGCCTGAGGAGTGATCTGGCTGCAAGCCTGCTGCGCCACAGCCAGCGCGGCGCCGCGCCGCCGCCGCCGCCAACTCCTCTGCTCGCCGCGCGCGCGGCCTGTCGGAGGGATCCAGCCCTGCGTGGCCGCTGCTGGCAGCCTGCGAGCCCTGGTCCATGGCGCCGCCGGGCCCCGCCCGCGCAGAATCGGGGCCCCCGCCGCCGCCGCGCGGCGCGCCGCCGCCGACGCCGCGCTCGTCCTCGTCGCTGCTGTCGCTCAGCAGGATCGGCTGGCCCGCGTCGCCCGCGGCTGCCGGCTCCCGCCAGCAGGCCGCGCCGCCGTCGCGCGCGCCCGCCGCCGGCTCGGCCCGACCCAGGGGCTCGCCCGTGCTGCCGGCGCGCGCGCTCGCCAGCTGCGTGGCCGGCAGCAGCGGCGCCGCCCGCCGGCGCCGCAGCGCGAGGCCGCCGGGGTCGCCGTGCGGCAGGGCCGGCGCCGGTGGGTCAGGGAGGTATGTTGTGAGTACGGGCCCGTGCTGGCTCGGCGCGCCTGGCTGCATGCTGCCGGTGGCGGCGGCGGGTGCCGCCCGCTGCTGCTCAGCATCTGCATCCAGGCGCGCAGCCAGCAAGGCCCCCTGCAAAAAACCCAGCCCAAGCGTGCAGCCCAAGCGACCCTGCATCTCGGGATGCGCGGCTGCCAGGAGCCAGGCTCTGCTCTGGGTGACACGGCAGCATGCGTCAATAGGCCTGGCATGCGGCGACGCACCAGCACTAGCATCGGGCACTACAGGTGTCAAGGCCAGCCCACCGAAGGACGGCGGGCATGGTGGCAGTGTGTGCGGGACGGTCCGCAACTTCCAGGCGATAATCGGCAGCACTGCTCCAGCTGGAGGCTGCGGTGGCGCTGCTCACCTCCGGCGTCAGCGCCAGGCGCATGGGCCGGCCGGACTTGGCGACGAGCGGCGGCGCGCACGCGGTGAGCCGCTTGAAGCTGCTCCAGCCGTCGTAGTGCATGCTGTGCGCGCCGGCCAGGGCGCGCGCGGCGTTGCCGGTGCCTGGCGCGCCGGCTCGCGCCCGGTCGGTGCGGCATCGTGACACATGCCAAGTCGGGGCGCTCCCCCAACCGCCCAGGCCTCTGGACAGGACACTGCTCGGGTGCAAGGCCTCGGCTGCCCTGACTGTGTACCTGTCATATCATGACCCCGGAGGAGACCCGACCAGATGGGCGCTGACGCACCACGCCACACTCCACCACAGAGAAAACAAGTCGCCCAGCACCGGAAACCAATACCCAGACAACCCCGGCGCCATGGCCGCGCTGCCCGGCCTCCGCGCCCCAGGTCGCTGGCGTGGGGCGCGCACCGCGCACGGGCTTGCTGGCCAGCCCGCTGGCCTCGGCGCGGTCGATCAGCTCCTCCTTGCTGAGGCTGACCTGCCCCTCTGCCTGTGCCTGCTGGTGCGGGCTCTGTGTCAGTCGGAGCGTGTGACGTCGCGACCGGACTCCACAAACAAGCCGAGGCGACGAGCGGCCCGCTGTCCTTTGGCCCCGCTCACCAGAAGTCACTGGCCCCGCCCATGAGAAGTCACTGGCATGCCGACTGTGGACCATGCTGGCGTCCCAGCACACCCTGTCCTGCAAGCCTCATGCCGCTCCTCACCCAGGCGGCTGCCCAAGACGCAGTGGCTTTCCCAGCATCGTGCACATGCCGGCCCGCAGGGCGCTCAGCCGGGCGCAGGGCCGCCGGTGCCGCAGCGTGCGTGCGTGCGCGTCCCTGCCCTGCGCTAACCCTGTCACGGCGCGCGACACAGCGGGGGCGCGCCCGGAGCAGGCAGACCAAGAACGCGTAGTTTGCGGTGCCGCGCCCGGGCACGTACGCGCGCGCCTTGCCGGCGGCCACCTGGCTCTTGCGGCGCTTGCCCGCGGCCGCCCCGGGGCGCGCGCCGGGCGGCGGCGGCGGCGGCGGCGCGCTGACGAGCGTCGCGCGCACTGCCGGCTCTGCGGCGCGCAGCAGCGCCGACGTGTTGGGCACGAGCGGCGTGAGGGACGCGCCAGCTTGACGTGGCACTGACTGCGGCACAGGGTCTCGCAACCCCCCTGCGCGGCGTTGTGTCACGGCACCGAGCAAGCTCTGCTGAGGCGGAACCGGCGGAGGCGCATGCCATGGTGAGGCGCCAAACGCCGCCAGGGCGCCAGACGGTCCGGACTGCAACCGGCTGTGCGAGCCAGGCAGCACCTGTGTGCTCGTAGCGCGCATAGAAGCGGTCCAAGTCCTCGTCCTGCTCGGCGATGGCGGCCTCGCGCTCGACGCGCGCGGTGGCGCGCAGCGCGCGCTGCGCCGCCTCGTCGGTGGCAGACGCGGCCCGGGCCGCCTCGGCCTTGCGCTTGTTGTGCGCCTTGGCGGCCGCCTGCCGCGCGCGGGCGTCAGCGGGCGGGGGTTAGGGTGAGGGTCATGGTTGGCGGACGCGGCCCTGGCCGCCTCGGCCTTGCGCTTGTTGTGCGCCTTGGCGGCCGCCTGCCGCGCGCAGGCGTCAGCGGGCGGGGCGGACGAGCGGCCTGAAGCCCGTCGTGCAGACACGGGCCTCGCAGGCAGGCTGGCACCGACCAGCCCCGACCAGGCGCTGCCCACCTGAAGCTCTGTCTCCCTGAGCACGCACAGACGGCACGGGAGCGCGCTGGGCGGCGCGCCTTCTTGGCGGCCTGCCGCTGCGTCTCCTCGCGCAGCTCGTCCGCCGTCGGCGGCTCCGGCGGCGCGAGTTCCCACAGGTTGTTGACCACCATCTGCTCGCGCGCGACCCAGCATCGCCACACGTACCCGTGACTGGGGATGTAAGCGGACACTGCTGGCAGCGCCAAGTATGACACAGGCAAGCCCGGCAAGTGCGGCACAAGCCAGCCATACAGGTGCATCTCGCGCTACCCAGGCACACGCACTGGCCCCAGAGGGCGCGGTCATGCCAGGCAGCGCGGCTGGCGCAGAAGGCGCGCACCGCGCGGTACTGCGCGCCGATGCCCCGGCACTCCTCCAGCATGTTGCCGCTCCACAGGCGGGCCGGGAAGTCGCGCACGCTCTTCGCCGCGTCGCGCAGCACGCGGATCTTGTTGGCGTCCGCGTTGCCGCGGCGGTAACAGTCGCGCACCGCCCTGCGCTGGGCGCGCTGAGGGTCCCGACAGCGCCCCGCTGCAGTGCACCTCTATAGCACAGACGACAACCCGTGCAGACTAGAAGCCCTGCTTTCAAGGTTAGCTCGTGCCACCAACACGCAGCACAATACAAGGTAGGCCGCGCACTCCAGGAAGTGGACGATGATGAGGTTGGCGGCGTGGCTGCAGCGCTCCTGCTGGCCGATGTGGTCCTGCGACGAGTTGAGCGCCATCTGTGCTGCCTGCCGGAAGATGTTGGCGCCTGCGTCCTCCTCGAGCGCCATGTGCTCCTGCTACAGGCCGCTGCAGGCTTGCGGCCCTCCAGGCTGACTCCCAGCAGTGCTGCCCGCTGCAGCCCAGCTGGCTCCCACCTGCGTACTGGCGCAGTACGGTACTACTAGTACCTGCTGCAGGGTCAAGATGGAGGGCTTCTCAGCTAAGACTGCCTCGGATGTGCACAGGTCAACGGTGTTGGCATCCTGCGTCCTGTGTCGCAGATCCATGCAGTATGGGCTAGCTGGCCGCTTCAACACGCTTGGGGCGACACCATCTTGTTATATGATACAGTCATGGGCGCACTGAGCAGGGCAGTGCAGAGTCCATGCTCCCGGCCCCTCTCGGAGCTGGAACAGACGCAGTTGGATATTGCGGCGCGCTTTGTGCCAGGTCCCCTGGCAGCAAAGGTGGGCGGCACTGAATGAGCAAGTCGGGCGTCTACCGCACTGCATGAACACCGCCAGTCCCATGTACGGGTCTGACTTCAGTATGCACGCGTTGAACAGTCAGCAGTGCAAGCGTGCAGGCTCTGAGGCGGTTGCCTGGCCAAGACCGCCAGCACATGCGCTGCTCGCCTACTGCAGCGCATACCCAGCAGCAGAGCGGGTGCACACCGCCAGGGCCTGCGTGCGTCTCTTACTTTTGTTTCAGGCGCGCACCGCGTCGTGAGCATCTATCCGTAGCACACCGCCCTTGGCGCAGTGGTACCGTGGACAGACCGTGCGGCGTGGGCTGCCTGCGCAGCTTCACGCCCCTGCACCCGGCGCTCGCGGGCGAGCACTACCTGCGCACAGCGGCCGAGCGCCAGCGCGTGGCCGCAGCGCGGCTGCTGCCGGTTGCCCGCCTGGCCCATGACCCCCCCGACTCCCGCAGGGCTGCGCCGAGCGCGCCTGCGCGCAGCCTTGCCACGGCGGGGGCTGCAGGCCCAAGACGCGGCGCCCGGCAGGACACGGCACTGCACCCGGCGCTGGCAGAGGCGGCCTCAGAGCGTCACTGGTCGCGCGTGCTCGCCAGTGCAGCCGCTGGCGCGCCCTGCAGCACTCTGCCGCAGGGCGGGCCGCTTCGGCGGCGCACAGACGAACAAGGTGCTCAACGCGGCCATTGTTGCCTTGCAGCTGCAGCGCCCAGGGCAGGCGAGCACGGACGCAGCATCGACAGAGCAACGACCACGCACACCTTTTTGCTGGCCGGTCCCAGCGGCCTGCAGGGACCGGACGCTGCGGCGCTTCAGGACGCCGACGCGAGCAGGGACGGCCGCGAGGGCGGAGACCCGCTGGGGCCGGCCGCGGTCAGCCTGGCGGGCCGCATCGGCGAGCTGCAGGCAGACGTGCGCGCGCTGCGCGAGGCGCGGCGCCGCTGCAGCGCCGCCTTGGACCCCGGCGCCGTGCGCTCGCTCGCTGACCACTTGGCCGCAGCGGGCGACCCTGCTCTCAACCCTCGCGGCCCTGCGCTCCGCCCTCGCGCGCCCGCGCTTCACCCTCATGCGCCACATGAGCCCGGACCTGCCCGCGCCTCCACCAGTTGGTCGCTGGCGGACCATGTGGCGGCGGCCGGCGCGGTGTCGGCAGCTGGCGGGTCTGCTGCAGACCGCTGTGGCCTGCGTGGCGGCGCTGGGCGGCCGGGCGCGGTCTCGGCAGGGCCCGCGAGGCGGCCGGCGCCGCAGTCCCGCAGCGGCGGCTCCGGCGCCGCGCCTGTCCGCGGCGGACGGCAGGGCGAGCGGGAGCGGGCTGGCCGAGGCGCGGCCGCGGCGTCCGCCTCGCCGGCGTGCGCTCGCGCGGCAGCGGCGGCGCCGGGCTGCCCGCCGGTGACCTGGCTGCCAGAGCCGGCCGGCGCTTCCCGCAGCTGCCAGGCGTGTGCCCGGCCTGTTGCATGTGACATGCCCTGTCTCTATCAGCTCGTGTTACACTCTCGCGCTTCAAGCTCGTGTGTCGCGCCCATGTCTCTCAAGGCACTTGCCGGACGCTCGGGGCTTGTATGCCAAGTACAAGGCCTTGAGGCCCTGTTGTCAGGCCCGCTGCACGGCCGCTCACATGACCGGCAGTTGTTTGAGCCATGGTGCAGTAGCGGAGCCTGCATGCCGCACCGGCAGGTGACGGAGGCGGCGAGCTGGGACAGTTGGTGCTGCCCTTCAGAGCCCGCAGCTGAGCTTGAGCCAGTCCCGGCGTTTGTGCCCGTGGTGACGGCGCCCTGCGCAGCGGCGCGGGGGCGCGGCGGCGGGCTGCCCGGGGGAGGCCGCCGCAGCAGGGCCGACGGGCTGCAGGCGCCCTGGGCGGCGTTTCTAAAGCGCGTGCGGGAGCGCACGGCCGCTGCGGGGCAGGTGAGCACGCGCGCACGCGGCTCGTGCTGTGAGGTGACATGCCGCCGCCTCGCTGCGCTGTCACGCGCGCTGTGCTTGCGAAAAGGAGCATCGGTGTGGTATCGTCCCTTCGTCCTCAGCTTGTAAGCCAACATGTGGCCCTGCACGCGTCTGCTGATGCGTGTTTCCTCCCACTCTGCCTTGGCACAAGCACAAGCACAAGCAGACCCGCAGCATCCAGCTTTGGGCGACCTTAGGGTCGCGCGTGCAGGCGCAGCAGCTTCAGCGGGCGGCCTATGCCGCTGCGGAGCATACGGCCGGAACAGCGCGCCAGTTTAAAGCGCAGCCGCTGCCGGCCGCCACCAGGGAGCCCAGGCACGCTCCGCACTTGCACTGCTCGACATGCATGCTCCACCCTCTGAGCAGGTCCCCGGTAATGAGGATAATCATGCAAGCATGGTGCGCGCATGCCATGTGCGAGCGGCCAGCTTGCGTGCCGCGCGGCATGCAGTGCGCGCCAGCCCTGCCGCGGCCGCTGCTCACTGCCGGCGCGGCGCCGCGCAGGCTGGCGCGCGTGCTCGCCGGGCAGGCGCGGCGGCGGCGGCGGGAGCGCGCTCGCGCGCGCGGCGCGCTGCAGGCCGCGCTGGCGCCCTTCTCGTTCGCCGGGCGGGACGCCGCGGCCGCGCGCCGGCGTGCGGCCGCGCTCGCGGCAGCGGCAGACGCGCCGGCGCCGCCCGCTCCGGCCTTCCGCGCCGGTCCCGTGCCCGCTTGTGTGCGCAGGCGGGTGCGGCGGCGACGAGCGCAGGGGCCCGCAGTGAGCATGAGCCTGTCTGGCGTGGCCCGCGCCGCTCCCTTTGCTGCGATGTCGGCCGCCCGCCCAGTTTCCGTGCCAGGCCTGGGCTCTCATGCATGCCCGAGCGCTCCCCAGCACGCCCGCAGTCTCGCAGCTGGGTCACGCTGCTGTCTCCAAGCTTTCTTAGTACGCAGGGCGCCGGGCTGCTTCCTACATGCGCGCAGTCGACCAAGCGACCTGGGTGCTGCCATGCTGTCAAACTTTCTTCAGATGTGGGCAACAACGAGCTGCTGGTGATGCTAGGGTAACAGGAGGTGCATGGCGAGGAATGATCTGGTGCCAGGCACGCGCACGCTGTCCTGCAGTAGGCATGCATCTGAGCCACATTCACCTTGCGACCAGCGCGGCGGCGAGCCGGCCGCGGCGGAGGAGCGGCGGCGCGCGGCGGCGCGCGCGCGTGCAGCCGCCGCGCTCGCTGCCGCGCACATGCCGCAGCGCATGCAGGCCGCCGCCGACGCTGCGCGCCAGGCGGGCACGCCGGGCGTGCAGCCGGCCGGGCCTCCGAGTGTAGGCGACGTGGGTCGGGCAGCGCTCTCGGGCGCCGGGCGCGGCCGCGGCTGGGCGCGGCCCTGCCCAGACTTTGCGGCGCTGCACCGCGCGTGGGCGGCCAGGCTGGCGGCCGCTGCGCGCCCGCCCGCCGCATGCAGCCCCTGCGCAGTGGCAGACAGGCTCGCGGCAGCCCGGGCATGCGGAGCGGCAGCAGCCGCAGGCCCGGGCGCAGCGTGCTTGGCGGGTGGCGCATCAGGGTCGGCGCCTGCTTGCGGCGCGTGCGAGGCGCCCGCGGCTGGCGCTGGTGGCGGCCTCGTGAGCCGGCCACTCAGGACGGCTGCCGGCGGCGCCAGCCCGCCGCCCAGTGCAAGGCGGCCGGGCCGCGTGCCTGCCGCGGCCGGCTGCGAGCAGAGCGCGGCGCGCGCGCAGTGCAAGCGCGCCGGCCACATGGCGCAGCGTCGGCCAGGGCAGGCCGCAGGGCAGGGTCTGGGGCGACCCTTGGACCTAGGCTGCCTGGACACGCAGGGACGGGGAGCTGGCCGCGGCTGCGCGGGCGCCTGCCTGGCCGCGCTGCAGCGCAACTTTGCAGCACTGCGCCAGCATGTCCGCGCCGAGCTGCGCGCCGAGGCGCTGGCGGCGGGCGCAGCCAAGCTACGGCGCGCATTGGATGAGTTTTCTGGACCTGGGGCCTGATGGTGCCATGGCTTGTTGCGGGCCGCTCTTGCATGCGTGCTTCAGAGGGCTTTTTCAGAAGTGATATTCATTGGTACCTCACATCCCGTTCGGCACCTCTGAGTCTCAAACCGTGCCGCGTGCATGCCCATGCTGTGGCGACCTCACCCACGAAAGCGGCATGCGCTTTCAGTGACCAGCCGCGTCTGCAAGTGGCTCTCGATGCTGAAGAGCCGCTGGTGAGGGGAGGTTGGACACTGGCCAGGCAAACAGGTGGATGCTGGATACGCGTGTCACAGAGCCTAGTGTCCGGTGTGTTGCGCATTTGCACAGGTGTGTGCTAGTGAGAGTTTTGCGCCGTAATGCTGCATGATCCTGTGTGCTTGCAGGGGCGCATGTAAGGCGCTGTGACTTGCTGGCTGTTGTTCCTTGTGACGTGAGACACCGACTCATGGGAAGTTACTGGCCTTTATCAGCCAAATACAGCATGCGAAGTGCCAGCGTTACGCCAGGTGGCTAGGGTCCAAGCGATTGGACCATCCAATAATTCCGTGCTGAGGAGCTCGAGGATGCAACCGCAGCAAGCCCACTCACCTTGTTTGCTTGCCGTGTGACACGACCACGACACTGGTAAGCAGCTATGACGGGCGGTCAAGCGGCACTGGCCTGTGCACTGCTTGCGCTATTGGCGGCCAGCACCTCCGCTTGTGAGTCAACAGGGTCCGAGGGCGCCCTGCGCCGTCTGCTGGATAATGGTGCGAAGCTGCAGTCCGCAGAGCGTGCGCAGCAGCGTGCCAAAGGCCTCGTGGTCCAAGCGTGTGTATTGCAGCATTCCTGTCCAGTGCGTACGCTGCCAGGCGTGAACTACGTCGGCCACTGCCGCTGACACTGGAAATTCGCAAGCAATACAGCTGGCCTACAAAAACGTGTCACTGATAGCCCGTGGGTTGCCCTGGGGCAAGGCAGCGTGCCTGTTTTTGCATACATGCACCCCATGTCTGATCATCGTGATCAGACATGGGGTGCGCATGCATGAGAAGGTGCAACAGTCCGCGCGAGTGCAGCAAACTGCCCGAGCTACGCCAGCACATCCATGTCTGCCTGCCAGAGCGTCGTGGGCCAGGTGCAGACCAGCGGGGGCGCGCTCGCGACCGCCAGCGATGCGCAGGCGCGCCGCTCTGGGCCGCCGCCAGCAAGCGGGCTCAGGAGCCCCTGCATCACCCCCTCTCCACCAGTCTGCAGCTGTGGCATGCAGCAACCCGTTCATCGCTTTGCATGCTTGCAAGCTATGTGATGCATGTGGTGAGCGAGTCATGAGTCCAACCTTTACACCTGCTCTCCTCTTGCATGCCACAGCTTGCAAGCGTGAGAACATGTATCCGGTATAAAGTTGATTTCGTGACTCACCCACCACATGCATCACAAAGGTGGGGCATAGATGCCTGCACGCACCGCTTTCATCCCTGCCGTTGCGCACGCATGCTGAGGACTCGCTGACGGCGCTGCACACTGCTGCCTCGCTGCACTGAGAGCTCGTTCTGGTGCTGGGCCTGCCGCACGCCCAGCTGTAGAAGCGCCAGCCTGCGTGACGTGACGCATCAGGCGCGCGCGGGGCGCGCGCAGATCAGAGCGGCCATCGGCACGACCAGGGCGTCGCCAGCCTGCTGCCAGGCGATGTCCACCCTGCTCAAGAACGTGCGCCCCTTCACGCGTCGCTGCTCCTGTGCGTTGGCCGCTGCGGTGCTCCCCATCAGGGGCCGCACGGTGCATGCGCCGCATGAGCGGGCACTTGAGCGGCAAAGCTCGCGCGCGTGCAGGGCTGCCGCTGCAACCCTGACGTTCAGAGGCTGGGCACGTCCATGAACCTCTCACCCGCTGCTATGCACGGCGGTGTGCCCTGCGCCTTTGGCATGCGGCCATGATCACGGCTTGATTGCTGATGAAACCCGCGCTAGCTGTGCTCGCTAACTGTGGGCCGTAGAACGTCGCCAGCCCTGAACAGCTTGAGCGCCGCTTGACACCCTGGTGTGAGCGCGCAGTTGCTCGCACAGCAATCATAGGCTGCGGCCTGCCAGACAGTGTTGACACGTCTGCGTGCTGAGTGCTTAAAAATCTGTGCAACGCTGTGCTCCCCTTTCGGTATGGTATGTGGGGTAATCATGCACAGCGCATGCCAGGGACTTGCGCAGAGCCAAGCAGCGCTGTTCTTCTCACTTTGTGTGTAACAGATTACACAGACAAGCAGCCAGCTCTGTGCTGGAACACACCCGTGCGCTCTGGGCACAACACAATCTATCACACACAGTTTCCGCAAACAAGGTGATGTTCTGTTCTACACCAGCGGCAGCAGGTAAGCAGGCTGTCAGCTGAGGACGTGTGCCAGCTTTGGCGTGCCACCAGCAGCGCCCTCGCATGCATGGACCGTGGCAGCTCAAGCAAAACTCACAGTGCAAACAGGCTACACAAGCGCTGCTGTGATACAGTCGACATGCTGAGCTGCGCATGCCGCTACACACCGTTGCACTCCAACTCGTGCAATCCAATGCCTGTTCCAGTCCGGCTCAAGCGGAAACAACACTCTATGTGAGGCGTGCCCTAGGTGCAACATACCCCATGACTGCTTCTGTACACAGAGCCGGTGCTGCTCCAACGCGCCCCGACATGCCCAGCACGAGCGTCAGAGTAGGGGCGGCGGCACCGCCACCAGCGGCGGCCGCAGCAGCGGGTCAACAGGGCCGCCGGCGGCCGGGGCAGCGCGCGCGGCTGCGGCGGCGGCGGCGGCGATGGCGGCCGCGCGGTCGCGCTTGGCGCTCAGCTGCCTGTCCAGATCCGCCAGCATGTGCGCCGTCATGCCCTGCGCGGGCCCCAGCGCGTCTCGGCGCGCCTGCCGGAGCTCGACAGCCTGCCTGGCGCAGGCGCGCCTGCCCTGCCCGCCCACCACAGCTTCTGCGGCTTGCCTGGCACATGCCCATAATCAACAGCTGAACCAGCCGCCAGTCGCGCAGGGCTGGAAGCATTTGTACAGAGCGACGTCAGCAGCGCCGACGGCGGCGTCTGCACATGCACAGACGGCACACATAGACGGCATGGCAGCACTGGCCGTCGTCGTTGCTGCTGACGTCGCACATGGCCCGCCCTCCTCGTTCGCTGTGGTCATACACTCGCTGCGCATGCATGTCTCCCCGTTGAGCCCGACTCGCCAGCGCAACAGACAGAGCCGATGACCTGGGACGCGCCTGGAGGTCATAGCTGGGCTGCCAGCCCCAGTCGCGGCGCGCGCAGCTGTCATCAATGGAGACGGGCCAGCTGCGCGCGATGCCCTCCCGGAAGTCCGGCAGGTAGCGCACATCAAACGCCGGGATGTGCTCCCTGATGGCCGCCGCCAGGTCGGCCGGCGTGAACGTCATCGCCGTCACGTTGTACGTGCGCTGCGCGCGCGGCCGTCCCGCGTTTACAGCGCGTATTGCTGGCTGAGGTGCAGGGGTCTGCAACCAGCTGCACAAAACCTTCATAAGGGTGCAGGGAAAGCCTGTGGCTGAGGGTGCAGCGGTTCGCAACAGGCTTCACTGCCTTGAGGGCGAGGTTGCGCCTGCCCGGTGTAGCGCTCATAGGGTAGGGTATGCTTGAGCAGGTTACGACGGGCCTGTGTACACTCCCCCTCATAATGGGCTGTGGGCGGGCTGTGCTGCTCGCCGGCGCCACCTGCCTCGCCTCGTGGCCTGGATGCGTAAGCGCGTGAAGCAGGGGTGGCTTCCTCACTCAGCAGCTCTCGTTCAGCTACCAAGAGCGAGGCGGACCGCCGACGCCTGCAGATGCTGACTGAATACATCCGCATAATTGAGCTCAACATGCCGACCGTCAACGTGGGCACGAACGGCATGGAGGTGACCCTCATGGACGCCAACCACTGCTATGGCGCGGCAGTGATCCTGCTCGAGGAGGACGGCATGCCGCCCGTCGTCCACACCGGCGACTTCAAGTGCGCACTGAACTCGCCAGTGTGCACGACGGACGGCATGCCAGGCTCCTCGAAAGTGATGAACGCCGCGCCGTAGCAGTGGTTGGCGACCCCGAGGGTCGCCTTCATGCCCTTCACGCCCTGGATGGCGGTCGGCATGTTGAGCTCAATTGCACGGATGTATTTCATCGGCACCTGCAGGCGACAGGCATCACATAGCGCCCACAACATCACCCGCCGGTCGCCACGCTGCGCCGCGCAGGAGCTGCGCACAGCCCCGCCCCACCCCAGCACACCCCCGCCCAGGGGCCCCGGCGGCCGCGCCCGCCTGCTGCAGCGCGGCCGGCTCGGCGGTCATGAGCTGATACGTGGCTTGCAGGCAGTCCGGCATGTACAAAAAGGGCAGCGCGGTCTCCGCAGCCAAGAAGCACGCATAGCTGCCCGCCGTCAGTGCTGCCGCGCGCGCAATGAGCCCCATCAGCGCCCCGCGTAGCCGCCGACCGCGGCGGCGGGCCCGGCATGCGCGCGGGCGCGCCGCGCCTCCGGGCCTGCAGCCGCCGCGCGGAGCTGATGCAGGCAAACGCTGCGGTTGGGACGCGGCGATGCACTGGAGCTCATGGAGGCCGACACGGCGGAGAGACGCGCTGTGTTCGGCACAGTGCTGCGCAGGCAGGCCACACTGCATGGCGGCGCCTGATTTAATCTGACACGTACTGGCTAGGTGCTGAGGTCGCTGGCGCAAGGGGCACGCTAGGGCTGACTTGAGAAAGCAGGCAAGTCCGCGCCGGCCAGCGGGGCCAGCGCGCCCCTGTGCAGCGGCTCTCCTCGGTCAGGTGGCTGCATGTCTGGTTGTACCGCTCCGCGCCTCTCAGCTCGGTCCGGGCTGACACCAGCCCGGGCTGTCTGGGTTGTTCGTGCCGTCCAGGCAGTTACCAGCCAGCCCGGCTGGTGACGGCCCGGACCGAGCTGAAAGCCGGAGAGCTGTATGGCCAGACACGCGCCCCCTAACGGAGGAGATCTGCATCGCAGAGGCCAGCGGGCGCCGCTGGCCCGGCGCGGATCCGCCAGCGCGCCTCGAGCCGGCGGGGCGGGGCGCGCGCCCGCGTGGAAGATCTCCACCGCGTAGTCGGTGGTGCCGCCGCCCGGCAGCGTGCGCGAGGAGATGACGCCCGGGTATCGCAGCGAGCGGAAGTCCACGCCGGCGCGCGCGTGGTAGTACGCGCCCAGCAGCTCCTGGTGCACCTGCGCTGCAGGGTAGGGTTAGGTAGCAGCAGCAGCTGCTGGCGCACCTGCGCGCGGGGGAGGCTGCCAGCTGCGGCTTACTGACGCGATCTAGCGAGCGGTACAGACCTCGCCCGCAGCGCCAGCCGACCCCTGACCTTAACTGTCTCCGTGTTGATAACCGAATGTTACCGCAGTCCGTAGCAGGGAAGTGTAAGGTTGGCGCAGGTCCTTGCGTGGGAGGCAGGCAATCACGCGCACGAGGCCGGCGATCACACGCACAGTGCTCATAAGCAGACCAGCACACCGGAAGAGCGGCAGTGCCTGGTAAACAACTGTGGGCAGGCCCCCTAACACAGGGCGCCCTCCCCGGCCCAGGCCTCCTTGGGCACCACGGCGGAGGCGGGTGGGCGCGCGGGAGGCGCGGCGCCACCTTGGTGATGCCGTACATGGTGGACGGCTGCATGACGGTCACGTCGGGCGTGGCCTCGCGCGGCGTGCTCGGCCCGAACACGGCGATCGTGGACGGCGCGTACACGCGCAGGCTGTGCTGCGCGGCGAGCTCCAGCACGTTCTGCGCGGCGCAGGCGCGGCGGTGGGGTCAGCGCAGCGCGCAGCACGCTTTGCGTGGCTGCGTGCATGCGCGACCGCGCTGCGCAATGGGCGCCGGCGCGCTCTGCGCGGCACAGACACTGCTCTGGACTCGGCCCTGCGCGGCCAGCTCCAGCACGTGTCGCACGGCTTCTGTAAGTTCGCACGGCTTCTGTAAGTTGAACAAGGCTGAGAGGGGCCTAGCTCTGCTGGCTCCCTCAGTCAGTCATGCACACTGCGGACTGGCTATCAGCCTTGACGCGGCTCACTTTAAATGTGTCATACACGCTCGTGAGCAACGTGTCCTGACAGCCCGCCTGTGAGCGAATGCTAGGCAGGCAGGTATGTTGATAGTGATGACAAATGCAGGGAGAATGCGTGCAGACATACCGTGAATAACGCTTGCGGATGCCCAGGGCGCGCCTGGATGCCAGAGGTGTTCACGCGCAGGGCGAGCTGCGGGTTGCGCTCGCCAATGGCTGCAGCGCGCAAATTTCAGTGCATGCCGGACCTTCGTGATGGTCTGCTAGGCATGGGGCTGCTCCATCCCCAGCCGCATGCAGTGCAGCAAGAAGCGCAGAAACCTGGCAGAGCTGACACCCGGACATGTTTGACCAGCCCAGTGCATGCATGCATGCGCAGCACAAACGCTTCAGGACTTCCACTTGGCAGCTCCTCTGTCTCCTGCCGCAGACGCCCACCTGACAGGAGGGTTGCCAGGTGCACGACATGGTTCACGCCATTCTCAAGAATGATGCGCGCCAGCGAGTCCTTGTCCTGCACGCGAGCAGAGCGGGAGCATCACCCAGGATATGCGACAAGACCCGACGCGGACACCGCAAGCACCTCTCCAGCTCCATATCTAGGGTCACGTCATGATCCAGGCATCACAGCAAGGCTGGACAGGCTGCACGCATGCGCCTGCACCGCCTGCCGAGGTGCGCCGGCACGACGGACACAGGGCACACGCAGCCTCCCTTTGGCCTCCTCCGCACGCACTGGCCGGCCCGCAAGGGCAGCCTGCCTGGTGCCGGGGGTGCGTATGGCCCACACCTGCACGTCGCAGTACACAAAGGGCCCCGCCTCGAGGGCCTCGCGCGACATACGCACGTCCGACGCTATGACCGCGCCAGGGTGCCTGGCCAGAGCTGAGGGCGGGTCAGCACTGTGCGGGCTGCGTGTCGGGCCCGCGTCGTGCGCTGCTGCAGCGTGCTGCGGTGGCGCAGCCTCACCGCTCTCGCAGCAGTGGAATGAGCTCAGCGCCAATTTGGCCTGATGCGCCCGTGACGAGGAAGCGCGGCTCGTCGTCAGAGCCCAGCACTCCTGCCTGCCCTGTCCGCATATACCCACCGAACTGGGGGCTGCCAACCGCGGCGCTGGTGCTGATTCGCCGCGGCCTGGCGGACGCTGCAGCAGGCGCGCTGACGCTGCACTCTGGGTACGGCCGGTGCCAGCTGTGCACCAGCGCTCCCCCGAGGCGCTGCGCAGCCACTCCAGTGCAAGGGATAACTGCTGCTGGAGCTGCAGGTGCCAAGCTGCATTGCAGCGGGTGAAGCTGCAGGCAACGACGTAACTGCCTCACAAGCATGTGAGGCAATCCGGGGAGGCCTGCACTTCACAAAGGCTGGCTGTTCTCCTCAGAACTACTCAGAACTACTGAATGCTGCAAAGCTGAGGCCTTCCTTGACCCCTGCGCTAATTCTTGCTCGACTCATGTGTGCTTGTCAGTCTGTAACAGTGGTACACCGACAATATTGAGAAGCTACTGCAAAGCGCTGATGTTTACAACCTCTGTCCTAAACATACTTGCATCCGTCCGGTCAGGTGCTGACCCGTGCCAAGCATTACCCTGGAAGTGGCAGGGTTGGTTTACTGATGCATGCAGCACAATGACCACACTGTAGCTGTTGCTCAGCTCATATTCTCCCGCAGCCAGGAGAACGTGCCGCCAAGCTCAGGGTGCTGCTATACACAGTATCCGCTTGCCAAGAAATGCGAGCCGCTTGCTGAGCACAAGCAAGCTGCAGAGCTGCGGCCCTGGGGTGTGCACTGGTCAGGGTAGGAACAAGTGGGCTGCTGGCCGTTTACCCGCCCGTTGCTGCTCTGGAAATTGGCAGCACATCCTTGCAACGCTGCTTCGCATGCAAAAGAGGCGGCCGCTGCTGACCAGGATAAGCGCGCACCCAAGCAGGGAGCGCTGGCTCTGCTCAGCGGTGCTTACTGTTGCTGGGCATAGTGGCCTGCATGTTTGGGAACACAAGTGCACGCTCTGGAAGGCCAGCAAAAGAGCGGCTGTGCAAGACCAAGTGCGTTACAGTTGCATCAACGCCCACCTGTCATTACTGAAGTGTTCTCCTAGCTATGAAGTGCAGGCACAAACGCATGCTCGTTGAAAGCGACAACCCTGATTGACATGCAGTGCACGGGTCTCACGCACCCCACCGGTGCGCCGCTACCACGCCGCGGCCCCCGCAAGCGGCGCATCTCGCGGCGCTGGCTTCTCTGTGACCTTCTGCTCCTGCGCGGCCCGCCGCACGACAGCATTTGGACGCATTACCCCACAATCTGCTCGTCGACTCGCCCACTCGCCGCTGCACAGCACTGCACGGCGCCGATGCGTGCAAACGCCCAGCGTGGCAAGGGGGAGCCGCACGGCCAGGGCGCGCCAGCAGCGTGCGGCCGCGCGGCGCGCCGGCGCGCCGCGCGGTGAGCCCCGCCGCCACGCTGCGCTCGATGTGCAGGCCCTCCACCGCCGCCCAGAACAGCTCATCGAGCGGGTTCTGCCCGCCGCGGCCCGGCCGCGGCTGCCCGTGGCCCGGCGCGGGGCCCGACCACGCGTGCGCGAGGCCCGGCTGGGCAGCCTCCGCACCCTCCCCGGACCCTGAGCCCGCTCCGGGGGCCGGCGCGTCCGGCGCGGCCGCGGGCGGCGCAGCCGGCACTGAGCGCGCGGGCTGGGCAGGCTCGGGTGCGCGCGCCGCCGCGGCCCCGGACGGCTGCGCGTCCGGGCCAGGGCCCGCGCTGCGCGCGTGCGAGGAGCTGCCCGGCATCAGCAGGCTGGTGGCCATGCCAAACCGGTCAGCGACCGCGCCGGCCGCCGCGGCCGCCGCCGCAGTGCCCGCTGGCCTTTCCGCGGGGTGCCCACCAGGCGCCGCGAAAGCGGACTCGCCAAACCCTGGCGACTCGGGCGCCGGCGCCGACGCCGCGGACGCCTCGAACGTGCCGTGCAGCGCGCGCGGTCGCACCGCCGACCCCGCGTCGGCGGCCGCGGGCGGCGCCTGGTCGGCCGGCGGCGGCGCGTGGGCGGCCGCCGCCGCCGGCTCCGCGCGCGTGGGGCCGCCGAAGAGGTCGGCGTCCATCAGGCTGGGCTGCCTCAGCGCGGCAACCAGCTCGTCAAAGCCGGCCGGCGCGGGCGGCGCGGCAGCCAGCGGCCGCGCCGGCGGCGCGCCCGCCGCGGGCGCCGGCGCGCGCGGCGCGCCCTCGTCGCCGCCAACGTCGCCGCCAAAGTCCATGAGGTCGGCCGAGGCCACGGGCGCGAGCGCGCGCTGCGCAGCCGCCGCCGGGCGCGCCCCCGGCGGAGGCGCGGCGGGCGCGGCCCCGGCGGCGGGCGCCGCGCCGCGCCCGGCGCCCGCAAACGCGCTCTCGCCAAAGCCCAGCAGGTCGGCGGCGTCGGGCGCTGCGCGCGGCACCGGCGCCGCGCGCCAGAAGCTGCCGGCCGTGTCCGCGCCGCCGTGCGCGCGGCGCGCGGGCGGCGCGGCGGGCGTGGACAGGCCCTGGTCGGGGTCGCGGCCGGGGTCTGCGCCGGGCGCGGAGCCCGCGCTGGACTGCGCGCTGCGCTCCTCCGCGGGCGGCCAGGGGCCCTCCGCCCACTCGCCATTGTACTGCCGCGGGGGTCGGGCACACGTCAGGCGCGCGCGAGCGCCATGCCCTCCGCGGTCTCTATGCGTGCAATGCTGCACTTGCATCTTGTTGCATTCCTGGGCAAAACATGTGCGGGGTCAAGCGACGATGGCTTTGTTTCGTATGTCCAGCCCCTTCGTCGGACAGGTGCGCAGCGCCGCAAAAAAACTGTGGCCAAATGTCCGCGGCCGCACGGAAGGGCGCGCACCTTGCGGCGGATGAAGCCCTCCAGCTCGGGCGAGGCCGCGGGCGGCTTGAGCGCGGGGTCCAGGCGCGCCTCGCGGTGCGCGTTGGCGACCGCGTTGCCCGTGCGCGCCATGAAGGCGACCTGCTCCGGCAGCCACGTGTCCAGCGACACCGAGCGCACCTGCGCGCCGCCCTTCCCATCAGCGCGCCCACCCGTGCGCCGCGTGTCCGGTCGGCGCGGCGCCGCCCAACGCGCTCCGCGCCGCCCGAGGCTCGCTGGGCGGCCTGTGCCGGCGCCGGTGCGCGCCAACCTGAGTGGCGGCCGCGCTGCGGATCTGGCGGCCTGCAATACCAGGAAGCATGAGAGGAGCCGGTTGCTGGGGGGAAGGAGCGGGCAGGCACATGCTCCGCGCCGCCCCCCAGTGGAGGCGGCGAGCGCCTGGGAGGCTCGTGCGGAGGTGGGCGCCCGCCTGACCCTAACCATACATCAGGCGCGGGCGCGGCGCGCCGGGCGCCGGGCGGCGCGCCTGCGAGATGTGCACGCCCAGGCCGCGGTGCACGCCCGCGCAGCGCATGCACAGGAAGGCGCCCGTGTTGATGGACGCCCAGGTCGGCCGCGCGGCCGCGCCGCCGCCGGCGCAGTCGGCGCAGCCGCGGTTGGCCGGCAGCGCGAGCAGGCGCTGCAGCGCGGCCAGCTGCCGCTTGTTCTGCTCCATGGTCACGCCCTTCGTCTCGCCCGCCGCCCTGGCGCGCCCCGGCGCGCGCCGCGCGTCAGGCCGGCCGCGTGGCGCGAGCGCCCGCTGCCGTGCCGACCAGCAAATTGGTGTGAGGCATGCAGGCGCCGCTCAGCCTCTCACACCTGACAGCTCGCCCAGTGTGTGGCGCTTATGGTGCGGCGCGCGCCTGGCATACAATCGCATCTGCATCACCCGTGCTCCAGCCTTACCATCAGAGCATCTGAGCCAGCCCGGGATCGGAAATGGCAATGCCTGACGCTTGCAAAGCGGGTGCTATCAGGTGCCAGGTGCGGCCTCCACAGCTCAAACGCTGGACTGCAAGGCGGCACGCGCGACGCGCCCGCGATGCGCACCGCGAGGCATGTGCTGTGCCGGGCGCTGCCCGCCCCTGGCTTGTGGCGGACTCGGCGCCCAGGCTGAAGCCGCGCTCGCTCTCCGCCGAGCGCTGCGCGCGCGCGCAACCCTTGCAACGCTCTGTTGCCACAGGCGTCTGAGGCACGCACTGTCGGCACACTGCAACAGCTCCGGCTGGACCTGTCGGCACCGCTGCTTTCCATGTCATCGCCGACACAGCCAATCAGGTGAGCCGCGGCTCACTGGTGCCTGCTGGCAGCGCATGCGCGCCTTTTGGCACCGCGCGCAAGGCCTGACACACCCCCTTCACTTCCCTTGCGCCTGCCTGCCTGCCTCCAGCGGCCCCGCAGCAGGAGCAGGCGCACCGCGCGGCGCAGGCGCGGGCTGACGCCGCCCTCGCCGCCGGCCGCCGCGCCCGGCCCCGCCGGCAGGTCCGCGCGCGCGAAGCCGCGGAATTGGGAGCGCCGGGCGGCCAGCGTCGCGCGCTCCGCCGCCAGCCGCGGCTCGTCGCGCAGCAGGAGCCGGATCGCCGCCGCGCTGGCCGCGCGCGCGCGGCCCGTCAGCTGGCTGGCTGACAGGGCGCGCCTGGCGGCCGGGGGCCCTCTGGCTCGACGCGCAGCGCAGCATGCCGCGTGTCGGCGCACACGCTTCACTGTGCCTGGTAACCGCGCATCACGGACACTGTCCCTTGCGGCGCCCGGGACGAGCTGCCAGGCAGGCGGCCGGCCTGGTGGCGCACATCGCCGCCCTGCAACTGCGCGCCGCTTACGCAACGTCCCGCAGCCGCCCCGCAGACAGCTCCCAAGCGAGCGGCCGCGCACCGGTGGCGCACGTTGACGCCCTGGTCGCGGCCGTCGGGCGCCACGAACTGGAAGGCCTCCAGGTCCTCCAGCTTGGGCAGCAGCTCGCTGCGCGCGAGCGCGACGCAGCGCGCCGCCCCGCGGCGCACCAGGAACTCCAGCACGGTCAGCGCCTTGTACACGTTGCGCCACTTGGCCGCCGCGTAGCCCAGGCGCAGCTGCAGCACGGCCTGGCGCGCGCCGTGCGGGCGCTTCAAACGCGCCCGCTTCAGGGGCGCCAGCTTCAGGGGCGCCAGCTTCAGAGGCGCCAGCTTCAGAGGCGCCACGTGTGAGCGCCGCCAGCGCCCTGCAGACGGCGCGCTCGCCGGGGAGGGAGCGGGCCGCCCGCTCGCTGAGCCTGGCGCAGCCGTGGCACACTGCGGTGGCGCAGGATCGGGGCTAGCCGCTCTTTTCTTTATCACAGGGTGCGCGCGCGCGCGTCGGAGGACTGAGCGGGAGGGCCACGCACGAACATGACCTCGCAGTTCGCGGGCTCGTGGCTCGCCTCCGCCAGCTCGTTGAGCAGCGTGCCCGTGGGGCCCCTGCGCGCCCCGGCCGGCGTCAGCTGGTGGGCTCGCCCTGCGCCGTGACTTCCAACGACATCCTGCTTCTTCGGAGGCAGCACGCGCCAACAGCACCTGGTGCTGCCAGCTCTGCGCCAACCCGGTGGCTTGGACAGCCCTCAGGCAGGCGCCTCCACGTGCGGAGACCGACCGGCAACCCCGCGTCACGGCGGTGACGCACCAGGACTCGTTGCGCGTGGCCTCTCGCGCCTTGCGCTCCAGCGGCGTGAAGGGATGGACCTGACCTGCACGCCCCCTCACTGGCTCACAGCGCGCTCGGCTCCCTCCCACGCGCCTTGGGCGGCGGCAGGTCCCTGCGCGGACGCGCACAGGGCAAGCCGTCCCAGGCACCCTGGAGGGCGCTGCTGAGCCCAGGACGCAAGCCCGGTCCGCTGCGTCAAGCTGAAGTGCACAGGTGGCGCACCGTGCTTGATCGCGGTGACATAGTCGCGCAGCCAGGAGATGCTCTGGCTTGCCAGCGACACGGTGTACTCCTTGAGCTCCTGGGGCTTGGTCAAGGTCGTCAGCGACAGCGTGGCCATAGTTGTGCTGGTGGTCGCTCGGTCTCTTGTGCGCTGCAAGGGATCGAGGGCCGCCAACTTGGCCGCTGGCTGCTGGTGAACGTCCACCACGCTCTCGATTCTGCGGCAGGTGCGTCTCTTGGCCCACCTCTGGGGAGGCGGCTTCGTTCCTCAAGCACTGCTTGAAAACCAATATTTGTGTGTTGGGGGGCCTGCCTTACCCTGGTTGAGTCATAATTCAGTCATAGCTTCAATGCAGACAACCTTTTACAATTGTGGCTCACAGGCTTCGTGGTCTGCATGCTGCATGGTGAGTGCGAGGAATATGCAGAGGCAGGCACGCAGCGCCCACCTCAGTGCTCAAGCACAACTCTGCCCCATAACAGTGTGATAACACCATTCCATCGCTTGGAAGTGGGGGCCAGCGGAGCACACGCCTCAGGCCTCCCACCCCTACACTGCAGAGCCTACACGCTCCTCAGAAGCAGGAACAGAGCTCGCTTGTATTGCGAAGCATACACACGCTTAAGCTCACAGCGCGAGCACTGTCCCAGCTCCTCCTCCAAGGCAATGAGCTGCAGCGTGCCGGAGCCCATAATTATGGGTGCACAGGGCTCCCGCTAGGCCATGCAGGCTGTGCTTCACTGCCTTGCAGCGCCCTGCAACCACATCACTCCACGATCTGCAGGCTTCGTTTGCGCCGCGGCGCATAGTCAGCCTTGTGCTCCTCCCAGATCTGCGGATGTCACACGGCTCAGCCACCCGCACCAGCCTCGAGACCGACCTGCTCGGCATGCACGCAACGGTGCAAGCAGGTCTGGCTGCGCACCTGCTGCAAGCCCGCCACAAACATGGCGTGGTACTTGTCCACCAGCGCCCGACCCTCCTCGCTTTGAAAGTCACCTGGCGCCAGCCCCATCTCCCACTCAACCTTGCCAAGCTCGCCCGTCAACACACGAGAGCAGAGCCAGCCGCAAACACGTCGCCAGTTCGCAAGTGTGCACTCTATTGCTTGACCACATGGCGGTGTGCGTAACAACCAAGGGAACATGGTGTAATCAAGTGTACCACAGCATGTCCAGCCAAGGCCCAAACCTGTTGAAAGTGCTCAAGAGCCAGGTGCAAACGCGCGCACCCTCATACTTTGGCACGTCAATAGGCCGTCCGATCACGGTGGTGATGGGCACCGGGTGCGGCAGCACGCCCACATGCCCAAACAGGCCTGCAGGACCGCGGCGCGCTCATAAGCGGCGCCCTCCCACGGCCCGGCTCCACGCCAGGGGCCGCCAGACAATTTGTTGCTGTGCACACAGTACAACTGGGCGGACTGCAAACCTTCGCCATAGACCAGCGGCACCACGAAGCCGGCGGCCTTCTTTGTAAAGCGCTGGAACTGCATTTGCGTACGCACGCCTTAGCAGACACGCTCATGTGCACGGCAGAAGCTGCTCGAAGCCCACAGCTTGCGAAGATGACAGCAAAGCCCTCGAGTGTCATGCAGGCAGACAAGGCATATAGAAAGCAAATCTTAGCCAGGGCATCTCCACATCACACCAGAGGTTAGAGACAGGCCGGTGCGGTGTGAGGTGCTCCCAGCGCGCGTCATTCTGCCGTCTTAACACAGGAGGCGCACCGAGCGCGCCCAGCCAGCATTCCGCGTGTTGACCACTGTCACCACGTCGTTCTCGCCAAAAGACACCACCGGCACAAGCGACGCGCCAGTGGCGAGCGCGACCTTCACAAAACCCTTCCTGCATGCACGCGAGCAGCACATGACCCACCAGGCCCATCAACTTTTGACCTGATCCCTAGCATGCGAGAAGCGCCTCTCTGTATGTGAGAAATACCTCCACATCGGGCATAGCTAGTTTCCGAAAAGCAGGAGATTGTAACATCGGGTGCCAGACCTCTTGTTCAGGACGATGTCGTACGTTCCTGGCCATGCGAGCAGCGCCTCCTGCGCTCCGCCGATGGCCAGCAGCACCGCCCGACCTGGCGCCTGCCGCCGCGGCCTCAGTCAGCTATCACCAATGGGGGTCTTGCACCCTTCATGCACCCACGGCTGCAGATGAGGCGCGCCCGCTCACACTGGTTCCCACAGCATGCCAGGCCTTACCTTCAGCACTCGGCGCAGCGTGGGCGCGCTCGCGTCCACAAAGCCCAGGAGCAGCATCAGCTCGAGCGCTATTGGGGTGCGGAAGTTCCACAGCAGGGTGGCTGCAAGCGCGATGTGCGCGGGCTCAGGTGGCTGACGAGCCTCGTGCCAGCCGCGCCAGCGAAAGCCCTCAGCATGCAGCGCGCACCCGGATGCATGTCGAGGCCAGGGAACATCCGCGAAAAGCCAGCGCCCTCGCTGGCAAAGGTCGCCCATACGCTGATGGTCAGGACGCCGTGCGGGTGCAGTCTGGTCGCGCGACGCCACGCCACCTCAGTCAGAGCAGCACTGTTTCAGATGAACGGGGGCCGGCCAGGCACCCTCGGACCGCCACCACCAGCAGAGGCGAGGCAAGCAGCCAGCTGCACAGTGTGGCCTACCCAAAGACGTATGATTTGTCCGGGTCCAGGTCGGCTGTCTTGTGTATCCTGCGAGCAGCAGTACTCTCTTTTCAGTGAATGACCTCTCACAAGTCTGCACCCACAGGTCAGCCTGTCAGTGAAGCTCGTTTGAGCACGTTCATGCACACCTCACGGGAAAGTACGCTGCCAAGTACCGCCAGAGACTCCAGTAGCGCAGATACGGCGTCCATGACAAGGACGCGGCCGCCTCCTTTCCAGGGCCCCAGATGATGTACCACAAGTAGCTGCAGCGCAGCGCAGGAGCGGTCAGCATGCAGTGCAGCCCCTGCGAGCTCAAGGACTCAGATGCACCCGGCTGGTCAATAGCCACACTGGGAGGAGCGGGGGGAAACTTACAGCAGAATCAGGATGGTCAGGTTGGATCTCTGAGCATGTTCAACGTGAAGACCCAGCTCGCCACTGTGGTGCCATAGAGAGCAACGCAATACACAGCTGCGCAGGTCGGCAGGAAGCCCCTCTTCAGCAGTGTCATTGAACTGCACGCACTCTCAATGCCTCCCAAACACCAGCTGTCTGTGCTGTCTTCTACATCGCGTGTGGAACCTGAGTGCAAGATTGAACTTTACACCAAGTGGATGTATACGTGCGGGTGTTGCAGGGCCAAGTGCGAGCAAAGGAAGCCGGCTAGCGCAACAAATCCGCTGTCAATGGGCTCCGGTATGGGAAGGCCACAACAGCTCGTCTGCCACAGGAGGAGGACAGGCCGCTGCTTGTGTTTAACCCCTGCTTGTTTAACCCCGCTATGAGTGCAGCATTTGCGTCACCTCGGCAGGGACAAACTTTCCAGTTGATGCACAACGTGCATGCACATGCAGGACTCTACTGCCTTTGAGTCGCGCGCACACCCTATGACCACAGCACAGCCCCCGTGCAACACGCTCCTGTCCTGCCCCGGCACACCAGGTTGTTGCCTGGCGCGGCAAAAGCGCTGCTGGGCTGCAGCCACGCGCCCGCCGCAGGGCGCCGATACCGGCAAGGATGCTGCATGCGCTGCTGGCTGCAGCAGTGCTGCTGTCCGTGAGCGCGACGCACCGCGCGACGTGCCACAGCTCCTTTCCCCAGCCGATGGACCCCGCACTCCCATCCATGTCTGGCGCGCACTTCCTTGCCGCGGGGCGGCGTCCTTCTATTTCTGCCTGCTGATGGCAATGCAAGCATGCTGTGCAGACTCAGAGCCACTTGCTGCATGCAGCGCTGGTGGACCCTGAGGGCTACGCGCTGGAGGAGCACACAGTGCAGACCGCTGACGGCTACCTGCTCGGCGTCTACCGGCTGCCGCGCCCGAGGGTAGGCAACGTCCGCGCGCCCCATGCACACCGGTGCGCAGAGCCTCACATGCTCCGCATGGTGTCTCAATGCCAGGGCATGCCTGCCTGTGGCACCCGATGTTGTGTGCCCGCATGACCATTGGCTCGCCTGGCCGGCTGCCCTGGGGAGCGGTATCTCGCTCGCAGCTGCATGCGCATGGCGGAGCTCCGGTGGTGCAGGAGGCCGGTGGTGTTCCTGCAGCATGCATTGTTGGATTCTTCCGCCGCATTCGTCATCAGTGGAGCGCACCAGAGCCTGGGCTTCATCCTGGCGGATGCGGGATACGATGTGCGCCTGCCCACTCGCCCTCACGGCCGTGACATGCAGCACTATCAAGCTGAGGTTAAGATTTGGAGGAGACGGAGGATCATCATGGCGATGGCGTCTTGGTGTCACCGTGCCTCTCACAGGCTGTGCGGATACTCCATCGCGAGCGCAGGTGTGGATGGGCAACAGCCGCGGCAACACCTACAGCCGGCGCCACATCACCTTGGACGCTGACTCCGACGCCTTCTGGGCCTTCTCCTGGCGCGCACAGCCTCCTGTGCCTCATCCGAGTTTGACCTGATGGTGCGCAGGGCAGCCAGCGCCGCGGGCGGCTGCAGGCCGCCCAGGTCCCAGCACCACGGCGCACGCCAGCAGCAGCCTTGCTGCTGCGCCACACCTGCCCCAAAGAGCTGCTCGTGCTTGCTTGAGCATGGCGCCCAGGCGCCGGCTTGCGCTTACATGTCGTAGCCCTGCAGTATCCCCGCCGCGCTCGGAACAGGGACGAGATGGCGGCGTACGACCTGCCGGCGTCGCTGGCGCACGCGCTCGCGCGCAGCAACGCGAGCGTGCTCGCCTACGTCGGCCACTCGCAGGGCACCACGCTCGCCTTTGCGGCCCTGGCGTCACAGCACGCGCTGGCCGCTCAGGCGCGCGCTCTCCCGGGATCGGGCGCGCAGCCAGAGCCGCGACCATGCCCCAGATGGCTGTGCACCGCTCCAGCCATGCGCGTGCTCCGACAGTTGCGCGCATGCGCGCGCGCCGGGAGCGTCAGCGCCGCTGACTCAGCGGCCGCCGTATGCAGGTGTCGGTGGCCGTCATGATAGCGCCCGTCGTCTCCCTGAAGCACAGCAGCAGCGAGCCCCTGGTGTTGCTGGCCGACATCGGCTTCGATGCAGTGCGCGCCCATGCCCGCCGCGGCAAGCGCCGCCGGGCTCGCCCCTCCTACGCCCGGGCCAGGGCTGCCGGGAGCAGAGCGTATGCGCACAAGTGCGCATGTCAGGCCTGGGGTGAGTCAGCCAGTCGCTGTGTCAATGCACCGTTTCTCCTATTCTTGCTGTGGGCGCAGAGCGTGCGGCGCGGCGCGCAGCTGGGCCAGCGCATCGGCGTGCGCGAGTTCCTGCCAACCCAGGCGACGGCAACGGCTGCTTTTGGCGCCGTCTGCGTCGCGAAGCCCTGGGTCTGCGCGGACGCCGTCGGTGCGCTGTGCGGCTATAACCCCGGCAACCTGAGCCCCGCGCGCGCGCCACTGCGCCTCGCCTACATGCCGGCGGGTGCGCTCGGCGCGCGTGACCAGGCCAACGTGACATGGCTGGGGCATGCAGGCAGTGCATCTGGTGGAGAAGTGTCTTTACCAAGTTGCCTGGGTCTGCAGGCCATCCCGCCTGCGAGCGACACTGGAGAGATGTATTGGGAGGAGTAAATGCGCTCATGTAACTCGCATCAGCCATCTGAGGCAGGCTGCAGCGCACGCGGCCTACGCGCAGAAGGTGCCTGTTTGCGACGGGTCAGGCACTTCCGTGCGGAACATGGCCCACTGGGCTCAGCTCGTCCGCCAGCGATCGCCGCGCTTCTGCCGCTTTGACTTTGGCGGCGCGTGCGCGGGCCACTTGGGCATGCCGCGCCCTTGCAACCTGGCGGCATACGGCGCCGCCGAGCCGCCGCTGTACGACCTGGGCGCCATCCGGACACCGCTGGCGCTGCTCTCCGGCGCGCCAGCCCGCCCGGCGACCGGCTGGTGGCAGACCGGCCCGTCTTGCGCGCATGTCAGCCCTGGCCGCATGGGAGGCGCGGGCGTGCAGCAGTCATGCAGCGTGCATGGATGCACGCAGGTGAGCTGGTGAGCTGTGTCGGCCCTGATGCGCAGCTGTTGTATTGTAGTGCCTGCGGCTGGCCCCGCGGTCGACCTGCGCAGCGTAGCAGGCTGCGCTTCTGATCTTGTAACCCCCTTGCATGGTTGTGGCGGGCAGGCGGGCAGGACGTGCTGGCGGACCCGGCCGATGTGCGCCTGCTGGCGGCAGCGCTGGCGCCGGGGGTGGTGGTCCTCGCCCATGAGGAGCCGGGCTACGAGCACTTTGACTTCACCTGGGGCGAGGACGCGCACATGCGCATCTACCCCATCATTCTGGACCTGCTGCGTCTGCATGGCTGACGAGCACCCGTGCGGGGCTTGTCTGCTGTGGGGTTGCGGCAACTGTGCAAAAGTGGCAAGGGGATGCCGCCGGCTGCCAGCTGGTCGGTGGTCACATGACGCCGCCCGACAGCAGAGTGCACCAATAGGCTCCTCATCAGCTCAACAGCTTTCTGGAGACATGGAATTGAGCGTTCTGAGAGCACACTGCGCCAGGGCGCTCGACACCGTTGTCACTGCTTGACATGCATAGCGCGCTCTTGCTTCGAGCCGACAGCCTCTGGGTACGGCGAGTACACAGGACGATCCCCCATAACCATGGACAGCAGACGTCACTGTCAAATGACCGGCGCTGAACACAAGCCTCAGGGTACAGAAATGCTGTCGACACACCTACCCGCCCCACACAAAGCACAGCAACCCCGGGCACAGACCATGCGGCGCACACACAGGCAGGCGCCCTGGCCAGGAGCGGCCAGGAGCTTGCGCACGGATCGCGCCCCGCCCTGCGCCTCGAACGGGCGCACCCCTGCGGCCCATGCAGGCGCCAGGCAAGGCCGGCCCCTGCGCTTGGCAACCAAGCGCTCGGCATCCAAGAGATAGTTATTTGCGGTGCAGCGCACGGTCACGCACATGGCACACCCTGACTGGTGCAGATTACTTCTCAGGCAATTGGGCGCGGCCGCTAGGCCCCCACGAGCATGCACAGGACACTGGTTGCCAAAAAAAAGGGGCGGCCTGGCCGCTCACCTCGCACGCCCAGCCACCCCACACCTCCCCGACATGGCGCGGGCCTCGCGCACTCTACAGAACCCCGCCCGCCTGGCCCACACACGCTGGGTCGCCACGCGTGACCGCTGAGTCGCCACGCATGACGTCGCCATGCAGCCATGCCCTTGGCGAGATCGGGCGTCGCCCGGCCTGCCCGCTCATCACCAGAGCCCGCTCTTCACCAGAGCCGGCCCAGGATGCCCGAGCAGCGGGTGACGCTGCATGCCACCACAGCTGTGGGACGAGCCGGCCGCCCCTGCCTCCGCACACCGCCTTTTCTACCCTTCACGGACGGGCGCCGTGCAGGGCAGGGTGCTGTGACAACCCTCTCGAGCCGCCAGGCGTATGGCCGATGCCAGGTGTCCGCGGCCCCAACGGCCGCCCGCAGGGGCTGCGCGCGGCGCACGCCGCGCGCGGCCGCCCTCAAAACTTGAAGCGCAGCACGATCGCCGAGATGTTGTCGTTGCTGCCCCGGCTGTACGCCTCGTCGGTCAGCCGCTTTGCCGCCTTCTCCGCATCCTGCGGCGCGCCCGCAGCCGGGCACGCTCAGCAACTGAAGCTGTAGCTGTAGAATAAGTGCATACAAGGCTCGCCGCCGTTACTGCACTTTGCCCTCCTTGCGGTCGCCCCAGCGCAAGCCCCCATTTAACGGCACCGCAGGCCCCAGGGGTTTAGGAGCCTTGACAGCGCAGCAGGGCTCGCCGCCCGCCCTCCCGCCTCACATCAGCAAACAGGGCCGCGCCGCCGCCGCGGCGGCCGCCGCAGCCCCGACCCCAACGCCACACAGGCCGCGCACTGGCCTGCCCTCGACGAGCACGCAGGCAGCGTCAGTGCGCGGGCCGCGCACCGGCATGTCCTTGACGAGCGCGCAGGCATCCTCGTTGGTCAGCACGTCCCAGAGGCCGTCGCTGGCCAGGATGACGATGTCGTCGCCCGCGCCCAGCTCCTCCGCGCGCACGTCCGGCTTGGCCACCACGTACCTGCGCCACGCGCGCGCCCGCTCGGCCCGCAGCCTGACTCCAGGGCTTGCTGCCGACAGCCGCTGGCCATAAGGGACGCCGTCATCGCCCGCGCTGAGGTCCCCCCCCGCACGCCCGGCTGGGTGATTGAATGCCTGCGTGCACTCGCTCGCGCCAGAACATAGGGCCAGGGCCATGTCGCCCCTGCGGACGGCTGCCACCAGCGCGCAAGCGACCTGCTCGGCCAGCGCATCGGCCACGCTGCTGCGGTCAACACCCTCCCGTGCGCGTACCTAGGCACCGGCTGACCTTGACATTCCGCACCTTCGCATGCATGTGCATGCCTTCAGCAAGAGTGCCCTCGAGAGGTCCCTAACCCACCAGGCACACACTGCAGCCTTCGCAGGTTGTGCCTGGCCGCATCACACCTCCACACTCTCGACTCCCCGCGGCACAAACTGCAAGCTCCAAGGCGGCGGCTCACCCACAAGTCACCACCGCTGACGCGGGCAGCGTCCCGGGCCCCACGGCCTGCCTCAGCAGCGGCCTGCTCCAGGCCGGCCCAGAGCGCGCGCCCGCTTGAGCACGCCCTCGCCCCCCAGCGCGCTCTGTACCAACCCCGCCCGGCCGTCCCCCCACGGCTCACTGCGGGCACGCACCGCTTCAGCAAGCGGTCGCCGAAGGCGCGCGAGACCGCGAGCACGCCGCCGACGCGCCAGGTGCCCGCCCAGACGACTACGCCGCCCGCGGCCTCTATGCGGCTGCGCTCGTCCGCCCGATTGGGCTTGTGGTCGTCGGACAGTGCCATCGCTGCACGCGGCGCGCGCGCGCGCAAGTCAGGGCCAAGGGTATGGCCGCCCTCTGGTAGCCCCGGGGCGCTGCGGCGCGCGCCGTGACGAGCGCACGCCCGAGCCCGACCGCGGCCTGGCCTATGCGACCGCAGGGCCAGCGTACGGCACTCGCCGCAGCTCGCGCCGCCGGGCGCATGCCAAGCATGGACGCGAGAGCGGCCCGCAGGTTTCGCCGTGAAGTGCGCAGGCCGGTGCGTGTCACCCGCCCTGTCCGGCCAGCCGACGGCCAGGCGTCCTCGGCCCAGCCGCAGGGGCCAAGGCCCGCCGGACGGCAGGGTCTTCCCCGGCTCTGCGATGCGCCATCGCGTGCGCCGTACCGGGGCAGGAGACAACGAGCAGCAAGCGCGGCACGCAGCGGAGCCGCTGACGGACGCAGCAGTATGCGCATCTTACGCCGGAAGTGTGCGACGCGCCACGGCCCTAGTCCAAAGGCCGCGAGCGAGCGCGCACCCTGCCCCGAGCGGTACAGCACCGCGCGCGAGTCGCCCACGTGCGCGACGATGAGCTTCTGCCCGACCAGCACCGCTGTGACGGCCGTGCAGCCGTCATCGCGGTTCTCGCCCGCGTCCGCCTGGAGGTACCGCTGGTCCGTGTCCACAAACGCCTCCTCTGCGCCGCGCGGGCGCCCCAGTCAGCGCCTGCCGCTTGTGCTGCGCCGCAACCCCGTCGCGCACGCCGGCCGCACGCCGGCCGAGCCCAATGCCTTGCGGCTCGCTCCCTGCGCTGCAGCTGAGGCGGCGCTTGCATGCAGCTGAGGCAAGCGCTGGCACAGGTAGTGCCGCAGGCCGCACTGGCTCAGCGTACGCTTGCTGTGGGCAAGCTGCGCGCGCAGCGGGCCCCGGCAGCGGGCGGCGCGGGCGGGGGCGGGCGCGGACCCATCGCCGTGTGGATGTCGGAGTTGAAGTTGCTGTTCGCGAGCAGGCTGTCAAACAGGTGGGCCTGCACGAAGGCCGCCGCGTTGGATCCGCCGTGGCCTGCGCGCGCGCAGCACGCGTCATGCGCTCGGCCTGTGGCGCGCGCGCTGACAGGCGAGCGCAATCCGCCAGCTGAGGCGGGCTGCGCCGGGTCCGCGCGCGCACCGTCAAAGACGCCGAACAGGCCCACGACCTCGCCGTTCTTGGGGTGCTTCTTAAACTGCGCGCGCCGCGGGCGCCGCTCAGCGCCGGGTGCGGCACGCTGGGGTTGCGCCGCGGACGTGCCGCGCGGCGCCCCGCGCGCGCCGGACCCAGGCTTGATGCTCGCGCTGCGCTCGGCGCGGGGGCAGGGGCTTTTTGCAATATCGGCGAGCACAACTGACAGCGGATCATTGCGCGGCGACTCGGCGCGCAGCCGCCCCGGGCTGCCGAGGGGGGGAGCCCGCGCGCGCACCTGCGCGTGATAGTAGTCCTCCATACTGGCGCGCTTGCCGCGCATCGCCGAGTACCCAAAGCTGACCTTGCCATCTTGCCTGCGCGGCGCAGTTCATGGTGGGCGCTGCTCGCATGCGTTGCAGGCACCCACCCGGGTCAGCGGCCGGCAGGTGCGCGCAGGCGCGCCTGCAGTCACCCCCAGTGGTGGCCCCGGACTTGCTGTTACGGCTTGGCCCGGACGCCTCGCCATGCTCGGCCTTCTTGCTGGAGCCCATGATGTTGCTGAGGGCCGTCCTCATGTGGGTGTCCTCCGGGGGCGGGCGGCGGTTTGTCCCGATGCAATTACCCGTGGTGGCGAACCCACCGATGAGCTCAGGTCCCCCTGGATTCCCGCAACACATACATGGGCATGGCTCGATGCACGTCCGGCACGTCCGGCGGGCCACTCTAAGCGACTCACAAGCGAGGCCGCACGCAAGCGAAGCGCTTGCTTTGCCGGCACGGAGTGCTGTGGCCGTACGGTAGGACGGCGTCAGTGAGCCAGAACAGGCGGAGCGCAGCTCAGCCCTCAAGAAAAAACAGGAGCACGAGCTTCACACCAGGAGGCCGCTCCGTCCCGCCAGGTCGCTTGTTGACCTGCTGACCGAGGCTGTTTCGCACCACAGCAACATGCAGGTCGGGAGCTTGCCCGCGCGCCTGCCGTGCTCGCCGAGCCCCAGCCGTCTCGCTCCCCCGGTGCGCCCCACGTCGGGCACACTTGAGAGCAACGAAGTCTGTGAGCAGCGTCAGCAGCTGCAGGACATCGAAGGGGGAGTGTGACCTTGCCCGTTGACAGCCTGCACCGACACATGGCTGTTTGGGGGTCCCGCTTGCCGTCCCCACACGGCGCCCCGCACCACAGGATAACGTCGCTGAGCGCGACGCGCGCGTTTCTGGCAGAAAGAGGCCACGCTGCGGGAGCAGCATGCGTCGAGCGTGCCTCGCGTGGTCCTGCCGCACGCCCCGCAGCTGCTGGCAACGAGGTGCGGGCTGCGCTTGGAAGTTCCGTGTCTGCATGCTGTTGGTCCGCAAGCTCTCGGCCTATCACGGCATATCATAGCTGACGCGGGCCTGTCGCGTGCTGCAGGAGGAGCGCGCCCGCAGCGCCGCACGCCCCGTTGGTAGCCGGCTTCCTTGCTGGCCCCGGCACCCCCCTCCGCCCTGAGCTGGCGCTCAAGAGCTCTGCGTGACCCCAGCGGCCAGCGCTGGTAGATTTTGCCCGCACGAGCTTCGCTCGCCAGCTGCCTGCTGGCGCCGACACGCTCGCCACAGGCGGCCGGGATCGGCTGGCCTCGCGCAGGCGGCCTGGCCAGTGTCTTTTACTGTACCCTTAAGGTTGTATATATCCCGTGACACACTTGCAGTGCTTTTGGTGGCACCGCCGCAGCGACTTTTGAAGCAAGAGAATGCATACCGTGCGCTGCGGGTGCGCCTGCTCAGGGAGCGGTTTTGGTCACGGCTCAGGGAGCAGTTTTGGTCACGACTCTCTGGACTGATTTGATGGTCGGCCCGCACTTGCCCGGCCGCCGCAGGGCCATGTTCGTTCAATCACGGCGTTAATTTTTGCAGGCCGGGCGCCATGGGCGCCCTATCTGCCATGCCCAGAATAGGTGTGAGGTAGTGCATTCTTTGGCAGTGTGGGCAACATAGGCCCAACGCGCTGCCCACATGTTGCGCGTTGGTTGTGTTAAAGCAGGTGTAGTGGTACATATACGGCGTGGGACGGCTGCAGCCTCTGCGCTGTCCCTGCCATGCGCTCTGATGATGGGGGCTGCAGGGCAGCCGTGACGGAGTATGGAGAGAGCCTGAGGACTGGACTTGCGATGCACCCGGTGCAAAGCGCCGGTTGAAGAGAGTCAGGGTGACAGCGCGCTGGTAAGAACGTATGCCCGTGAGCTGGCCATGCTGGGGTGGGTGCACCTGGCATGCCTGGGCTGCAAGATGCAACTATGCTACAGATGCATCAGGCGCAATGGGCGCTGCCGCACGCGTCGGACTGCGAGAAGCGCCCGTGTCAAGCGCACGCACCCCTGCCCAGCCCACTCCCGACCTGCTCTGCCGCCACAATGTCTGACAGACGCGGCACACAGCCTGACAGACGCGGCACGCTCACAGGGCCAGCAGCGGTTTGGTGCCAGAACTGGCCCATGCCAGACACGCTCCACAGTAACGACCCACCTCTCCCTCGCCCCACGCCACCATGTGAAGCCTCTCAGCAAGCGCTGCTCCCATCACACCTGACACGAGGGGCTCAGCAGCAAGGTCGCTTCCCGCAACCCATGGATGTTGCTGCTGGTGCCAATATCCGTGGCAGCCTCAGGGGCGGCGCCCGCGCCCCGCCGGACCTGCTGCGAAGCGCACTTGCTTCGTGCTGCCGCCGCAGACCAGCCGCCGCTGCTTCCCGCCCTTGTCGCGCAGCATCCCTCCTCGCAGCCCATTATGCGGCTGCCGCCTGGCCGCCTCCAACACACACCACAGGGCCCTGCTGCGGACGCGGGAGGGGATGCCGGGAGCCCTCCGCGCGCCGCCCGCCCTGGCACTCAGCATGCAGCAGCGGCGTATACAGGTCCCAAGCCCCACAAAACCCGACGCGGACGCCCAAAACTTTGGGCCCACGCCCCAGCGGGACGCCGAGGCCAGCGGCCGGCCGGCCACATGAGCATCAACCAATCCAGAGGCGCCCCCTGGTCCCACCCAAGGTCCCACGGCCCGCATGCAGGCACGCCGACATGCAGCCGCGCGCACCGCTCGCGCCGCGCCGCATTGCACGCTATAGGGGCGGCCCTGAGCGGTCCCAGCCGCCTGCCTCACCGCCCCGCCGGCGGCGGCGCGGGCGCGGGCGCGGGCGGCGGCCGCGGCAGGCCGGGCGCGCGCTCGAGCGCGTCGTAGTGCAGCACAAAGTTGTCCTTGCGCACGCACACCCACACCGCCGTGTCGAACACCTTGTACGAGCCGCGCTCCATCTGCGCATTCTTCGCCACCGGCTCCACGCCCTCGATGCGCTTCAGCCACATCTGCGCGCGGTCAGGGCAGGCTTAGAGGGTAGGGTCATCACCCGCCAGAGCAGGCTGTCCAGGGCCGGCGCGCTGGCGCGCGGGGCGCTCGCCGCGGCAAAATCTGACAGGCCGCGCCCCAGCCTCCCGCAGGGCGCGCGCCGCGCCGCGCGCGCCGCGCTCGCAGCAGGGCGCCGCTGCTCACTGTGCCGCGCTGCAGAGCGCGGCGCGTAGCGGAGGCGGGGCGGGGCCGCGGGGCGGGGGGGCGGCGGGCCGGGGCGCCGCGCCTTGAACTCCTTGTGGAACCACCAGCCGCGCACGGCCAGCTCGTCCGCCGCAAACACCTGCGCCTCGTCGCCCGGCATGGAGTAGAACACGTACATGAGCGTCTCCAGCTGGAACTTGGCAAAGTGGCCCGGCTGCAGCCGCGGCGGGTTCATCATGTAGCACGTCGGCACCTGCGCGGCCGCGGCCGCGGCGCGCGCGCGTCAGGCCGCGCGCCCCCAGGACGCCACGCCGGGCCCCGGGGCGGCCAGCTCCTGCGCGGCTTGCGCAAGCGCGCGGGGCAGAGCGCAGCCGGCTGCCTCCTCGCACGCAGACGCTGCCTACGAGCCCGGACGAGAACAGCTGGCGCCCCCGCCGGCCCGCAGCCTGCGCTGTCCGCGCGGCCAGCGCATGCAGATCCAGTCGCAGGGGCGGGCGGCCGCATCGAGCGGGCCGTCCCCCGCGCGTACAGGCTCTCTGGCAGGCTCTTTGAGGCACGCTGGCGTCTCAAGCATTTGCCCCGTCGCCCTCGCTGCTCAGGACCGGGGCGCGCGGGCGCGGCGCGCGCCTTGAAGTCGGGCTCCGGGCGCAGCGGCGCGTCGGCCCAGGGGCTGGCAAACGTCTTGAACACGTTCTCCGGCGAGTTGAGGTGCAGGCCGAGCGTGGTCAGGTCGGTGCCGAGCGCGAGCGTGGTCAGGTCCGGGTCGGTCATCCGGATGACGCCCAGCAGGCCCAGCAGGCCGAAGCGGTCCGGCGGCGCGGCCGGGTGGTGCGGCGGCGCGCCGGGCGCGCCGCCGGGCGCCGCGCCCGCGCCGCCGCCCGGCTTGCCCGGCGGCCCGTGCGGCGGGCCGCCCGGCACCGCGCCGGCCTGCGCCGCGCGCGGCCGCCCAGCACCTCAGGCATGCTCAGAGGCTCGGGGCGGGGCTGAGCGGGCGTGTGAGAGGGTGCTGCGAATCGTGCCAGGGCTGGTAGAATGTCACTGCGGGTAAACTCCGCCACTGCCACATTGGCGCCGTGCAAGCAGGTGCTGGGGGAGAAGCGACACACGGAGCAGGACAGGCATGATTGGCACCCTAGTAACTTCCAAAGCCTTACCCAACCGGCATTGTCTAATCATGAGTTTCGGGCATGTCCAGGAGTCCCAATGGTGGAAGGAAGGTTAGAGCCACACCTTGAGCGCCTGCTCGCGCATCTGCTGCTGCTGGTACGCATGGTAGCGCATCATGTCCTGGGTCACCGCGCCGCCGCCGGCCGCAGCAGCCATGCCCTGCAGCACCGCGGGCGTCAGCTCGCCGAAGCCGCGCGCGCCCGCCGCGCCCGCGTCGCCGCCGCCGCCGCCGCCGCCGCCCAGCCCGTGCAGCGCGTGCAGGCCCGGCGTGCCGCCGCGCGCGCCCAGCTGGTGCGCAAAGCCGCCGGGCGGCGCGCCCAGCCCGCCCGCCTGCTGGCCCTGCGCGGCACGCGCCGCGGCCTCAGGCAGATGCGCAGCGCGACAGGGGGCGCGGGGCGCCCGGCGGGGCGGGCGTCCCGTGCGCTGCCGGCCGCCGCACGAGCCTGCCAGGCAGCACGCACGCTGCAACCCCCCGCTACGCCGTTGGTGCGGGGGGTGGTGCACATGTTCAAGACACAACTGTGGCAGGCCGACCGCGCGCGGCGGGAGGGCGGGGGTGCACCTGCGGCGGCCCGCCCGGCCCGTCCTGCCGGCCATCGTCGCCCGCGCCGCCCGGGCCGCCGGCGCCGTTGCCGGCGCCGCCGCCGCCGCCGCGCGGCGCCGCGCCCGGCAGCGCCGGGAACTCCGCCTCGTTGTGCCGCGAGAAGTCGGTGCCGTGCGCGCCCTTCTGCAGGCTGCTCAGCGTCGCGTAGAGGTCCGCGCCGCCGGCGAGCGCGCCGCCGCCGGACCCGCCGGCGCCGTACTTGTCCCCGCCCGCGCCCGGCGCGTCGCCGTTCGGCATGCCGCCGGCGCCGGCGCCGCCGCCGCCGCCGCCGCGGCTGCCCTGGCCGCCCAGCGCCGGGAACTCGGACGCGTCGAACGCGGGCTGCTCGGCCGGCGCGCCGGCGCCGCCCGCGTCGGAGCCCGGGCCGCCGCC